>ERZ773108.2933-NODE-2933-length-13777-cov-6.736190_pt1 | contig 13777 bp, 10 predicted proteins | sample MGYA00580570_ERZ773108 | MGnify/ENA primary metagenome ERZ773108 (study PRJEB29015, sample SAMEA2737840) | human gut metagenome | biome: human gut; feature: human-associated habitat; material: faeces | place: China | collected 2012 ...
GGAGTGGATTGCCCCCGTCACCGTCTATCCCGGTGAGGACGAGCTGCTGGCTCTGGCCCAGGCTGCCCTCCGGGTCCTCAACGGCGAGGAGCAGGTCAAGGAATATTGATCCCTTTCCGCTGCACATATACCCCCCCAAAAAAGTACAGAGTCCCGGTCCCCGGAGAGCCTTCTCCGGGAATCGGGACCTTTTTTCGTTTTATGGCTCCGTTTCTTCACCGAAACGGCACCAAATTGCACCGAAACGGCACCGTCTCCGGTGCCGTTTCCCATGGATCATACGGTGAAAATTTTTACGTCTTCATCACAAAGGCCTTGCCGTCCACGGCGCGCATGGTGGCCAAAATGCCGTTGAGGTGGTCGTACTCGTGCTGGATAAGCTCGGACAGATACCCCTCGCAGGCAAGCTCCTGCACCTGCCAATTTTCGTCCCGGTAGCGGACGATGCAGCGCCGGTTCCGCCGGACCTTTACCAGCAGGCCCGGGAAGCACAGGCAGTCGTCCATCAGCTCCATCATCTCGCTGCCCACCAGCTCCAATGTGGGGTTCACGATGACCCGGCGCACCCCGTCTAAATCCAGGCAAATCAGCCGCTTTTTAATGCCGATCTGGGGGGCGGAGATGCCGTGGCCGAAGCCCGCATCCTTTAGGCATTCAAACATATCCTCAATGTCAGGCCGCAGCTCCTCCAGCTCCTCCGCCGTCGGCTTCGTCAGTGAATACCACTCGCCGTAATCGTAGTCATTGTCAATTCCCTGCAGTTTGTGCTTGGATTTTACCAGCAGGGCTTTCAGACCATTTTCCTTCCAGAAATCCAGGCAGACCCGCACAGTCTCCATGTTCATCAGATCGCGGATCTTCTGCATCCGCTTGTGCGCCACACTGCTGCGCTTGCGGATCAGTTCTTCATTATATTTAATGCGGATTTTGCGTCCCTCGCCTTTTGCGATCAGATAATAATCTTTTCCGCGCTCATACGGGAACTGGATATCAAATCCAAGCTCTTTTTCTACCGTTCGCCCAAAATAAATCTGGCTGACGTCGTCGCGGCGGGTCGCCACATACTGAAACCGGATCGGCTGATGTGCCCCATCTTCAACCTGATAGGTGATCTCCGTCTCCGGCGTCTTTCCGATCGCCCAGCCATTGAGCTGAATCGAATTTTCACGAATCCGAACTACATCGACATTACATTTCATGCTGTTTGCCCCCAACTTTTTTTACCGGTGTATCAAAATTCAGCCGCTCTTCCTCCACTACCAGCGGACGCTTCATGACTCTCGAATTGATCGATAAAATATACTCCCCCACCAGACCGATGAAAAAGATCTGAACCGACCCTAAAAAACACATTCCAATCAGAACCGGCGCCATACCAGCCGGAAAATCATACCAGTGAAGCAGTTTCATCACCAGATATACAATCGCCACGATCATACTGATCGCCGCGCAGATACTTCCAAAGATCGTCGCCAGGCGCAGACCGACCTTCGTATAGGAGGTCACACTGAGCATCGCAGCATCGTAGAGCCGGTAAAAATTGTTGTGTGTCTTGCCTGCGCGGCGCTGCGGCTGGATATACGGGATCTCCTTGCGCTTATAACCAAGCTCCGCCACGATTCCGCGCAGAAACGGCGTCGGATCGTCAAGCTCCCGCAGAATCTCAATAAAATCGCGGTCATACAGACCCGAACCGGTAAAATGCTCAATCTGCTCGACATCGGAGAGTTTCTTTATCATCTTGTAATAGCAGCTCCTCAGCGCATACATGATCGGGTTTTCCTTGCTTCCCGTCTTGATGCCGATGACAATCTTGTAGCCATTTTCCCACTCATGGACATATTTCGGGATCATATCGACCGGATCCTGAAAATCTGCCACCATGCTGATCACGCAGTCGCCGGTACACTGTAACATTCCATAATACGGGGAATTGAACTGTCCAAAGTTTTTGGCATTAAAAATTGCCTTGATCCGTGGATTCTCGCTGCAGATCTTCCGAAGAATCGGGCGCGTCTGGTCCGTCGAATCATTGTCGATAAAGACAAGCTCATAGTCATATTCCGGCAGATCGCGCTCCAGCGTCTCCACAACCGCCTCGCTGATCGGACCTACATTCTCTTCCTCGTTGTAGCAGGGAATTAATATACTGATTTTTTTCATACTTTTCTGATTCCTATTAATTTGCTTTTTGTTTGAACTCTTCTGTTTCGTTCCACCAAATTTCGAACACAAAAAAAAGAGAAAGCCGCTTCGGCTATACTGCCTTTATTTTAAACGTCTTTCTCTCTTTTGACAACCTACAATTTTCTTAACGATTTTTGGCTGCTTCGCTATTTACTTGGCATAAACTGATAAAATATGTCCAAATATTTACCATTCTCTCCCGTCACTCTGCACAGAGGGCAGAAAAATCATTTCTGAAAAGCCAGAATTCTCTTCATTCCTTCTTCAAAATATACCTGTGGCTTCCAGCCAACCACCCGCTCCATCTTGCGGATATCCGGGATCAGATTGACGATTCCCTCTGCATTCGGCGGGCGGACGCCAAATTCCATGCTGCCCTGCCTGCCGCACAGCTCATAGACCGTCTCGACAAACCCGCGCAGCGGTCCTGTCTCATCCATCGGACCGCCCAGATTGTAGACACATCCATGATCCGCGAGATTTCCCGCATATTCTGCCAGATCCGCCAGGGCGCGCCCCGCATCGTCAATATACATGAAGTTCCAGAGCTGCGTGCAGGCGGTCATCGTCATCTTCTCCCCTGCCCGGAAGACCCGGACACAGGAGGAAAGAAGCGACCACGGGTGATCACCCGGTCCATACGTGCTGAAAATCCGTGCATGCCCGTAATCCAGTCCCAGTTCCCGGCAGAGCACTTCCGCCTGCTGCCGTACTGCCAGTTTCGCGCGTCCATACGGGGAGGTCGGCTCGCAGACCGTCTCCTCGTCTGTCAGCTCGCTCTTGACGCCATACTCCGCCTGCGAACCTGTAAAGAGAAACCGCCGGCATCCGAGGTCTTTCGCCACGCGGACGGCATTCAGCGCGTCCTGCACGCTCTCCTCCTGGACTGACTCATTTTTCCGTGAATCACTCCCTGCACCGCGCCAGCCCATATGGAGAAACACATCGCATCCGCCCGGAATCCGTTCCGGCAGTTTCGAGAGATTCCCCAGATCCTCCTCCAAAATCGTGAGTCCCTGCGGAAATTTTCCATTTTCCCGCAGCAGATCCGCTTTCGTCGAATGTTCCCGCAGTACGGCGTATACCTGATGTCCGCGATGTAACAGCTCGCGCACCGCCCCCAGACCTACAAAGCTGGTGGCGCCTGTGACAACTATCTTCATTCTATCGTTTCCTTTACTATTTTTTAATACGCGGAATCAGCATGATACGGTCCATCTCCTCGTCCGGCAGGAATGGGGACAGATCCTCCAGCGGCGGCGATACAAGCGTTCCGTCCGGCAGTCTCTTCGCCGCGGACTTTGGCTCAAAGTTCTGATCCAGCGTTACAAATACCTCGCAGATCACCGGACCGTCCATCGCCAGCGTTTCTTCTACTTTCTCGCCCAGCTCCTTGTTTCCATGAATCGATACATATGGGAATCCATACGCCCACGCCAGCTTTTCCATACTCGGGAATCCAAGATCGCCGCTGTCCACGCCGATACCGATGAGCGGCTCGCCGAAGAAATTCTTCTGGGTCTGGCGGATGGAATGGTAACCGCCGTTATTGATAATGAAGATCTTGATCGGCATCCGGTGGCTGACAACTGTCTCAAGCTCCTGTAAATTCATCTGAATACTGCCGTCTCCGGTGATCAGGATAATATCCTGGCTGTGATCTGCCACGCACGCGCCGATCGATGCCGGAAGTCCGTAGCCCATCGAAGCGATGCCGGAGTTCGAGATAAATCTCTGTCCCTTTTTCACAATATTTGCGTGTCCACACACAACATTTGCAGATCCATTCCCCACAACCACGATCTGGTTCTCATTTAAACGGCGGCTCATCTCATACGCAAATGCATATACGTTTGCCTCTGTCTCCGTGCCGCCGTTCATGTGCTTCGGCAGAACCACCGGATAATCATGCTTCCAGCCCTGGCAGATACGCAGCCACTCTGCCTGCGCGTCCTTGTACTCCTGCGTCATCGAAGCCGCGCCGTCCGCTTTTCCTTCCTCCGAAAGAACCTCGTCCATCACGGTCAGAAGATCCTTCACATCCGCGTGAACCGGCATGTCCACATGCAGAGTAGGCTTTTTCAGCTCTTCTGCATCGATATCATTCACAATCACATACGCCTCGCGCGCCCAGGTAGTAAAACGGTAACCGACCTGGCGAAAACTCAGACGGCTTCCGAGCGACAGCACCAGATCGCTATTCTGGATCGCGAAGTTGCCCGGGCGATCGCCGACGTTACCGCCTTTTCCGATGTACAGCGGGTGTTCGTCATAAATACAGTCGATGCTGTCCGCGCCGGTCACAACCGGGATTCCCAGCTTTTCAACCACGCGCATGAAAACATCGTGCGCCGCGCCGATACGGATACCATTTCCGGCATTGATCACCGGACGTTTGGAGGTGCGGACTTTCTCGATGATCGCACGCGCCGTCTCCTTCGTCACACGTGCCGGAAGTTTTGCACGAAATTCACCTTTTCCGGCGGTATCCTCCGGAATCTCGGACGCGCTCTCTGCCGCCCAGCCGGTTCCGCCCGCCTCATAATCCTCCGGATCAAAGCCGATCAGATCGTCTGTCTCGATCATTGCCGCCTGCACATTCAGCGGAATATCCAGCCAGGTAGGACCCGGACGACCGTTGTAAGCCAGATACAGGGCTTTTTCCACACAGAAGCGGATACGCATCGGATCGATCACCATCTCACAGTATTTTGTCATATTGGCAACCGATTTGGTGATATCATACTCCTGATCGCCCATCGCGCGCAGGTGAAGTCCCGTGCTGCGCGCTGTCGTGTCATAACGCACCTGTCCGGAAATGACAAACATCGGGATTGAATCCAGAAATCCGCCCGCAACGCCGTTCATCGCATTGATGCCGCCAGGTCCCGTCGTCACGCACACTGCCGCAATCTTGTTGTGGATGCGGGCATACGCCTCCGCTGCCATCGCACATGCCTGCTCATGATGATTGTAGAGGCAGTGAAGTCCTTCCTGATGCCCCAGCGCGTCATCCAGATGCATCGCGCCGCCGCCCGTGATCATAAACACATCCGTGATGCCGGATGCGAGAAGCTTTTCTGCTATATAATTAGAAAGTTTCTGTTTCATTTTGATTTCCTCCTGAATACCTTGTCAAGTGGTCATACTACATCATAAGAACGTATTCTCACCCGTCCACTCACGAACCCGCGCTATCGCGCTCTACCGCCCTGCTTCGCATGGCTGTTCGTTCGTTAATGGCGCAAGAAAAGAATATGTCCGCTTCGCAGCCGCATTCTTTTCTTCTGCGCTCATTATACCATGACCACTAAATTCGTGAAACACCTCATTAAGTGGTCAGGTATATGTTCTCACTAGACTCGAAAATACCTCGTCAAGTGTTCACATTATATCACACATATTTCTCTTTTCATAGCCAGCACGGCGTTTTCCCTTCTTCTGAAACGTTCTTTTGTTACTGCGAACAGTTACGGTCTTTTTTCTCAACTTATATTTTTCTTATGTTGTCTTGTGTTTTTCCTATTTCTTTTCTATAATAAAGGTCGGCATCCGGTTCACGTCGGTATGCCTGAATCGTTACGGTTCAGTTTACTTTATGTAACTGCATTTTTATCATACAGAGGAACGTCTTATGAATCGATTAGCACAGAAAAAAAAGGTCTGCGCGCTGATTCCGGCGCGGCTTAATTCGGTTCGCTTTCCGGGAAAGGCATTGAAACAGATTGATGGGATTCCAATGGTTGTGCGGGTTCTCGCGGCGGCGCGGGGCAGCGGTGTATTTGATGCCGTTTACGCTGCGACCGACAGCCCTGAGATTGCTGCTGTTTGTCAGACATATGGATTTGAGGCGGTTTTTACCTCCCATTCCCATCAGAATCCGACCTCCCGCATTCAGGAGGCGGTGACGATTCTGGAAGATTCCAAGTCTGCTTCTTCGCGGAAATTTGATTTTTATGCGATGATCGGCGGGGATGAACCGCTTCTGACACCGGAGATTCTGCAAAATTTTATGGAGCAGGCGCTTACTGTTATTACCTCAAAAGAAAATGTACAACGTCCATTTCTCATCAATGCCATGGCAGATATCCCGAACGATGCCGAGACAGCCGATCCATCCAACATAAAAGTGGTCTGCCGCCCGGACGGCACAGGGCTTTACATTTCCCGTGCGCCAATTCCATTCCGCAAGGGGACGCTTGACAAACCTTCCCGGAAATTTGTGAGTATCGGGCTTTATACGCGGGAATCGCTCGATTTCTTCTGCCAGAGCAGACCGGGCATTCTGGAACAGATCGAGGGCGTGGATTTGCTGCGTTTCCTCGAATATGGGAAAACGATCCTATTTCTTCCCATCTGCGGATATACGCTTTCCGTAGACACCCCCGCCGACCTTGAAACAGTACAGGCGATTTTACACAGGAGGACTAGCACCCTATGAATAAGAAAACATACCGCGGCGTGATCTTCGACCTCGACGGCACGCTGCTCGATACATCCGAAGGCGTCTTTGCGAGCGTGCGCCACACGGTAGAAGCACTTGGAAAACCTGCCCTCGACGAGGCGACACTCCGCACCTTTATCGGACCGCCCGTCAAGCTGTCGCTCATCCGCCTCTATGGACTGGACGAGGACGCCGCGAACCACGCAACCGAGATTTTCCGCACCCAGTACAAGGATCACGACCTGCTGAAAGCCGAGCCATACGCCGGTATCAAAGACCTGATCCGCGCACTCCGCGCACAGGGCTGCAAGATCGGGGTTGCCACCCTGAAACGTGAAGATTATGCGCTGACCCTGCTGGAACATTACCATTTCACAGAACTCTGTGACTCCATCTGCGGCAGCGATTTTGCCAGCAAAATGACGAAGGCTGACGTTCTGCACAAGTGCTTAAAAGCTTTGGAGTTGTCTCCATCCGAGGCAGTTCTTATCGGTGATACCTCTTCCGACGGAAAAGGTGCCAAAGAGGCAGCTGTCGATTTTATGGCAGTTACCTACGGCTTCGGACCAGATACCGCGGAGGCATGGCAGGAATATGCGCCGGTTTATACGGCAAAGGATACGCATGATATCGGGGCATTTCTGGGAGTCAATTTTTAAAATTACAAACATAACAAGAGGACAAACATCATGAAACAAGTCAAATTACTCGACTGCACTCTCCGTGACGGCGGCTACGTCAACGACTGGGAGTTCGGTCACGACAATATTGTTACTATTTTTGAACGTCTGATCAGCGCGGGTGTGGACATTCTGGAAGTTGGTTTTCTGGATGACCGCCGCTCCTTCGACCGCAACCGCACGATCATGCCGACAACCCAGTGTGCCGATCAGATTTTCGGCAAGCTGGACAAGGGAAATACGATGATCGTCGCCATGATCGACTACGGAACCTGCGATATTTCTAATTTAAGCCCGTGTTCTGAATCCTACATCGACGGCATCCGCGTCATTTTCAAAAAACATGTGATGCATGAGGCGATCCAGTTCTGCCACGAAGTCAAAAAACTGGGCTACAAAGTGTTTGCACAGGCGGTTTCGATCACCAGCTACTCCGACCGTGAGCTTCTGGATCTGGTTGACCTTGTCAACGATCTGGAACCGTATGCGATGTCCCTTGTAGACACCTACGGTCTACTGCATCAGGATAACCTGCTGCACTATTTCCAGCTCTTAAACTACAACTTAAAACCATCGATCGCGATCGGCTACCACTCCCACAATAACTTCCAGCTCGCATACTCGAACAGCATGGAAGTCTTACGCGAACCGGCAGACCGCACCGTTTTAGTTGATGCCACCCTGTACGGCATGGGAAAAAGCGCTGGAAATCTTCCGATCGAACTCATTTCCATGTACATGAACACCGTATTCGGACGCAATTTCAATGTCAGTCAGATGCTCGAGGCGATCGACATCAGCATCATGCCGTTCTTCCGAAAGAGCCCATGGGGATACAACCTGTTCTTCTATATTTCCGCCTCCAACAACTGCCATCCGAACTACGTCCGCTTCCTGATGGATAAGCACACCCTGTCGCTTAAATCCATCAATACGATTCTGGATGCGATTGAGCCGGAGAAAAAACTGCTCTACGACAAAGATTACATTGAAACACTGTACCGCAGGTATCAGAGCACAGAATGCAATGACGAAGCCGATATTCAGGCATTGAGTGCTTCCTGGAGCGAGCGCCCGCTTCTGCTGCTCGGTCCGGGAAAGAATCTGGAACTGGAAAAGGAGACAATTCTTTCCTATATTAAGGCGCACAATCCGATCACAATCTCCGTCAATTTTATCCCGGAGGGAATTCCAATCGATTATGCGTTCTTAAGCAATTCCAGGCGGTATGTCCAGCTCAACAACCGCCTGCTCGAGCACGCCGACGCCCAAGGACGCCCGGTGCGCGTCATCGCGACCTCGAACGTGACGAATGTCAAAGATACACATTTTGATTACACCTTAAACTATAATTCCCTGATCGACCAGAATGCAGAGATCATCGATAATTCCTTTGTCATGCTGCTGAACGTCCTGACCAAAACAAGCGTCCACCACGCCGCCTGCGCGGGATTCGACGGATATACGGTCGATGGAGACAACTACTATAATTCCGCGATGGACTACCGGATCGCGCGGGAAAAATCACAGAGTATTAACCAGTATGTGATAGATACGCTGGAGAGGCTGGCAGGAACGCTGACGCTGGAGTTCCTGACGGATTCGAAATATGTAAAATAAAAAATTATATTTTCATATAGAAAAAGGGGTGTTCCAGCTGGTTCACCCCTTTTTCCGTTACTGTTCACGCATCGTGCCCAGTAACGGAATTTGCCGTGGCTTCGCATTTAAATACGGCAAATTCCTGCTGCCACCACGTTTTCTTACGGCACTTTCGGTTCCAAAAGTGCCTACCCGTGTACAGTAACCTTTTTCCACATCTCTCCACCCTTTCCAGCAACGCACACTATCTTTTTACGCATAATCCCCGTATAATAAGCCCCGTAATGCAGCGATGGATTTTCGCATTTTCAAAAAGGAGAGATTATACCATGCGTAAGCAAACTAAAACTTTAGCTGTTTTATCCGCTGCGGCTTTGTTCGCGGCTGCTGCACCTATAATGACAAATACGGGAACTTACAGAGTTCTGGCGGCTCAGAGCGGCTGGACAGAGGAAGATGGTCGTCTTTATTACTACGATGAGGACGGCTATAAAGAGACAAACACATGGAAAAAGCGGAATGGCGACTGGTTTTATCTCGATGAGGAAGGCGAGATTGCTACCAATCAGAGAGTCGATGACTATTTCGTCAACGATGAGGGGCACATGGCAAAGAACCAATGGGTTTCGGCTGAAAATGAGATCAGCTATGACAGCCCGGATTCTCCGGACGGCGGCTCCTGGCTCTATTTTGGCAAGGACGGCAAGATTGTAACTGCCAAATGGATGAGCATCAACGGAAAAACCTACTATTTCGACGAGGACGGACTGATGCAGACCGGGCTTCTGGAGCTGGACGGACAGACCTACTACCTCGGCGAGGAGGATGACGGCGCCAGAAAAACCGGATGGATTCTGCTGGAAACCATCACGAAAGACACCGACGATGAAGATATCTGGTGCTATTTTGACACCGAAGGACGCATGATCGTAAACCAGATGGACCGCAAAATCGACAATGGCTACTACACTTTCATCGACGGCCAGATGCAGACAGGCTGGATCAATGTCGCGGAAGCTGGCTTTGTAAGCTCCAGCACACCTTCAAACGAAGCAGCAACAGCGGACAACTCTGCCACAGACACTGTCAGCTTAAACGATTTCCGCTATTACGATCCGGAAAATGGCGGACGCCGGGCAAGCGGCTGGTACACCATTGAAGGGGCACCGGGCATCAGCGAAGAAGAAGAGCCATTTTCCTTCTTCTTTAAAAACGGAACCGCTTACTTTGCCGAGAAGGATCTTGCTATTTTCACCATCAATTCCGAGCGCTACTGCTTCAACGAGCGCGGTGAAATGCAGACCGGACTTCAGAGCCTGAAACAGGCGGATGGCAGCTTCGCCTCCTACTACTTCGGCGACGACGGCGTGATGCGTACCGGCAAGCAGACCATTTACAATGATGATTTAGAAGAAAACCAGATCTGGTATTTCCAGACCAAAGGCTCTCTCAAAGGACAGGGCTACCATGGCGAGCGCGATAACCAGGTTTATGTAAACGGTCTTTTAAAGAAGGCGGATCCGGAACTCCGCTATGAGCCGGTTTCCATCGGTGAAAAACGCTACCTGGTAAACACCAGCGGCACCATCCAGAAAGCAACCTCTTCCTCCTCTTCCGCTTCCCGTCCGGAACTCGGAAAAGGGTTCAAGGATATCAAAGACAGCAATGATACTGTCTGGACAGTTGACACATCTGGAATCATCCAGTAGAATATAATATTGCATCCGTTCAAATACCGCAGGACACTTTTGTGACACCGCGGTATTTTTTCTAAAAGATGTCTTTTTTTATCGTTTTGAAATTTTTTTTGGAAATTTTTAAATTTTTTTCTAAAAACCAGTTATAATGTTCTCGATTAAACCGTATTATAATAAGGGGGATATTTTCATTTTTCTCCTAATGACTCAACTCTTACTTCTACGGAGGCAACTCTATGCGTGGTTTAAATGTTTATTGCTGTCCAAACTGTGGACATTATGGATTCTTTCAGCTCGTTGCCAATGCGGTGTGTCCGCATTGCTCAATTGCCATGACTCCTCTTCCCATTCCGTATCAGGATTTCATGGACTTAGACTATCCACAGCGGCAGATCCTGATTTCCAGACACATGATTAATGCGGCGATCCCTTTGGATTCTAAAGCCAAACCGGCGAACAAGGCTAAGGCACCAGAGCAGACAAAGCCATCCGGCCGGAGCAAATCACTGGATGATGAAAAATCGTCGGTTCAAAATGCAGCACCCGATAACACCAAACTGATGACAGATCCTTCTGCAGCACCGGGTAAAACAAAATCGTCTTCCACTTCCTCGAAGATCCATCCGGATATTTCAAAAGATTCCGACAAGGAAACGCTCTATCAGGAAGTATTGGCTCTAAGAGAGAAAAACGAGCAGCTGGAGCAGACTGTCTCCTGGATGCATGATTTAATCTGGGAATTGACGCGCCGACTACATATTACACAGAGTAGATAAAAAATGCCGCATGATTCATTCTGGTTTGATAACATACCTTCTGAATCATGCGGCTTTCATATTCGATCTACTATTTAATTTTTGATTTGATTTTTCACCTGCTCCATCTGATATAAATGAGCCTCTTCTTTTCCATCTTATCCAGGCTCTCCGCTTATCCCGCCTTCTCCGTCTTACAGAGTATGTAGTGGTCAATCATCCGGTTTAAGCTTTGATTCATCTGATCCAGAGTTTTAGATAACTCCCTCAGTTCACGCTTTAATTCTTCATTTTCCTGCTCTAAAACGACCAATTTTTTAGCTTCATCCATAAACTCTCCTCCTTTTAACCGCCTGTTCTTCCATTCAGATGACCACACTGCATAACGCAGCTCTGCCAGGCGATCCTATCGTTTTTTCGTTTCATATTATTTATAAACCGATTTTAAGAAAAATAAAAGAGTCTATCGATCGCAAATTTCGACACGGAGCATCGCTCAGCTACTGTTCACACATTACTTTAAATTCTCAATCGACAAAGTTCGTCATTTCGGCTTTTCCGACGAATCTGCCCGGATTTGCCGTCTATTTGAGCTATTCTGCCTGTTCTGCTTTCTCTCTTGTGAGTGCAAGCCCAATCGCCAGCATCGCCCACATAATCGGCGTCGCGATCGGGAGGTTGATATTAACAACTGCCTGTGCTCCATAGCAGAGCACCGCCAGAACAGGCGCCAGAATCCAGGCGCACTCTTTCCATTTTCTGCACATTCTCACGCAGGCGCCGCCCAGAAACGCAAGATAGGATGCAAGCGCAAACGGTCCCATTGTGACGAGGTACTGGAAATATTCGTTGTGGGCGCTCTCATAGAAAACCCCATACCGATCCAGTGCATCCTGTCTGAAATCCCAAGTCAGAATTCCATATGTGTCTGGTCCAAAACCAAACAACTGATGCAGGAACGGCAGTTCGCGATAGGATTGCCATCCAATTCTCCAGCAATATCCCCGGTTCGTCCCCCAGTCATCATCAAAAACAAGATACTGGGACAACGTACTGTACCGTTCCGCATGTCCTCCCAAATTTGCATCATAGAGGACAAATGCCACTGCCAGGCATCCAAGAATCAAAACGGCACACCAGCCACGCCAAATCCATCGTCCCGGTTTGCTCTCTGGATTCGTCTGTTCCATCTTCCGTTTCCAAACCCAGAGAACCCCCGCCAGAATCCAGAATAAAACGACAACTCCCTCCAGATAACGATAGCGCACCAACACGCCAAACACACCGCCCAGACCGATGACCTGATCGGCATATACTTTATTGACCGTATCTACTGCCTTAATCACGGTCACAAACATAGCCACCAGAATACCATAATCTGCGATGCCCCGCCATGTCGTAAATAAAAACAGCGGCATCACTGCAAACAGCATTCCAAGTGATAAATATGCATTATCACTCTGTCCGGTAATCAATGCAAAAAAAGCCAGCGCCGAAACCAGATAATACCAGATACGGCGTCCCACTTTTCTCTCACTTACAAAACAGCCGCAGGCAACCGCCATCGTAAGCGCCACAAACGCCGTATACGTGTTGATATTTCCCAATGTAGATACAAACAAGTTTCCCTGTTCATTGCTCACGCCCTTTTTCCATCCCAATAAATCCATCTGGAAATAATCTGTGATTCCAAACAGGCAGACCAGAACAGACGACGCCAGAAACACATCCAGGTACCATTTTCTCATCCGACCATACTTGCTGATCACAATCGTTCCCAGCACATACAGCGTAATCAAAAAAAATCCGCTGAATCGTCCCTCATTGCCCCAGAACGACTCATACACATAGTCCGACAGCACCGTCGATATCAATGCCAGCCCCCAGAAAACTGCCAACGCCTTATAGGCAAATGGCTGCTTTTTTAATTCAGACGGTCGAAACGCGCCGAAAAAGCGCCGCACATGCGCCCCGCCAAACCGCTTTAAATCCGCGCACTCAAATACTATCGCTGCGATCAGGCATGACGCCAGCATCGCAACCGTGCTAAGCCAGTAAAACTGATATTTCGATACCAGAATATCATAATAATAATTATGGAAATATAGCGGAAATGCCCCAAACACCACACACAGATACACCGACACAATCCATGAAAAAACCTTTCGGACTTTTCCTTCCCATGCCTGCTCTGCCAAAATGGATGCAGCCGGAGCTCCCTGCTCTCTTGCAATCTCTGTCTGTTCCATCACATTCTTCTCCTTTTCTTATTCGTAAAACCAGAGAAACGGCTTGTATCAGTATAGCATTTCGTTTTGTGGATAGCAAGGAAGGAAATCTTAAATTTCCCCTATTATCTCGTTACTGTTCACGCATACGTGCCCAGTAACGGAATTTGCCGTGGCTTCGCAT
>ERZ773108.2939-NODE-2939-length-13750-cov-3.107704_pt1 | contig 13750 bp, 8 predicted proteins | sample MGYA00580570_ERZ773108 | MGnify/ENA primary metagenome ERZ773108 (study PRJEB29015, sample SAMEA2737840) | human gut metagenome | biome: human gut; feature: human-associated habitat; material: faeces | place: China | collected 2012 ...
GACATAAAGAGTTTATATCCAACAGAAGTTAGTGATAAAGATAAGATTAATAATATTTATCTTTATGATAAAGAAACATCACCTTTAAACACAACAGATATAGAAGGGGATAGATTTACATTAACTTTACCAGCATCTGAAATACTTAGAGGAATCGAAGAAGGATTAGAAAATAATATAGAAGCTCAAGTTGAAAGGGTACATAATGCACTTTTAGCATGGGAACAGGAAGTACAAGTTGGATTTGCTAAAAAAGGTGTATTTGAAGAGGTTAAGGATTTCAATGGAAATGGAGAAATTGACTCTGAAGATAGAGAATACTTTAAAAAGCATAGAGCTCCGCTTACAAGATTAAATATTAAATATCAAAGAATGATGATGGGAGCAGCAGCTTATGCATCAAGTCATCATATAGGGGTAGGATTTAATTCAGCTTCATATATTCAAGGGGTTCCTTATAAGATTGATTCAATGGGAAATGTAGTAAATAAGGATGAAGCTCATCTTTATGGAGGATTAATAGGTCATGAAATGGGACATTGTATGGATATTGCAGATAGACTTTATCCAGAAACAAGTAATAATTTAATGACTGCAATTACAGGAACAATGCTTGATGAAGATAGTCCATATGCATCATAAATGAATGAACTTTATAAAAAAGTAACTTCAAATACAATTGGTTTATCTACTAATAGAAGTGTTGTAGTTAATATGTTATGGCAACCATATCTTGCATATGAAAATGAAAGTACATATAAAATGTTATTAACTGATGGAGATGCTGATTTAAGTAATGATTCATTCTTTGCAAAATTAAATAGAGCATACAGAGAAATGACAGCAGAGGAAAAAGCTAATGGCGATAGAGATCAATGGTTAATTAGAATGAACTCAAAGGTTGCAGGAAAAGATTTAACTGATTTTTATGAAGCACATGGAATAGTGGCAAATGAAACAACATTACAATATGTATCTCAATTCCCTAAAGAAACTAAGAAGATTCAATATATTAATGATGAAGCTAGAAGAAGAAGAATGGCAGGAACTGCAGATATGGAAGAGGGAACTATTCTTTCTGCTAAGTTTGGAAATGACTCTAGAGGAAATGAAATAGTAAATGGTTCTTATGTAAATGATAAAAATGTTTCAATTAATTTATCTGTAGATAAAAGCAATGATAATATTTTAGGATATGAAATATATAGAAATGGTAAGCCAGCTGGATTTATTGAAAGAAATAAAAATGGACAAGAGACTGTTTATACTGATGTAGTAGACAATATAAATAATAGAGTAGTTACTTATTCTGCAGTTGCATATGATTATAATTTAAATCCAACTAATACAGTTGAATTAGGAACAATTAAAGTTAGACATGAAGGTGGAATTGCTAAATCTAGTACAATTTTAACTACTAATACAATAAGTTTAAATGAAAACCACAATGATATTCATGGTCTTCCGGAAAAAGTATGTTTCCAGTTAAATGATACCCATCCAACGGTAACAGTACCTGAATTGATGCGTATTTTGTTAGATGAATATGGTCTTGAGTGGGATGATGCGTGGGATATCACAACCCGTACCTGTGCTTATACAAACCATACAATTATGGCGGAAGCATTGGAAAAATGGCCGCTTGAGTTATTCTCCCGTCTGCTTCCTAGAATTTATCAGATTACCGAGGAAATTAACCGTCGTTTCCAGAATGAGATTCAGGCAAAGTACCCGGATAATCAGGATAAAGTAAAAAGTATGGCAATTATTTATGATGGTCAGGTTAAGATGGCACATCTTGCTATCGCTGCCGGATTTTCGGTAAATGGTGTGGCAAGGCTTCATACGGAAATTTTGAAACATCAGGAATTAAAAGATTTCTATGAAATGATGCCGGAGAAATTTAATAACAAGACAAATGGTATTACACAGCGTCGTTTCCTGCTTCATGGCAATCCGAAACTTGCTGCATGGGTAACAGACAAAATCGGTGATGAGTGGATTACAGACTTGTCTAAAATTGATAAACTTTCTGTTTTTGTGGATGATAAAAAAGCACAGCAGGAATTTATGAATATCAAATTCCAGAATAAAGTTCGTCTTGCGAAGTATATTAAGGAGCACAATGGTGTTGAAGTAGACCCTCATTCGATTTTCGATGTACAGGTAAAACGTCTGCATGAGTACAAACGCCAGCTGCTTAACATTTTGCATGTTATGTATTTGTATAATCAGTTGAAGAAAAATCCGGGTATGGATATGTATCCTCGCACTTTCATTTTTGGTGCGAAAGCTTCAGCCGGATACCGCCGTGCAAAGGCAATTATCAAACTGATTAACAGTGTTGCTGATGTAGTAAACAATGACGCTTCAATTGAAGGGAAAATCAAAGTTGTATTTATTGAAAACTACCGTGTGTCCAATGCAGAAATCATTTTTGCTGCTGCTGATGTATCAGAGCAGATTTCAACTGCAAGTAAAGAGGCATCCGGTACCGGTAATATGAAATTTATGCTAAATGGTGCACCGACCCTCGGAACAATGGATGGTGCCAATGTTGAAATCGTAGAAGAAGTAGGCGAGGAAAATGCTTTTATCTTCGGCCTTTCCTCACAGGAAGTAATTGATTTCGAGCATAATAACCAGTATGATCCGAAAGAAATTTACAACATGGATTCGGATATCCGTGCCGTGCTTACCCAGTTGATTGATGGAACATATTCCCCTGAAAATCTTGATTTGTTCCGTGAGATTTACAATTCTCTGCTTGAGACAAACGGCTATGAGCGTGCGGACCAGTACTTTATTTTGAAAGACTTCCGTTCTTATGAGGCGGCACAAAAGAAAGTAGAAGAAGCATACCGCGATGAGGAGCGATGGGCGAAGATGGCAATGCTCCAGACTGCTAAATGCGGTAAATTCTCTTCCGACCGCACCATCGAAGAATATGCGAAAGAGATTTGGCATTTGGAGAAAGTTACTTTGTAATAAAATTGAATAAATTATTTTAAAATCGAACATACTATCATCAAACAATTTTTGTGAGGTGATAGTATGTTTTTTAAACAAAAAGGATTCTATATATCATTAGCCTGTGGCATTGCTGCAATTGGCGCCTTTGCGGCGTTATGCATCAATATGAACCGCAGTGAACAAAAGGAGCCGGTGGCTTCGGCGAGTAATCCCCCGCAGGCGACCGCGGCGGCAACACCGGAGACGAAAGAAGCGTCCAGCAATCATGCAAATTCCGAGGTAAAAGAAAAGAAAACAAAGAAACGTAAGAAAAAATCTGTACAGACCAATGCAAAACCTGCGAAAAAGCAATTATCGTTTAATCAGGAAGAGGGCCTTTCCTGGCCAATAAAAGGCGATGTGCTGATGGAGTACAGTGCAGACAAAGTGGTATATTTTAAGACACTGGCACAGTACCGCACAAATCCGGCACTTCTTTTAGAAGCCAAAGAAGGAATGGATGTAAAAGCGAGTGCGGATGGTATCGTGGAATCGGTGGAAACTTCTGAAGAAACCGGTCGTACGGTTTCGATATCAATTGGTGATGGTTTTACAGTTGTTTATGGACAGTTAAAAGATGTTTCTGTAAGTAAAGGTGATATGGTTTCGGAAGGACAGGTTCTCGGGAAAATTGCAGAGCCGACAAAGTATTATAAAGAAGAAGGAACAAACCTTTATTTTCAGGTGAAGGAGAATAAAACCACGGTAAATCCGATGTTGCTGCTTAAATGAGTGTGCCGAATATATCAATAATAATACGTTTATCATCATGGCAGGGGACTTCTTTTTGTGCTACCATAAATGCAATATAATAACTATATAATGTAAAGGAGGAACTGCCATGAAACAATGGAAACGAGTTAGTGGAGTTGTTTTATCGGGAATTTTAGCTTTGTCAATGACACTTGGCGGGATGACAGCGCCGGATGCGGGGGCAAAAGCGAAAAAAGCAAAATTAAAGACAAAGAAAATTAGTGTTACGGTAGGAAAGAAGAAAACAATTAAAATTGCAAACAAGAAAAAATCCTGCAAGTACACATTTAAGAGTAACAAGAAAAAGGTTGCCAAAGTATCGAAAAAGGGTGTTGTGACCGGTCAGAAGAAGGGGACAGCCAAGATTACGGTAAAAGAAGTTAAAAAGAACGGGAAATCCAGAAAAATTGGTGTTGTCAAAGTGACGGTAACGAAGAAAAAAGCGGCGTCAAAGGTAACAGCAAAACCGACAACCAAAGCCACACAGAAACCAAATCAGGCGACAATGACAGCAGCTGCAACAGCCACGCCGGAACCGGCAGTAAAAGGCACATCGGTAAAAGTGTATACGGACGAAATTAAGGATTCTAATTTGGTTGCAGAGGCAGACGGATTTGGACATATGCCGACACCGGAACCGACAAAATCAGCAGATGCTACACCGGAACCAACACCGGCAGTGCTTGTTAATGCGGACATGGAAAAGGGCGAATATGAGCCAATCGCTTCTCGTGGTTCAGCTTCTATTTCAGTCGTTGATGATGGAGCAAATAACACAAAGAAAAGTGCTAAAGTAACAGGACGTACAGCAGACTGGCATGGTGCTTCAATTGATGTTTCTTCTTTGGTTGAAACAGACAATGAATATGCGATTTCTTTTTATGCAAAGCAGGAAACAGGAGAGGATCAGAAACTGGATCTTTCCATGCAGTATGTTGGGGATGATGAGTCCACTCATTACGATTCAATTACGTCCGTTGAACTTTCGGATTCTACATGGACAAAATGTGAGGCAACTATGACGGTGCCGGAGCACACGGGAACGATCTTGATTTACTGGCAGTCTGTGTACCAATCCAATAATGATATGGATTTTTACCTGGATGAGGTAACCATGACAGGAGTTGCAAAAACAGCGGATAAAGATGCAGGCGTTCCGGATCTTAGTACAGGACTTGTTAAAGGAAAAATCGGCAATCCGATTATGACTTCCCGGTTGACGGCGGATCCGTGGGCGATGGAGTACAACGGAAGAGTGTATGTTTATGGAACAAATGATTCCCAGCAGTACGAGGCAGCAGCGAATGCAGATAATAACTATAGCAAAATTAAAACATTGAACTGCTATTCTTCTGCGGATATGGTGAACTGGACAGATCATGGAACGATTGCAGTATCCGGAAATAAAGGAGCTGCGAAATGGTCGGCAAATTCATGGGCACCTGCAGTATGTCATAAGAAGATTAACGGCAAAGAGAAATTCTTCCTGTATTTTGCGAACAACGCAAGCAGTATTGGTGTATTGACGGCAGACAGCCCAACCGGTCCTTGGACGGATCCAATTGGCAAACCAATTATTGACCGCTCCATTAAAGGCTGTGCAGAATCTGAAATTGGATGGCTCTTTGACCCGGCAGTTTTGGTTGACGATGATGGAACCGGCTACCTTTATTTTGGTGGTATTGGTAATACCGATGGAAAGAAAGAAGACTTTATCCGCAATCCTAAATGTGCACGAGTTGTAAAACTTAGTGACGATATGACTAGTGTAGATGGGGATGCAAAAACGATTGATGCACCATTCATGTTTGAAGATTCCGGTATTAACAAAATCGGAAATAAGTATTATTACAGTTACTGCACAAACTGGACCGGAAGCGTTGACGGTGTTGCCATTGACCGTGCAGACTGCCCGACGGCAAACATTGCAGTAATGGTAAGTGACAGCCCAATGGGTGACTTTAAATATGTTGGCTGTGTTTTGAAAAATCCGGGTGCATATTTTGGAGTAACCGGTAATAACCATCACTGTTTTACACAGTTTAATGGTAAACTGTATGCATTTTATCATACGAAGAAAGACACAATAGCAGTCGGCACGAAACAGGATTACCGTACGACTTATGTAAATGAGTTAAATCTTGGTGACAATGGAGATTTTACAAATGCGGATGGAACGATTGCCGATACAAAGATGACAAAGACCGGTGTATCATCGATTGGTACAATCAATCCTTATGAGACGGTTGAGGCAGAAACATTTGCGATGGCAGATACGGTAGGAACTGTTATTAATAATGAAAAAGCGTCCAATGAAGACTGGGCCGTAAATTATTCCGTATACAATGGAAAGATTGGTGCTTATATTGGTGTAGCGGATGTTGATTTTGGAACGGATGGAGCATCTGAAATTACCATGAAACTTGGTGATTCCACATCGGATTCTTACCAGACGGTTACAAAGAAACTCGGTAAAAAGCTGACAGGAAAGCATACCATTTATTTTGAGTTTGATACACTGGATGTTCGTATGGATTCTTGGAGCTTTAAAAAGTAATAGTATTGTTTTGTAGATGTATAAAAGGACAGCATACCATAGAAGATTGTGGTGTGTTGTTCTTTTTTGTGTTGCTATAATTCAAAATGACATGTTATAATAGCACTAATAGTTGAGGAGGTGTTTAATACATGTTTCGAATTATATATGCAGTCGAACGTGAATGTAAGCCGGAGGGGTTTGAGGATAATCTTGTATTTGCTGAAGGTGAGTATGAGATGATGTTGTTTGAAAACGATACGATGATTGAAGTGGATGGCGAAATGCGTCCATACCCGGCACATACCGGGATTATTTATAAGCCCGGACAGAGAGTTCATTATCATGCGAAAGAGGGAAGATTAACATACACATGGATACGATTTGATTGTGATGAACCATTGTTTGCGGAAGGCTATGTGCCATTTGGGGTTCCTATTTTCTGTTCAAATTATGACTATTTTCTTGTTTATTGGCATATGGTTGCCTGTGAGAATTATTGGCATAGTAAAAGCGAAGAATATATTATTTCGAATTTGATGCATATTATTTTCCACTGGTTTCATGATTATGCATTTCCTAAGCAAGGCTCCAGGTATCAGCCGCTCTTAGAAAAACTGCGCGGGGATATTTATGCACATCCGGAATATGACTGGACGTTGGAAATGATGGCAGAGCGGATAAATCTAAGTCCACGCTCACTTCAGAAAGTGTATAAAAATTTTGCAAATATTTCATGTATTTCAGAAGTGATTGAGAGTCGGATGATTCGGGCAAAGATGCTTTTGGTTCGAAGTGACTTTGACGTTGGTGAGATTAGTATGCAGTGTGGATATCGCAATGTAGAGCATTTTTGCCGCCAATTTAAAAAGCATGAAGGATGTTCTCCAAGCCATTATCGTAAAGAACATTTGGTTCAGCCGTAAAGTGTGCATGATAAATCAATTTTCGTTCAAGATATATCATGGATTTGCTGTGGGAAGTGAGTTATACTAATACTCAAGTAAATCAATATTTACTTTCCCTCAAAACAAACTCTTATAACTAAAAATACTGTCATTGTGAAAACAATGGCAGTATTTTGCTTTTTTGGGGTTTTGATGGAAAAGTCAAAAAGGAGGAATCAGAGCATGAGAAAAAATGTATTTCGTGCAAAGGGGCTTACACTGTTATTAACAGCTGCCCTGCTTGTGCCGCAGATGTCGGGCGTATCTGCTGATGCAAAAGCAAAAAAACCAAAATTGAGTAGAACAAAGGTTTCCGTTACAGTGGGGAAAACAAAAAAGGTGACAGTAAAAAATGCAAAGAAAGTTACTTGGAAAGTAACAAAAAAAGCAGCCAAAATTGTTAAACTCACAAAGAAATCCAAAAAGGGAGCAACAATTAAAGGTTTAAAAAAAGGAACTGCAAAAATTTCCGTTCAAATGAAGAATGGAAAGAAAAAAGTGAAAAAGACGATTACGGTGAAAGTAAGCAGTGCCAAAAAAGTTGTTGTTACCGCAGAACCGGCTAAGACCACAAACAAACCGACAAACGGTTCAACGAATGGTCCAACAAAAGAACCGGTAAAAGAGCCAACAGCGACACCGACTGCAACATCAACAACAGAACCGTCGGTAACGCCAACAGCAACGCCGACAGAAGAACCATCGGCAGAGCCAACAGCGACACCAACACCAATGCCGCTTCCGGATCTTGGTAAAAACGATGTTAAAGTTGACCTGACAAAAGAAAACGAATACGGGCAGAATTCAGTATTGGAAGATACCATTACTTATTATGAAGGAAATGGTGTAAGCTATACATCGACCGGAGAATTTAGCGGTGGTGGTGTAGCATACTGGACCAATGCAGACAAGTCCGGAATTGATTTATCCAAATACAAATCCATTCGTATTGTAGCGTCATCAGATACAGCAAATACACCTGTTGTTTGTGAATTGCTGAAGAGCAATCCGGCAAATGTATGGGGTGGTGGAATCGACGTATTTGATGGCTACAGTGAGTACAATGCTATTACAGAAGCTGGTAAAGCACAAGTGTTTGAATTCCAGATTAGTGATGATTTGGCAGCTGATTTGGCAGAGGGAACACTTGCTTACGGTATTCGCTTGAAATACAATGCATATCATACGGATGGTGACGATTTACCAAATTGCAATTTTAATATTTATTCCATTATTCTTATGGGAAAAGATGATGTGCCAGAGCCAACAGCAACACCAACAGAAGAACCGACACCAACACCTGGTGTGGCAAGCGGAAGTGCTGCGGTTGTGGTAACAGCGACAGGAAGTGCGGCAGGACTTGATTTGGAAGAGGGAGATACTCTTGATTTAAATGCCAGTGTAAGCACTACTGGATGTGCGGTAACCGGTGATATTGTTTGGACAAGCTCCAATGAAGAGGTAGCAACGGTTAGTGCAAGTGGCGCATCGGCAACAGTAACGGCGGTTGGAGAAGGAACGGCAACGATTAAAGCAACAATTACAACCGATACCGGCATTGTTACATATGACAAATATGATGTTACGGTAGTCGCTTCTGACCTTGTTTTAGAAGGTGATGATTTAGGAGCAGGTGCATCTTATACGTATGTACCTAATGGATTTGCTCTGTATGCTTCTATGGGAATTTTTGAGATTGATAAGTCAAAATTGAGTAAAGAAGGAACAACTATTTCGATAAAGTACACAGCGATGGAAGGAGATACTGACGTAAAAGATACACAGAGATTTAACATTGGATTAAAGACCGGTGACAAATGGAATTCCCCGGCAATTAAAGATTACTATGGCAAGACAGGCGGCGAGGTAAATCTAACATTGACTGCTGATGACATGAAGAAAATCGGTGCGGATGATAAGGTTTATGTTCATGTAGGCACAGGAACTGCCGGATTTAAAGGAACATTTACGTATCTGTCGGTAACAGCAGGAGAAGATAGTCTTGTGTCGGAACTTCCAAAGGCTGTAAGTTATGTGGAAAGCGGACTGGCACAGTGGGCTCCAACAGCAAAAGTTATGCTTCCGAGTGATATTGATTTTAAGCAATATTCAAAATGCCAGATTGAATTTACAGCATCCGATCCGACTTTCGAATTCCACGGAATTGTTGGTCATAAAGTGAATGGTAAAGATGTAACAGATCCTAAGTATGGTGTTACATCAGAAGGATATTTTGAGGTAAATCTTTCCAATGTGAAAAAAGAAGAGGGTACAGAACCGTTTGTTGTAATCAATGCCGGAAAGGCAGGGTACGCAGGCTCTGTGACGATTACTAAGATAACATTTGTAAAATAGTATTTGCGATGAAAGAGACCTGCTCTTTTTGCAGGTCTCTTTCGTTATCAAAGGAAAGCGAGAGTATTAATGAAATTAAAAAAAATCATGAAATGGTCGGTGATTACGATGGCAATGATGGCGGGGATTTGTTTTGCGCCGCAGTCGGGAAAAGCGGCGGAAAAATTGGAGGTTAAAATTCCTACCGAGCGCGCAGGCTGCACGGGCGAGGGAAGCGTGGGCGTTGTAGGAGATCGAGCCGTAGCTCATCGCGGAGAACATGATCGGCACGTTCAGCTCGAGCTGCGGCGTCATGTTCGGGACGAGGTTGCCGTCCTTGTCGCGCTCGATCTTGCCCGGCTTCTTGCCGAGGAAGGTCTTGGTCTCCATCGGCTCGCGCAGCGGATCGATGGACGGGTTGGTGACCTGCGAAGCGTTGATGAGGATCTTGTCCCAGTAGATCGGGTACGGCTCCGGGTTGCCCATCGAGGAGAGCAGCACGCCGCCCGAGCCTGCTTGGCGGTAGACCTCGGAGATGGCCTTGCCGGTCCAGTTTGCGTTCTCCTTAAAGGTATGGTCGGTCTTTACGACCTTGAGCGCACGGGTCGGGCAGAGCGATACGCAGCGGTGGCAGGCGACGCACTTGGACTCGTCGACCTGCATCTTCTGAAATTCCGGGTCGTAAAAATGTACTTCGTTGGCGCACTGACGCTCGCAGGCGCGGCAGCAGATGCAGCGGTCGTAATTGCGGACGACCTCATACTGCGGATATAAGAAATCAATAGCCATTACTTGTTCCCTCCGTGATTCAGGTTGACAATGACAGCCTCGCCGCCGCGGGGCGCCCAGATCTTATCCAGCTCGGGGGCAATGACGCGGATCGCGCATTCCTCGGAAGCGATGTACACGGTTTCGTCCTTCTCGCCGACGACCATGCTGCGCAGCTTGAGACGGTCGTTCAGCGCCATCAGGCCGCCGGTGTAGCCGACGAGGATGGAGAACGGGCCGGTGACCATGAGAGACGCGAAGGCGTTGCGCAGATAGGTCAGACGCTCGCGCTCACGCGGCTCCTGCTTTTCGATGGTGGACCAGAAGGGGGCTGCGATGACGTTGGAGATCTCGGGATAGGTAAGACCGAGCTTGCGGCCGAGATAATCGATGATATAGGTGATGACCTCGGTGTCGGTCAGAAGGTCGCAGGAATAGCCGAACATCTCGATGAAGCGGCGGTTTGCGTCGTAGGACGAGATCTCGCCGTTGTGGACGACCGTGGTATCGAGCAGTGCGAACGGATGCGCGCCGCCCCACCAGCCCGGGGTGTTGGTCGGGTAGCGGCCGTGGCAGGTCCACGAGTACGCCTCATAGTTTTCGAGCATATAGTATTCGCCGACGTCCTCGGGGAAGCCGTTGGCCTTGAATACGCCCATGTTCTTGCCGGAGGAGAAGATGTACGCGCCGTCGAGCGTGTGGTTGATGCGGATGACGAAGCGTGCGGTGAACTCGCGCTCGTCGAGCTGGCTTGCGGCGAGCTTGGTCGGCAGCGGGGTGACGAAATAACGCCAGATCATCGGCTCATCCGTGATGCGCGGATGCTGACGGGTCGGGATCTTGGACAGGTTTACGATGTCGAAATGCTTCTCGATCTCGCGCTCGCACTCGTCCTTTGCCGCCTGCGTGTCGAAAAATACATGAAACGCATAGTAGTCGGCGTATTCCGGATAGATGCCGTAGCCTGCGAAGCCGCCGCCCAGGCCGTTGGAACGATCGTGCATGGTGCGGATGGAGTCGATGATGCGGGTGCCGTTCTCGCGTGCGCCGTCCTTATGGAAGATGCCGGAGATCGCGCAGCCGGCGGGGATGCGGACTTGCCCTTCTTTTTGTAACATGGTGCTTCCTCCTTGTTTATGCGTATGTCTGCCCTTTCTCGGAAACGATCCGGCGCGTTTCGCCCGGTGGGGATCGTATCGAAAAGGGGACTGCCGTCAGTCAAGTTTATTTATGCTTGTATTTGCCGGTGAATACTTAACAAAATAAAAAGGTGCTCGCCGCAGCTGAGGATCGGAATGCCCAAATCCTCAGTTATGGCGAACACCTTTGTTCGCTTTATATTTTATAGCAGCGCGCCCGGCTTCGTCAAGCGGAAAGCGCATAAAAAACACATTTTTCACAACTTGCATAAAAACACAGCGGCGTCATAGGATAATTTAAGTATGTCGCACTAAATCTTCAAAAAACGAAAAAAGCATCCCCATTTCTCTTGACAAAGCAAGGCGGGACGGCTATAATGCAAAGTGTAAACAGCAAAGGCGCTGTGGGCACGAAGTCCGCAGCGCCTGTTTTGTTTTATTCAGTTTGTTTGCTATTAAAATTAACATATGTAAGGAGCGAACCATTCATGAGCACAACGAATGTTCCCGAGCTGTTCGGCAGCATGGTGTTTAACGACGCCGTGATGAAAGAACGTCTTCCCAAGGACGTCTACAAGAAGCTGAAAAAGACCATGCACGAGGGCACTGCGATCGACGCCGATGTTGCTGCTGTTGTTGCAACGGCAATGAAGGACTGGGCGATCAGCAAGGGCGCGACCCACTACACGCACTGGTTCCAGCCGATGACCGGCATCACCGCCGAGAAGCATGACTCCTTCATCACCCCGACCGACGACGGTCACGTGATGATGGAGTTCTCCGGCAAGGAGCTGATCAAGGGCGAGCCGGATGCATCTTCCTTCCCGTCCGGTGGTCTGCGCGCTACGTTCGAGGCGCGCGGCTACACCGCATGGGACCCGACCAGCTACGCTTTCGTAAAGGATGGTTCCCTTTACATTCCGACCGCGTTCTGCTCCTACACCGGTCAGATCCTCGATAAGAAGACCCCGCTGCTGCGTTCGATGGACGCGATCAGCACGCAGGCCTGCCGCATACTCAAGCTGTTCGGCAAGGACGTAAAGCGCGTTACCACTACCGTAGGCCCCGAGCAGGAGTACTTCCTGATCGACCGCGAGGACTATGCAAAGCGTAAGGACCTCATCTTCACCGGCCGCACCCTGTTCGGCGCGATGCCGCCGAAGGGCCAGGAGATGGATGATCACTACTTCGGCGCACTCCGTCCGCGCGTTGCAGCTTTCATGCAGGATCTCGACGAGGAGCTGTGGAAGCTCGGCATCCTCTCCAAGACCAAGCACAACGAGGTAGCACCGTGCCAGCACGAGATGGCTCCGATCTTCTCCACCACCAATATCGCTACCGACCATAACCAGCTGACCATGGAGGTCATGCGCACGGTCGCTCAGAAGCACGGCTTTACCTGCCTGCTGCACGAGAAGCCGTTCGAGGGCGTTAATGGCTCCGGCAAGCACAATAACTGGTCTATTTCCACCGATGCAGGCGAGAACCTGCTCGAGCCGGGTAAGAACCCAGGCAAGAACGCACAGTTCCTGCTGTTTCTGATCCTGTTGTTTTGCAGCCTTGGAAGCGGTCAAGTAAGAATCACCTGGCTGTGTCTGATGACACCGGTCTTGCTTGTGATGCTGGCATTGCTCGCAATCGGCACCGGAATGATCCTAGCATCCCTGACGGCAAAATACCGCGATCTTCAGGTGTTGGTCGGATTTGGGATTCAGCTGTGGATGTATGCCAGTCCGATTGTTTATCCGCTTTCACAGATTCCGGGAAAATGGAGAATACTGCTTAGTCTGAACCCGGTTGCGTACATTGTGGAATGTTTCCGTTATGGCTGGCTTGGAAGCGGCAATGTTTCCATACCGAACCTGATGATCGGGCTGGGGATCACCCTGCTGATTTTGTTTGTCGGAACGGTGATGTTCAATAAAACACAGCGAAATTTTATGGATACCGTCTAGCATCATAGCATGGAAAATTGCCAGGCGTACAGCGAGTAGCATTTATGCCTGTGCTCAGAAAGGGAAAAGAAATGGAAGAAAAAGAAGTTGTGATCCGTATCCGCCATCTCTCAAAAGAATATCGGCTTGGCGTGATCGGACGGGGGACACTTCAGAGGGATCTTCAGAGCTGGTGGGCAAGAAAGCGTGGGAAACCCGATCCAAATCAGCGGATCGGACGCAGAGAATATACTTCAAAAGAGTGTTTTTATGCACTGGAAGATGTTTCCTTTGATGTGCACAGAGGAGAACGGATCGGTGTGATCG
>ERZ773108.2945-NODE-2945-length-13736-cov-4.267597_pt1 | contig 13736 bp, 10 predicted proteins | sample MGYA00580570_ERZ773108 | MGnify/ENA primary metagenome ERZ773108 (study PRJEB29015, sample SAMEA2737840) | human gut metagenome | biome: human gut; feature: human-associated habitat; material: faeces | place: China | collected 2012 ...
GGAACGGGCCGCGATTCTTGTTCAGCATCCGGTACAGCACCAGTCCGAGCGAATATGTATCAACGCTGAAGCCGTATTCCTTCCCGGCATAAACTTCCGGAGCCATGTAACTGTACGTTCCCTTTTTGGACAAGCCCGAGGTCGTCCGCTCGATCGTGCGCGCGATGCCAAAATCGCCAAGCTTATAGTCTCCGTTGTCCGAAATGAAGATATTTTCCGGCTTGATGTCGCGGTGGATGATGTTGTACCGCTGGCAAAGCTCCAGCGCCTTGCAGATATCGATGCCGAGCCTGATGATGTCCCGCCGCGCCATCGGGTGCTCGTAGACATACGGCAGCAGCGGGTGCAGCAGCTCCATGCGGATGAGAATGTCCCAGCCGATGCCGTCGGGGTGCCGGAGGACGGCGTGATCCTCATAGCTGACAATATTGCCGGTGCCTTTGAGCCTTGACATGATGGCGCACTCGCGGCCGATGTCCTCCACGACGCTGTAAAAATACTGCTTTGCCTGCGGCGGCGTCATGCCCTCGTCCAGCACGCTCTGCAGCTCCGTCCTGCTCTGCGGGACGGTAATGACCTTCAGCGCGGCTTTGTAAACGCCGCCGAAGTCCTCCCGCTGGATCTCATAGACCGTCCCATAGCTCCCCTGCCCCAGCTCCCGGCAGATCTTCCATTTGTCAAACACAATGGAGCCGATCTCATATGTAGACATAGTTTGTTCTCCGTTTCTTTTTGCTACTCTTCCGGCGTATCGCCGACAACATGATATTCCCACTCGCCAGCATCATTCAAATCCACATAGTACAGCAATTTATCATCTTCATAGAATTGGAGCATCACTTTTTCTCCATTCTCGTTGTACGCATACACACACGTTTGATGCGGGCTACCTGAATTGTACACATCCTCCATAGTGCAATTGCCATTCGAATCATATTCGTAAAGCACATAACTTTGAAGAGAGTTATTCGAATCGTAATTTTCCTCCCTGAGCAGTTTTTCGCTCGAATCGTATTGATTCTGGGTATAGTATTGAAGAATGCCGTCCGAATCGTAGTATTCATCTTTCGTCCTGTTTCCATCTGAATCGTATTCGTACAGGACATACCCCAGAAGCGTACCATCTGAGTTGTAAAGTTCATTCCGTACACAGTTTCCTGCTGTATCAAATATCTGCACGGAATCAAGTTCTCCCTCTTCTCTGTAGGCTACCACTTGGTAGCCGCTTAGATTCCCGTTTTCATAAAGTTTTTCCAGCGTACCGGCTTCCTCATATTCCTGCAATGCCTCTGGAATCGTCTGCGGCACGAATATATTGTGGATAGCAGCAGGAACCGGAATTGCCCCAATCACGCATAGCACCACCGGCACAAGCAGAGCCGCCGCGACTATCCCAATGATCAAACGTCCTATTTTCTTCCGCTTCTTTTTTGTGCTGGTGCGTTTCGGTTTTTCCGCGTCAAATGCGGGCCGGGTGCGGTCTTCGGCAGTTGGCTCGGATTCCGTGCGGGGGGTATCGGTGAAAACGCCCTGTGTGGCGTCCATTGGTTTGGGTTCGGCTTGGCCGGGTGCTGCCGGGCGGCGCACGGAGGCGTACGGTTCACGGTCTATTGTCAGCTCGTCGCCGTCAGGGTAGATAACCGCCGCGTCGGTTTGGGTATATAAGATTGCTTCCAGCTCCTGCCGAAGCTGCTGGGGGCTGGAATAGCGGTCCTTGGGGTCAAATGCGCAGGCCTTCAGGACGATCTCGCCGAGGCGGCCTTCGCCGTAGAACGGGCGCGGCAGCGGTTCGCCGGACATCCGTCTGGCCAGCGCCTGCTCGCGGCTGTCATAGGTAATTGCCTCCGGCGGCTGCGGGAGGAACGGGCCGCGATTCTTGTTCAGCATCCGGTACAGCACCAGTCCGAGCGAATATGTATCAACGCTGAAGCCGTATTCCTTCCCGGCATAAACTTCCGGAGCCATGTAACTGTACGTTCCCTTTTTGGACAAGCCCGAGGTCGTCCGCTCGATCGTGCGCGCGATGCCAAAATCGCCAAGCTTATAGTCTCCGTTGTCCGAAATGAAGATATTTTCCGGCTTGATGTCGCGGTGGATGATGTTGTACCGCTGGCAAAGCTCCAGCGCCTTGCAGATATCGATGCCGAGCCTGATGATGTCCCGCCGCGCCATCGGGTGCTCGTAGACATACGGCAGCAGCGGGTGCAGCAGCTCCATGCGGATGAGAATGTCCCAGCCGATACCATCCGGATGTTCAAGCACCCGCAAATCTTCGCAGCTTACAATGTTCGCCGTACCCTTGAGCTTGAACATGATGGAAAACTCATGCATAAGCTCCTCGACGATGCCGTGAAAATATGCCTCGGCCTGCGAAACGCTCATACCCTCGGAGATCACGCTCCGGACCTCCGCGCTGCTCTGCGGGACCGTGATCACCTTCAGCGCCGCCCGGTACGTCTGCCCGAACTCGCTGCGCTCGATTTCAAATACTTTTCCATAGCTGCCTTCGCCAAGCAGCCGCGTTATATTCCAGCCATCCAAAACAGCCGCATCAACTGAATATTCCATATTTCTCCTCTGTTTTTCCACACTTATCTTATTGGTCTTTTGCTCTGCCGTTACGCACTTTCAAAAAAAGCCAATCGAAAATCAGTCTCTTATGCAGGACTATCTTCCACTTTCAGCCCCACATAATGCACAACTCCACCTTCAACGTAAACCGTTGCTGTCTGCTCATTGAGTTGATAAGTAAACGTAAAGTCGTCATCACTATACCAATTATACTCCAGCTGTGCACCATTCTTCAAAATCCATTGGAGGGGTACATGGGGCGGCATTTCAGGAAAGCCGAATAATTCCAGTGCCATTTCCGCCGCATCCCCGACCTGCAATGCGCCAAGCGCGACGAAACCAGGTTGGTTTATACAGATGTCGCAGACAGCTCCACCCACGGGTGCAGCAAATAGAAACCCGAATTCATTCTCTTCGTAACCGGCAGGAATTGGCATATCCATACCAAAGCAATTGTACACCGTGTCTTGTGTAGCATCGTTCATCAGGTTGGATTTGGCGTAGGGATATGACGCATAAATGCTCTTGGCTGTTTCAATGCTCGTCTCTCCCAGCACCACGGAATCCACCGTCATTGGGAGCACCAGATCGCGAACCATCGGCCAAAGCTCGTCCTGCAGTTGCGCTGACAACAGTTCCGCTTCCCATTTTTTCAATTTTATCTCCGCATCTGCGTTGGGTTCAAGTTCCAAAGCAACTCGATAGTCTGCCGCAGCCCGCTCCAAATCAACAAGCTTTTCATAGGTGTCGCCACGGCCCAGGAAGGCTTCCGCCCGCTTGGGATCAATCTCAATCGCCGCCGTAAAGGCCAGAATGGCCTCTTCATACTTCCCCTCGGACAGGTAGCGCACGCCGAGGTCATACTTTGCCTGCCAGCCGGGGGCTTCGTCCGCCGGTTCGGCTTCCGGTGCTTTGCTGCACGCGGCAAGCGTCAGCAGCAACAGCGCTGCCAGAAGGATATAAAAGAAGCGTTTCATGTTGATTCTCCTGTTTATACCAGTTTTCTCGTCCGCGCAGGATCACGCGTACCGGATCTCCACGGATTCTATCATGTAATAAAACGGGATCTCGCCGTCGAGATTTACATTCGGGTTGACCCGCAGCTTTGCCAGCGCGGTCATGTATAGGCCATCCATGGGGTAAGAATAGGACAGCTTGAGCACGGCGCTGCCATCCTCCGAGCGTTCGAAGCCGTCCAGCGCCACCTGTACCGCGCCGCGGTCGCCTATGCCGAAATAATAGCATGTATCACTGTCCTTCGGACAATAGCTAGACACATAATCACGCGGCGGCAGCTCTACGATATGTCCATACATCGCATTTGCAACATCCTGCACATTTTGACGGCTATCCATCCGGTAACCTTTGTACATCCAATAATTGACGTCATCGGCATCAAGGTATCCCCTCTGATTGATTTCGTAGTTATAAATTGCCGTCCAGAAGCGGTTGGCATCTGTTTCGTCCGGATAGAAAATTCCCTCGCCCGAATCGGTGCTGTTCAGCATATCCGCGTATGCGTCTACAAGCTTCCGCGCACTGTCGGCAATGGTGTCATATGGCAGCGTATCAATGTAGGTCAGCAAGGCTTTGGTGTTTGCGTCGTCCGCTGCGTCAGATGGCTGTGCTGCGGTTTTCTTTGAAAAATCCGGCGTGCGCGGTTCGCCGCGTATCTCTTTTTCGTAAGCTTCCAGCTCCTCCGCGGTCCAGTAGCGGCGGCTGTAGCGCCACTCTGCCGCGCTTTCGCCGCCGGAGATCCACGATTCGCATTTGAACATCCAGTAGGTATACGGCAGCGTTTCCCGATTCATGATCTCCTCCTTCAGATAGGGCCACCCCGCACTGCTCATATCGGAAACAGCATTTCTGTGCTTTTCATCGTCCCATTCGAGCCAGACCTGATCCCAGCGCCGGTACAATCTTGCCCCGGTATCATCCAGTATGTATGTCGTTGCATAGTACCCGTTTATTCCCGTATACGCCAGCGAAATGTCGTTCAGATACGCGCAGCAATAGGCGCCCATACGTTCATTGTAATACAGCATCAGCTCCGCGCAGCTGCAATAGTCCAGTCCCAGCTCCATTTGATACGCGGTGTCCTCGATCTGCCCATCCGGCAGCACGCAGTAGCGGTGCAGCGTGAACTCTGACCGCACGAACCGGAACACAGCCGGCGTCACGTCATCCAGCGCAAGAAGCACGCTCCGCGTATATCCCTCCGGCACGACTTCGCAGTAAGGGTCGTCCAGCGAAGGGTCATAAACCACTTCCTCCGCCGTGCCATTGAGGGCAGTTCCCTCTATCGCGCCCGGCTTTTCCAACAAACTGACCTTGACCTGCCATATATACTCCCGCAGGCGCTGGTCGTCCGTCTGTTCCAGACCAGCCTCCAGCGTCTGGAGCGTTTTCGCATAATCCTCCCGCTGTTCGCAGACCTGCGCCAGCTTGAGATACGCGTCCGCATTCCTGGGGTCAATTTCAATCGCAGCCTCAAAGGCCAGAATAGCCTCCTGATAATTGCCCTCAGACAGATACCGCACGCCGAGATCATACTGCGTCTGCCAATCGAGTGCTTCATCCACCGGTTCAACTTCCGGTGCTTTTTGACACGCGGCAAGCGACAGCAGCAGAATTATTGTTAAAAAAACACAAGTGAACTGTTTCATCTCCATTTCTCCTTTTATCATATTCACTGTCCATGCGGCGCGGCATGCAGTGATGAAGCATCACCAAGCACATAAAACTTTCCGCTGCGCGTTTCACATTTTCTGTCTGACATACATATATTCTCGATTTGGAAGCTACCTCTGACGCGAAGTAGATCGTCATTTAAGTTTGCACCATTTGTGCCGTAACTGTGATTTTCCGCCCCATTCTCCAGCCGTCACCACAACATCGCTCCGCTTTACTCCCGGAGCAGCCATTCTGTCTCGGCAGCCTCAAGCTGCTGCAGCGTGTCGGCATCGACAACGCCCGTTTGGGTAAGTGAATGGTTCTTTTGCCAGCGCATCAGCGCCGCTTCCGTAGCCGGGCCAAAATCGCCGTCCACAACCACGCCATCATAGTTCATGACAACCAACATAGCCTGTACATATTTGACGTCCTCTCCCTGGCTGCCGCGCTCCAAGGTGCGCTCCGGGCGGGGATAGAGGCTGCGGTCCGCTCTGGTTTCTGCGGTGATGGTATAGGGGTCGGCGCTGCTTTGGGCCTTTGCCACGTGCGTGATGATCCACCGGCCGCTGCGTTTCTCAAATGAAATGGTCTGAACGGAATCAAAGTAATCTCCAAAACGCATCAGATCACATTCCGCCTCGCAGGTCGTTTCATCGAAGCTGACGATTTTCAGCGTCTGCGGGTCATAGTTAAATACGCCGTATCCGCGTCCGCCGCGAACCAGATACAGACCGCCATTGAATTCCCAAACGTTATCATTCAGCACGTCTGAAACGGTTGCGTAAGCGTTCTGCATAATGCCCAGACTGTCTACGTCCATATATTCTCTCAGGTTATCCAGAATCTGCTCCTTGCTGGAATAGTTCGAAATCGGATAATAGGAGCTGAACGTCGGGTCGATGGCTTCGTCTTCTGCGAGTGTACTCTCAAGCTCCGAGGTGGTCGCCGGAGACGGCACAAGGCGCTTGATTCTTCCGTACTGGCCGTTTTCATAGGAAACGATCGCCATATACGATCCCTGGCCCTCAACAAAAAACGTCTCACCCTCGACCGCGTTCAGCCATGCCAGATTCTCCTGCAAAAGCGCCAGAAGCTCCTGCTCGTTCAGTTGCGGCTGTTCCGGCTGCCGGCTGGCCTGTATGGAATCGCGCAGGTACTTTCTGCAATTTTCCGGCGTGCTGGCAAGGAAGTGCAGCACGTATTCGTCGTCAGCTGTGCAGGCTGCAAGGCGCTCGTCGAAAACAGCCTCGGAAACCTCCACATCATCGAGGTAGCATACCCGCTCACCGGACACATCCTCGGTTTTCGCGTAGCTCCAGAAATCATGATGCTCGATCTGCACGCCGTCCCAGCGGACATACTGCAGCTCGTAACCGGCAGACGTGCCGTGGCCCTCATTGACAATGGCCCCCGCCGTGGTGCCGCGGACATCGGGATTGATCCAGGTATCGACAAAGCCGTTGTACAGCTCCATCACCTGATCGTTTTGCCATGTATAGAGCGTATAATCGGTCAGCGCGATCTGCTCAGACTGCCCCTGCGTATCAATTTCGCCGCAGATCAGCTCCGGCGTGCCGTCTTCGTCCAGATCGACAAGCGCAAAGCCCATCGTGCCGTCTGTGCCGAGCAGCGCGGCATAGGCGCGCAGCGCCTCCTGCGGCCAAAGCTCGCAGAGCGCCTGCAAATATCGTTCTTCACCCGTCTCGAGATAACGCGCCTGCAGCCGCTTCGCAAGCTCCTTCCCGGTTCCAAGCGCCCGGCTGCATTCGATCAGACGCGCAAGCACATCCTCGTCCTTTTCGAGCAGCTTTTCATAATAGGACTCCGCCTTTTCATAGTCCTGCGCACCGTAGTACGCATCCGCCGCGCGGCGGTACAGCTCGTCCGTCTCGCTCCCCCACTGCATTGCCGATTCGTAATCCTCCGCAGCGCTGCGGTATGCATCCGTCTGTTCGCTGCCCTGCGCACTCTGCGCCAGCTCCCAGTACGCGTCGCCTCGCTGCTCATACGCCTGCGCGTTCTTCGGGTCGATCTCGATGGCTGCGGTAAAGGCCAGAATCGCCTCTTCATACCTTCCGTCCGACAGATAGCGCACGCCCAGATCGTACCGGGACTGCCACGTCGGCGCGGACTGCTCCTCAGCGTCAACGGAATGCGCGGAACAGGCGCTCAGCAAGCCGAGCAGCGCCAGCAGGAAACACATCATCTTTATTCTTTTCATACTTTTCTCCATTTTTTCCAAATATCTATAACGCAGACAAAAGGGGCAGCGTGGAAGCACTGCCCCTTTGTAATTCTGTCTTAGTTGAAGCTGCTCTGCATGGTCGCCTTCAGGCCCTGATCCGTGTTCTGCAGCTCGCGGGCCGCCGTATCCATCAGCGTTGCGTAGCCCTCCAGCATTTCAGAGAAGCTTGTGAAGCTGCTCTGCATACTCTCAAACTTTGCAACAAACGCAGCCTGTGCCTCGCCCTTCCAGGTCTCGTTCAGCGCAAGGATCAGCGAGCGCAGCCGCGCCATCGTGTCATCGTGCTGACTGCGGAGATTGCGGACCTCTGTCGCCTTGGAATTCAATACCTCGGGTGTTACCTGAATCAATGCCATGATCATTTCCTCCTATTTATATTTTATAAATTTTAAACTTCAAATTCAGCTGTCTGCTTTTTCTGCGTTTTTTTCCAGCTCTTCTCTCACGCTTGCCTGATAGCTCTGCACCTCTGCGTTGATGTAGCCCAGAAAATGAACCGAATCAATATCCTCATGCTGGAACAGGAACATCGTTTCCGCATCGATATACCCCTCCGGGAACGGTTCGCCAATGTAGTCATACGTGGTGTTTGTCTGCTCGTCATGAACGATTGTGCCGATAATGAGCAATTTCCGTGTGGCGCCCTGCAGAGCGACCACGCTTCCGATCGGAAGCAGATCCTTATACATAATACATATCCTCCCTTACTGGTGTTTACCGGAACGCAAATTCCAGCATCTCATCCACATATTTTTTGCTTTGCTTATAGAAAGACTTCACATTTTTCGCCGCTTCGATCACGAAATTCGCCGTCGAATCAGCGTCCATGAACTTACTCCGGAGCCATTCATCCGGCTTGTACCATTTGAACTCATTCCCGATGACGTCTTCAAACGAGGTTTTGCCCCACACAAAGGAATATCCGGTCTTGCCCGTCAGATCCGTATTGAGCTTTCCGAACGACTTGAGCATTTTCTCCGTGCCTTTCAGGAGCGACACCATATCCAGTCCCGTATAGGCCAGCTCGCCGAATTTCTCACCGGCTTTCTTGTTTCCGAGCATTTCGCCCAGCTCTCCGCCATTCTTCTTCAGCAGATCCTTCAGGTAATTTGTTTTCCCCACCTCGTCGTACTCATCACGCGCAACATGGACTATATCCGCGCTTGCGCTTGCAATATCGTTTCCTGCGCTGGTAATGATACAGAGTGCAACCGGAATTCCCGCAACGGTGCTGCACGCGGCAACTGCTCCGGCGATTTTGACAATACTCTTGCCGATCTTGACCGCGCCCTTGCCGTATTCCACGATATCATATACGGTCCCGTGATTCTGATAGCTTTTCTTTGCCGCGCTGACGACGTTCGAAACAGAGGTTTTGACCGCGCTGCCAAAGTCCGAGACATCGTCCTTGAGCTTGGAGAACCACCCCTTCTTTTTGCTGACCACCGCCTGCTTGACGCCGTCGCACAGGGTTTCGGAGGTCCGAAGGCCAAACGTCTTTCCCAGCTCGTCCGCGCATTTCTGTCTGTCGATCCCCCGCAGCGCGACAGCCGGCAGCGTTGTGGCCGCGAGGCCCGCGCCAATGGCGTCGGCGGCTTCGCCAAGCCCTCTTGCTCTGTGGCCGAGCTTCTGGTCCGTCTGCGTGAAGCGGTCGCTTGCGGCAAGCAGCATCTGCGTCATTGCCTCCAGCTGGGTCTGCTCTGTCGTGCATCTGCGGGAAAGCGCCTCCAGCGACTGTCTGATCTGCTGCGTCGCCGCGATCTGCATATCCAGTCCGTTCAGGACGCCGGAAACATTCGCGGCGACCGCGCGCATCGCGCCCGACTGCTGTCTCAGCCGTGCCTGCGCCTGCTGGACGACTGCGGATTCAATTTTGATCTGCACCGGCACAACCTCCTTACCATTCGCCGCCTCCGCCGGAACCCGTCCCGCCTGACGCGGACATGGACGCCTTTGTTCGTGCTTCTGCGGCTTCAAACTCATCTGCGGCCTTGCGGATCGTGTGCGCAAGACGCGACAGCTCATCCTGGATCTTTCGGATCTCGCGCAGCCGGCGCTCGGCTGCCTGATCGTATGTATCGGCGGCTTCTCCGGCCCACACGCCGGCAAGCTGCTGCCGGAGCGCCTGAATGCTCTGCGCGATCTGACTGCATTGCTGCTCGCTCTGTTCAAGCTGTCTTGCCTGCGCACGCGCATTTTCATAATCTATGCGGATCAGGCTCATTTCTGAAGCTCCTTTCCAAGGGTGTGTTTCAGGATGGTTCTATCTTACACTATGTAAAATAATTTGTCAATATGTTAATTCAAATACGTTGTAATATACAAAAACTGGCGCTGCAATTTGTTAAAAACAGCAAATTACTCCAATATAGCGCAGCCCTGCAGGCTTGCGCCGTCCCAGATCCCGCAGGACGCAAGCGTTCTGGACTCCGCAATGGGCGCTCCCTGGTCGTACAGGCGGATCGCGGTGCAGCTGCCGTAAACCTGCGGATACAGGGCGCGGAGCATTTCCAGAACACGCGCATTCACCTCCGCGACCGGCAGGAACGCCGGAAGCTCCACATCCAGCTGCTCGTCTCCGATGGTCAGGGTCACGATCACATTCTGACAGGCCTTCATTGCGGCGCGCCCTCCCGTACCAGCGCACGCAGCGTGCGCCGGATCTGCTCCGGCGTGCTCCTGCGGACGATCCAGTCCTCCGTCTCCTCCTCGCCGGGCTCCAGCCGGAGCAGCATATCGGAATCGTACACAAGACAAAGGCTTTCCAGCGTTCGCGTCTGCAAATGGACCGTGTTCACGCAGCAATAGCCGCACCGCCGTTCCAGACCGGCAAGCAGAAGCGCCGCCGCGTCCTCCGGCATTCCGGCTGCCAGCAGCTCTGCCCGGCCTGCGTCTGTGTCCTTCAGACAGTGCTGCAGCAGCTCGTTTGTAAGGCTCCAGTGCGTCTGCGCCTCAAGGGCTTCCTGCGCTTTGCAGCACTCCATCAGCCTTGCAAGCGCCAGCTCTTCTATTTCCCCGTCCGCAGCTCCTGTTAGGCTTGCCAGCTCGCCATCCTTTGTCAGCTGCGCCCAGCAGCTCCCCTGCCGGTACAATACGACGGACGGCTCCGCCTGTCCGCAGTTGACCGCATCGACGGTCAGATACAAGTCGCATTCCGCACAGATTTCAATGAGCCGCCGCAGATCGCCGCGCACGATCGCCGCGCCTTCAAACTGCCGCGTGATTGCGCCGCTCTGCTCCAGCTCCTCCAGGCAGACTTCATACGCCGCCCGGATCTCCTCATGATCCATCATCATAAACGGGTCGCGCACGCCAAAAAGATGCTCCGCGCCCAATTCGGACGCCAGCACGACCAGCGCTCTGATCGAGAGCCTGCTCCGCTCCATTTTCTCTGCCTCCTCTATCTCCTCTATTTTTGCACTGCCTTCAGCTTGACCGCATGGCCATCCTGAACCAGATAGCCCATGCCGGCGCCTGCATCCTGTGACGCGGCGCTGTACGCCAGATCGGTCCGGGCAAACATATGCGCCTGCGCGCTTCCGCCAAGCAGAAGGGTCGTTTTTCCGGTCATTTCCATGGTGAAGCGCTCGCCCGAAGCGGACAGCTTTGTAATGTCCGCCGCGTTTCCGCTTACGATCACCGCGACGCGCAGCCCTTTGCCAAGGACCAGAATGCTGGCCAGCCGCCGCAGCGTCTGGTCGTTGATCGAATCGATGCAGCGCTTCAGATCGTCAATGCAGATCAGGATCCACGGCCAGTCCGTGCTCCCGGCGCTCGCGTCCTTTCTTTTTTGCATCTCCGGCATCAGCGCGGCGATCTCACCGTCAAACGCCGCCGCAGCCTGCGCCTGCGCGCCGTGAAATACAATGTGCTTCGCAGGCGCAAGCTTTTCTGCGGCCTGCGCAAAAATGGCCTGAACGGTACTGCTTCCGTCCTGCGCGCAGGAGATCAGCAGAAACTGCTCCTGCGCAAGCGCGGCGAAGCACGGCTGCACGGACTGCTCCGTAAGACCACAGAGGATCTGCTCCGACGGATATTCCCGCCAGTCCACGACCTCCGGCAGCACCGGGATCGGCGGCGGGCAGGCGCCTGTCCATGCCCCGCGCATCAGCCCGGCAAGCCGCCGGATCTCATTGACGCGGTCGATCTCCCGTTTTCCCGCTGCGGGAAGCGCCGTCTGGAATTCCAGCGGCGGAGTGCTTCTGACCAGACCGCGTCCGGCCAGATTTTCCGGCTCCAGACCGTTCGTTTTGCCGACGATCTGCGCGTAATCGCCGCGGTCCGTCATCCGCAGGCAGACAGCCGCCTTGATGTGCTGGCTGATCCGGTACGGCAGCGCGTTCACCGCGCCAGCGCTGACCAGCAGATACATCCCGCAGGCCGCGCCGTCCCGCACAAGCGTCTGCAAAAAGCCGTCGATATCCGGGTACAGCTCCAGCGCAGGCGCAACGTGATCCAGCAGAAGCACGATCCATGGCAGCTGCTCGCCGGTGGCTTCCCGGTAAGCGTCTATGCTGACGAGGCCCTGTCCGGCAAGCAGCTTCTTCCGGCGGTCCAGCGTGTCGATGAGCATGGTCGTCAGCTTGCTCTGCTTCTGCGCGTCGTCTCCGTCCACGATGCCGCCGACGTGCGGCAGCTCCCGGAACAGCCGGAGGCTCCCGCCGCCGAAGTCCATCAGATAGAGGTGCACCTGCTCCGGAGAATAGCAGAGGGAAAGGGACATGACCGCCGATTGCAGCAGCGTCGTTTTCCCGGTCGCAGGCGCACCGTAGACTGCATAGCTTCCGGATTCCGAGAAGTTCAGCGACATCGGGCGCTGCGACTGCGCCGCAGGATCGTCCAGAAGGCCGATGACGGCCCGCAGGCCCTGCTGCTGCGTTTCCCAATGCGCGCCGTCGAACGCCGCGCAGACGACGTCGCGCAGACGCAGCTGCTCGGGCAGCTTTGCCGTCCAGAGCTGCCGCGCCTTTTCCACGCCGCGCTCCCGGCAATAGCGGTCCAGATAGTCCACGACCGCATTGATCTCCTTTCGTTCGGAGCGGTATCCCGTTGTTTTTTCCGGTTCGTAGCAATGGCGGTTCCCGTACAGGTCCACCACAGCCGTCTGTCCGCCCGTCTGCCCCGCAGCCTCGCGGAACGGCTGATAGGGTGCGCCGCTCCAATAGGACTGGATCTGCTCATAGACCTCGTCCTCGCCCACCTGCACGTAGGCGCGGCCCGGCGTTGTAATCTGCGCCGCGTCGGTATGGTGCAGCATCTCCCGGCTGTCTGCGGCGTTTGCCACCTTCAAACACCAGCGGAAGCGCGTATTCGCGTTCATTTTATCGTCTACAACACCGGCGGGCTTCTGCGTCAGAAGGATCATATGGACACCCAGCGTCCGGCCAACCGCGAACACGCGATTGACCGCCTGCATGAATTCCGGGAACCGGTTCTTGAATTCCGCGAACTCGTCGATCACGATAAACAGATATCCCAGCTGCTCATCCGCCTTGCCCTCGCGCAGCAGCCGTCTGTAATCGGAGATATTGCTGACCTTCCAGCGGTCGAGCAGCTCCTTGCGCCGCGTCAGCTCGTATTCGAGCGCGATGAGGTTCCGGCCGATGCTCGTATCCAGATCGGATATGCGTCCGGCAAGATGCGGCAGATTCTGGAACGGGAGCAGCAGGCCGGTGCCCTTAAAGTCGATCAGCACGAAGCTGACCACATCCGGTGGGAAGCGGACTGCCATCGACAGGATCCAGGACTGCACCATTTCGGACTTGCCGGAGCCGGTCGTGCCCGCGACAAGGCCGTGCGGCCCGTGCCGCTTTTCATGAATATCGAACAGGAACGGCGTGCCGTCGCCGCGAACGCCGATCGGGACCGCCATGCTGCGCTCCGGCTCTGCGTTCGCCCAGTTTTTATCCAGTGCCAGCTCCGAGGGCCGCGAAACGTGATAGCCCTGCAGGAACGACACCGAGCGCGGCAGCGCCGGAGCGCCCTTCGCCTCCATGCGGAGCGGCGCCATGCTGCGTGCGAACTGCTCGTACCGGGCCTGCGGCACCTGCTCCGGCTGGAACGGCTGCTTCCGGGACGCGTGCCTGCGCTCAAACAGCACGCCCACTGCTTCCCTGCAGTCCAGAATATCGTGGCATTCCTCCGGGAGCAGATCGATCCGGTCAAACAGGTACAGCACGCTGATGCCAAGCTTGCCAGGTCAGCTTCTCTCCGTTCTGTGAGAACTCCTCGCTTCCCTTCACATTTT
>ERZ773108.2955-NODE-2955-length-13705-cov-35.400879_pt1 | contig 13705 bp, 15 predicted proteins | sample MGYA00580570_ERZ773108 | MGnify/ENA primary metagenome ERZ773108 (study PRJEB29015, sample SAMEA2737840) | human gut metagenome | biome: human gut; feature: human-associated habitat; material: faeces | place: China | collected 2012 ...
GCACGATCAGGTCCGCCGCGATCATCGCCGACGCGCCGACCACGACCAGCGAGTAAACGCGCAGCTCCTCGCTCTTGAGCGCCTCGCGGAAGCGGCGCGTCACGCAGAGGTAGAGGAGCGTAAAGTTCACGCTTGCGGCAAACATGAAGAAAATGAGGATCCAGTTGACAAGATGCGACTGATAATACGCGATGCTCGCATCCCGGATGGAAAAGCCGCCGGTAGAGATCGTCGTCAGCGCCGTGGTGATCGCATCAAACAGCGGAAGGCCCGCAATGCGCAGCAGCAGCGCCTCCGCCACGGTGAGCGCGATGTAGATGCGGTACAGGATGCGCGCCGTCTCACCCGTGCGGGGGCGGAGCTTTGTGCTGATGGGGCCGGGGGATTCTGCTTTCATCAGGTTCACGCTGCCCTCACTGAGCTTGGGCAGCAGCGCCAGCATGAGAACGAGGATACCCATGCCGCCCATCCACTGCGTGAGCGCGCGCCAGAATTGGATGCCCTGCGGCAGCGATGCAGGCGACGGGAAGATGGACGCGCCGGTCGTCGTCAGGCCGGAGACGGTCTCGAAAATGGCATCGATAAAGCTGCAGCTGCCGCTGAAAAAGTACGGCAGCGCGCCGAACACGCTCAGCGCGATCCAGCACAGCGCCACGCAGACAAAGCCGTCGCGCGTCTGAAGTCTTGTGTTGTCCGCGCGGATGAGCGAAAGCAGCACTCCCACGCCGCCGCAGATAAGCAGCGCATACAGGAACGCCCGCTGATCCGGCCCTCCGCCGAACACGCTCAGCAGCAGCGGCGGGATCATACAAAGCGCCTCAATGCAGAGGATAACGCCCACGATTCTGAGAATAAGATTTTGGTTCATAATGAAACTTCCTTGCCGCAAGCAGCCGGCACATCAGCCGAGAATATCGTTGAGGTCCTGCAAAAAGAGCTTTTTCGCCACCACGATCACGCGGTCGCCCGCATGGATCTGGGAATGGCCGTTCGGGATCTCCATCCGGCCGTTGTGCACGATGGCCGCAACGAGCAGGCCGTTTCGAAAATGCAGGTCGCTGAGCGGCCGGTCGAGAAAGTGCGTGGCACTCGTCGCGGTGAACTCGACGGCCTCGATCGCGCCGCCAAGGATATAGTGCAGGCTTTCCACCGCGCTGCCCTGCGAGTTGGCAAGGCCGCGGACGTAACTTGAGATCTGGCTTGCAATGATGGCCTTGGGCGAGATGACCGTGTCGAGGCCCGTGAGGTTCACGATGTCGAGATACCCCATGCGCGACATCTTCGGCACGACCTTTTTCACGCCGTAGCGCTTCGCCGTGAGCGCCATGAGGAGGTTTTCCTCATCGCGGTCCGTCACAGCGATGAACGCGTCGCAGTGGAAGATACCCTCGGATTCGAGCAGGTCGTGATTCGTGCCGTCGCCGTGGATGACGGTGACTTTCGGCAGCTTTTCCGCGAGCATCAGGCACTTGGCCTCGTCCTTTTCCACGATCGTCACGTGCGTGCCGATGTCGGTGAGCACCCAGGCAAGGTACTGTGCGATGCGGCTGCCGCCAAGGATGCCGATAGTATTGCCGAGGCTGCCGAAAAAGCCACGCAGGAGGCCGCTGCCGCTGCCGGGTCTGCCACGGCGGCAGAGGAAAGCGCTGCAGCGGCTGCTGCATCCGCCACGAAGGCGGGGCAGTCTGCCGGCACGGCCACGGAAAAGGCAAGCGCAGCGGAAAGTGCGCGGGCCGCTGCCGAGAGCGCCAGCGCGAGCGCATCCGCGAGTGCAAAAAGCGCTGCCGATGCCGCTAAAACCGCCGGCGATGCGGCGACAAAGGTCATCAAAGAGGGCGTGGCCGAGAAGCTGACCGAGATGCAGGGCATCCAGGAGGATGTCAAGGCCCGCCAGCAGGATGTGACCGAGAAGCAGGCCGATGTCACCGCCAATGTGGAGCTGGCGCGGCAGGCCGCGCTGAGCAACGGCTATATGCAGATGGGCGTTGACCCCGACACGGGTCACCTGATGTACACGCGCACGACCAATCTGAAAGATAAGATTGATTTTGCTATTGTCAATGACACGAATTTGGAGGTACAGATTCATGGCTGATAGTTCTGTTTTTACCACCGATCTGGGCGCTGTGACCGCCTACGCCGATGCCAAGGCGCACGGCTACACCGGCACCCGTGAGGAGTTCGCCACGCTGCTGGCGAACGCGGGCAACAACCTGGCCGAGGCGAACGCGGCCAAGACCGCCGCCCAGGCCAGCGCCACGCAGGCGGGCCAGAGTGCTACTGCTGCCGCTGCATCGGCCAAGGCCGCCGCGTCTGCCGTGGGTGCTACGTTCTACGGCGTGGAGTTCACCGGCAGCACGTCGGCAGGGACGCGGACGGGGGCGGCTGCGGAGTTTGTGTTTACCCCTGGCACCGATACCAGCGCCGGGCAGAACGATTTTGACGGCGTGTATCCGTGGGCGGGCATGCGGCGCTGCTGCTGCACGCTGAACGCGGACGGCACGGTCACGGTCAACGCCTACAAGGGCCAGCCCGGGTACATTGAGGATGGCACCAACGGTGAGGTGCTGGTTGAGGTGCCGCTGTTCTATGTCTCCGGCATGCTTGATGTAAATCCGCGCGTGTCGGCGGTGCCGATGCCGGGATTCCGCGCACCGAAGAAGTTTCAGAACGCGGACGGCTCCCTCAAGCAGAAGTGCTACCTGCCCGCCTTCCCCGGCAGCATCGGTGCGGACGGCAAGCTGCACAGCATTGCGGGCGTTGTCTCCACCGGCAACAAGACGATCTCGCAGTTTTTGGCTGCGGCACGGCTTTGGGGCGAGACTTACAGCATCGGCACAAGCGCTGACTTTGAGGTACTGGCCTACTTGATGATCGTGGCCTACGGCACCCGCAACGTACAGGCAAAGATGCGCGGCGTCTCCAACCTGTACACCACCAACATCGCCGTGACCGGCGCGCTGACCTCCGAGGCCGCCGTTATCGTTGCCAAGGGTGCGCTGGAGGTCGGCAATGTCATCTCCATCGGCACCGGCAGCGAGGATGAGAGCATTGCCAAGCGCCGCATCGTCACCGCTGTAGAGGCTATTGACGGCGACAGCGCCAATGTCAAGGTCAGTTTTGACGGTGATGCGGTCACTACGACCACCGCGCACAAGGTCTGGCGCATCATGGAGGCCACCGGCACGGCCAACAGCGTAATCTCTACCTGCGGCAGCCCTGTGAGCAACACGGACGGCAAGCACAGCTTTGTGTTCTACGGCTGCGAGAACCCGCTCTATGGCAACCAGTGGCGCTTTGAGTGCGACTGGAAAATCGTTGACGGCGTGCCCTACATCTGCAACGACACCAACTACAACTGGTCGAGCGTTGAGAACTACACGAAGCTGGATTCCCTCACGCTGCCTAACGAGGGCTGGGCAAAGAACCTCCAGGCGGATGAGCGGTTCCCGTGGCTGCAGATCACAAAGGAAGTCGGCGGCAGCAGCGGAACCCATCTGGCCGACTATTTCTACATCAACAAGAGTGGCACCCGTGTCGTTCGGCGCGGTGTGGGCTCCAGGGACGGTGGCCACGCGGGTGCATTCTACCTCAGCCTCAACGGCGGCGCTTCGTTGCTCGGGTGGGGCAGTTCGGCGGACCTTTCTATCCCCGGCTAAGCGGGGGCGTGGGGGCAGCGAGGCCCCCACAACTGTACGACATTGACATTATCCGGGACAGGCTAACGATCTCATCATTCCCGTATCGTTCTGCGCGGTGCGAACTCCAGAAACGGTGACAACGCGGGTGCATTCAACCTCAACCTCAACAGCGACGCTTCGTTGCTCTGGTGGAACAGTTCGGCGGACCTTTCTTTGGCTGTACCTGAATACAGGTGCAGGCTGACATTTATACGCGAGGTCGGGATGCCTTAGCCCTAGCTAAAAATTGGCCCATCCGGCAGCCCTAGTAGACGCGCCAGCGGACGAACCGGCTGTAGGCCAAAGAAAGACTATAAAATGCCTAAACGCATTGGAAATTTACTGCCGGTCATGACAGACCGGGAATTCATACGGAGGTGTATTGTAGATCATGCAAAGAAGAGGATGCGCGACCCTACCACGCTGCCCGCCCTGACGCATATTGAGACGTGCATTGACAGGGTGCAGCACTGGGTACGATACGGCGGTTGGCGGCCCAGCGAGCCGATACACACCCGACACTATGAGCCGAGCAACGGCAAGCTGCGGGACATTGACTATGTGCCGTACTGGCCGGACGGGGTCATGCACTGGGTGCTGATCGAGGCGATCTATAACGTGGTCGTGCCTAAGATGGACCCCTACTGCATAGCGGGCATCAAAGGCCGCGGACCGCACAGAGCCGCGAAGCAGGTGGCGCGGTGGATGAAAACAGACCGGGCCGGGATGAAGTACGGTGCAGAGCTGGATATACACCATTGCTTCCCGGAGAGCGACCACGACTTTATAAAATACGGCTACAGGCAGATGGTGAAGGACAGATACTGGCTGCGGCTGGCTGACGCCATCGTGGACAGTTTTCCCAACGGCTTGCCGATTGGATATGTGACGTCGCACTGGTTCCAAAATCTTGCCATGACGGCGTTTGACCGCTATGTGCGGGGTCTGGACGGCGTGGCGCACTATTACCGCTATGTAGACAACGTGCATCTGTACGGCCCGAATAAGCGCAAGCTGCACCGTGCCCTGCAGGCGGCAATGGACTGGCTGGCCGCTGCCGACTACACCTGTAACCAGTGCTGGCAGGTATACCGCACTGACTATGTGGACCGGGACGGCAGGCACCGCGGGCGTGCGCTGGACGGGCTGGGGTTTGTGATTTACTGCGACCACACGATCTACCGCAAGCGCACGACGCGGCGGCTGATCCGGCTGTGTCTCAACATCAAAGCCCGCCCGCACGGCGTACCGACGCCGCATCAAGCCAGACAGGCCGCGTGCCGCATCGGCCAGTTAAAACACGCAAACGAGCACCGGTTCCGCGTGAAATACGTGGACGGCGTGATAAGTTACCGCAAAATCAGGAAGGTGGTAAAAGATGCTTAAATGTGAATGCAATGAGAGGCACGCCCGTCTGGAGTGCGAGCCGCTGCCCAACGGTCTGACGTTGGTGCGGGTGTACGAGGACGAGCAGGAAGTTACCCGCGAGGCTGTGTCCAACATGGACACGCCTTGGCACGGGTACGGCTATACGACATACGAGACGGTCACACAGGTGCCCGATGGGCAGGTTGACGTTGACGCCTGGGCCGCGCTGGTCAAGCAGGCCGACCATGACACGGCTGCGGCTCTGGTGCGTGATGAGCGTGACCGGCGGATCGCTGTCACAGACTGGACGGTGCTGGGCGATGCAAAGACGGTCAAGGCGGACTGGAAAACCTACCGCCAGGCGCTGCGGGATGTGCCGGAGCAGGCGGGCTTCCCCTACGCGGTGGTGTGGCCGACGCCGCCGGTGGAAGGATGAGCGAGGAAGCAGATTTACTGGCGCGTGTGATGCTTGTGCTGTGGGACTACCGCGAGGCCATACCGGCCGCGCGGGATCTGCTGGATGAGTATGAGGCGCTGGTGATGGACACAGATGAGGTAATACAATGAGACTATCTAATGGAGAGGTCCTGTTGCACTGGCCGCTGGACATTCATGTGCTGACGCAAGGGTGGTATTACAATGACGGCAGTTTGCACCAGGCCGTTGACCTGCGCACCCAGATTGACAACATGTATATCCGCCCGGTCTATGCCGCCGAGGACGGCACCGTGGATCAGACCCAGGACTGGGACGGACACACGCGGACGGGTATGCAAAGTTATGGCAACATGGTGCGCATCAGGCACGCGCCCTACAAGGGCAGTGTGCTGCAGACGCGGTACGCGCACCTGAGCAGCTATTGCGTCAAGTACGGCCAGAGGGTCAAAGAGGGCGAGATCATCGGCTACAGCGGCGTGACCGGCAACGTGTTCGGCGCACACCTGCATTTTGAGGTCATTCTGGGCGGCAAGCGCACCAACCCGCTGACCTGGTTGGACAATGACTATACCCTCGCCACGGGCAGGGAGTATCAGTTCAACAAGGGCGAGCATAGCGTTGTTGTGCCGGAGGCCGACAAGCAGACACCCAGCACCGACACAACCGCCAACGAGGCTAAGACCGTACAGGCTATCTTGATCGGTCCTCTGGACGCCCAGACCGCCGCCTATTTTGACGATGCGGCCAAGACCATGCAGCTGGGCGCTGACCGTTATTGCGCCCTGGCCGTGGATGCTGAGGGCAAGGCCGTCATGCGCTGCGCAACGCTGTCCGGCATGGATGCGGTCAAGCTGTACCAGATTGCCCAGGCGCAAGGGCTGAAAGAGGAGTATTTCTCTAAGTTTGTGGGGTGATGTGGATGGAGCAGATCGCGGTTGCGCTCATCACGGCAGGGCTGGGCTTTGTGGGCGTTATGATTACCAACTATTTCAGCAACAAGAGCCTGAGCGACAAGGTCACACACCAGCTGGAGGTTGCGCAGGCCGTAACGGACACCAAGATCGAGGAGCTGACACGCGAGGTGCGGACGCACAACAATTTTGCCCAGAGGATTCCAGTGTTGGAGGAGAAAATGTCCGTTGCAAATCATCGCATTGACGACTTGGAGCGGCACGAGGAAAATGGAGGGAGAATCTAATGCAGGATTTTTTGAAGAATTTGGCCGCGCTCATCAAGGTCAAGACCATTGTGACGTTGATCGTCGTGACCGTCTTTGCTGTGCTGGCCCTGCGCGGGGGCTTGCAGCCCGACACCGTGATGACGATTGTGACAATGGTTATCGCGTTCTACTTCGGCACCCAGAGCGAGGGCAAGGGCGGCGGTAAATAACTAAGCGGCGGGCAGCCCTCGATGGGATGCCCGCCGCTTTTGTGTCCATTCTGGACACAAATTTTATACGACCTTTTTACGACCTTAGCCCATTTTACGGCCATTTTACGGCCCATTTTCTTGCAGTATCTTACACTATTTTGCACTATCACACAAACGAAAAACCGCGATACATCAACCTTTGCAGGTTGTATCGCGGTTTTTACGTTGGCGGAGTAAGAGAGATTTGAACTCTCGCGGCGGTTTCCCACCCTACGCCCTTAGCAGGGGCGCCTCTTCGACCTCTTGAGTATTACTCCACAAGTCAAAGTGATTCTATATATTCACTTGTTATTACAAAATGGCGGAGAGGATGGGATTCGAACCCATGGTCCGCTCGCGCGAATCGCTGGTTTTCAAGACCAGTTCCATAAACCACTCGGACACCTCTCCACAGTGGCTGCCGCCAGAATGCAGGTATTATTATACAAAAATACGGAGGGGTTGTCAACCCCTCCGCGCAAACTTTTTTGAGAATTATTTCGCATGTGAATCTCACGATGGATTTTCTCCTGCGTTTTGCGCAGATGTTTTTTGTTTTGGGCCCTTCAGCCCTAAGGCAACACCGCATAATTCCCGCCTTACGGCTTAAGCACCGCTTCGGCGGCTGCGGCACGGCATCTGCGTTGCCAAAATGCTCGCCAATACACAAAGTATTGCCTGCGCTTTTGGCTTAGCAGCTGCCGCGCCTCGCTCGCCGTATCGGCACTTAGAATTATGCGGTATTGCCTTAAGAAACGCAAAAACCGCCGCAGTGTTACACCGCGGCGGGAAAATTTTCGGGGATTATTTTACAGCGCACAGGGGGTAAAGCCGTCCTTGCCCAGCACCTGGACCTTCGTGTAGCCCAGCTCCTTCAGCTTGGCGGCGACAGCCTCAAAACCAAAGGTCAGCGCCTTGGTATCGTGGGCGTCGGCGGTGATGACGACATTGCCGCTGAGCACCAGCCACTCCTTCAGAATCGCATCGGACGGGAAGAAATCCTTGCGGAAACCGCGGTACACCGCAGAGGTGTTGACCTCCAGCACGCAACGGTTGCGGGCGGCGGTCATCAGCGCGGCGTTGGCGGCGGCGGTGTAGCGGGGGTCATTCTCATCAAAGAACTTGCCGTCACCGTTGATCTTCTTGATCAGGTCGAAGTGGCCCAAGATCGTGGGCTTTTTCTCGGCGACCTTGGCTACGTTGGCAAAGTATGCCTCGGCCACGGCCAGACCGTCGCCGTCAAAATCGTCGTCGATGCAGGCGCGCAGATCCTCCTCGCGCCAGTCGATCTCATAATACTTGCCGGTCTTGGGCCCCTTGACATAGTGCGTGCTGCCGATCCAGTAGTCGTACTGGGTCGGGTCATCGTCGCTGAACAGATCCCATTCCAAGCCGCACAGAATGTCAAGCTTGCCGGCGTAGCGCTCCTTCAGCTTGGCGACCTGCGCCTTGTACAGGGCGGTACGGCTCTGGGTCATGCAATATTCCAGATCACAGGGGGTGTGGCTGTGCCCGCTGAAGCCCAGCGTTTGCAGACCGTTCCGCCATGCTGTGACCGCAATCTCGTCCAGCGTGTTCTTACCGTCGCACAATTTGGAATGAACGTGTACAGAGCTTTTCAGGTATTCGCCTGCCATAGTTACTGCATCCTTTCCTGCTTGACCTTATGGTCAATTACGTGTCGTTTTTCGAGTTCCTTCGTGATGTCCTCTACGGAAATGCCCAGCTCGATCATCAGCACCATGACGTGGTAAGCCAGGTCGCTGATCTCGTAGATGGTCTCCTCCCTGTCGCGCTTGGAGCCTGCAATGATGACCTCGGTGGATTCCTCGCCGACCTTTTTGAGGATCTTTTCTAGGCCCTTGTCGAACAGATAGGTGGTGTAGCTGCCCTCCTTCGGGTCGGTCTTGCGGCCCTCGATGAGTGCGTACAGGCCTTGCCAGGTAAACTGCTTCAGCTCATCGGAGACATAGACCGGGTTGAAGAAGCAGCTCTCCGCGCCGGTGTGGCAGGCGGGGCCGGATTTGACGACGTCGATGACGAGCGCGTCCTTGTCGCAGTCGGCGGTGATGGAGACGACCCGCTGCACGTTGCCGGAGGTCTCGCCCTTGCGCCAGATCTCCCGGCGGCTGCGGGACCAGAATACGGTGCGGCCCTCGGCAATCGTCAGGGCCAGCGTCTCGGCATTCATGTATGCGAGGGTCAGCACCTCTTTGGTATAATGGTCCTGTACGATGGCTGGGATCAGGCCGTTTGCGTCAAATTTGAGAGTCTTGGAATTTCCGGTGATTTCCATGGTGGACACTCCTAAAGTAATATAGTTTAGTGTACCTCTTTTTGTGGGTTTTGGCAAGAGGTAAAGTGTAGGTTTGCTATTATTACGCAGTAGGGGCCGGGCATGCCCGGCCCGCGACTTTCCCGCAAGAGGACACTTTTGGGAATGTTGCGGGCCGCACATGTGCGGCCCCTACCGGGTGGCTGCATGGCGAAGGGGCAATCACACCCGCATCTCTACCCCGTTCTCCCGCAAATACCGCTTCAAATTGTTGATTTCCACCTGCTTTGTGTGGAAGATCGACGCGGCCAGACCGGCATCTACTGCCGGGTGATTGCGGAACAGCTCAAGGAAATCCTCCTTTTTGCCTGCGCCGCCGGAGGCGATGATGGGCACGGCGCAGCGTGCGGCCACGGCGTCCAGCAGCTCCAGATCAAAGCCGTTCTTCACGCCGTCGGTGTCGATGGAGTTCACGACCAGCTCGCCTGCGCCGTTTTTAACGCCCTGCTCCAGCCAGTCCAGCGCGTCGATGCCTGTGTTCTCGCGCCCACCCTTGGCGAACAGCATGAATTTGCCGTCCACACGCTTAATATCGGCGGAGAGCACCACGCACTGGTTGCCGTATTTCTGCGCGGCAGCCGGGATGATGCCGGGGGTGCGGATGGCCCCCGAGTTGACGCTGACCTTGTCCGCGCCGCATTTCAGCACGCGGTCAAAGTCGTCCAGCGTGTTGATGCCGCCGCCGACGGTCAGCGGGATAAAAATCTGGCTTGCGACCCGGCGCAGAATATCGGTGAACAGTCCGCGCCCCTCGACGCTGGCGGTAATATCGTAGAACACCAGCTCGTCCGCGCCGGAGGCGTTGTAGTACCGCGCCATCTCGACGGGATCGGCCATGTCCTGCAGCCCTTCAAAGTTGACACCCTTGACCACGCGCCCGTTTTTGACGTCCAGACAAGGAATTATGCGTTTGGTTATCATACATTCACTCCCCCTTTTGTCAGAGAGGAGTAGGAGATGTCTCTGCTACTCCTCTCTCCTCACTTGCTTTCGTACAGCCTTACGGCCTCGGCCAGATCAATCGCTCCCGTATAAATCGACTTCCCCAAAATGGCTGCGTGGCAGTGCATGGCGGAAAGCTCGGCCAGCTCGGCCATGGCGGCAATGCCGCCGCTGGCCGTGACCTCGATGCCGGGAATCGTCAAAAGCTCACGGTACAGCGCCATATTGGTGCCCTGCATCGTGCCGTCCCGGGAAATATCGGTGGCAATAATGGCCTTGACGCCCGCATTGGCGCAGCGGCGGCAGAATGCCACGCCTGGCTCGGGGGTGACCTCCTTCCAGCCGTTGACAGCGACAGCGCCGTCCTTCATGTCAACGCCGACGGCGATCTGTGCGCCGTATTTCTGTGCCATTTCTGCCGTGAAATCGAAGTTTTTTACGGCCACCGTGCCCAGAATGCAGCGGTCCGCGCCGAGGTCAAGATACCGTTGGATGCGCGCCTCGTCGCGGATGCCGCCGCCGACCTCGATTTTGAGGCCGCCCAGCTTGGCAATGGCGGCAATCGTCTGCAAATTGGCCGTGGTGTCGTCCTTGGCGCCGTCCAGATCGACGACATGCAAATACTTCGCACCTGCGTCGATAAATTGCTGCGCTTGGGCGACGGGGTCTGCGTTGTAGACGGTCATCCGGTCGTAGTCGCCCTGATAAAGCCGCACGGCCTGGCCGCCGTGCAGGTCAATGGCGGGGTATAGCTTCATGGTATTTCCTCCCTCTCGCTTACAGCTCAGCAAAGGCTTTTAACAGCCGCAGGCCGGTATCACCGGATTTTTCGGGGTGGAACTGGGTGCCGTACACCAGCCCCTGCCGCACCGCGCCCGTGACGGGGATGCTGTAGTCGCTCGTCGCCAGTGTCGATGCAGCGCAGTTTTTGGCGTAATAGCTGTGTACGTAATAGACGTACTCGCCGTTTTTGACGTACTTGAACAGCGGGTCGGCCTCGCGCCCGGGCACAATGTCCATGGCATTCCAGCCGATGTGCGGCACCTTGAGCGCCGGATCGGTCAGGTCGTCCGCCAGAGGGCAGACCTCGCCGGGAATCAGGCCGAGGCCGCGGTGCTCGCCGTACTCGCAGCTTTTTTCAAACAGCAGCTGCATGCCTAAGCAGATGCCCAGCAGCGGCTTTTTCTGCGTTTCCTCGCGCAGAACGGGCACAAGGCCCGTGGCTTCGAGCTTGGCCATTGCGTCGGCGAATGCCCCGACGCCCGGCAGCAGGATATGATCCGCCGCCCGCAGGTCTGCGGCGTCGCGGGTCACCCGCACCTCTGCGCCCAGGCTTCTGACGCTGGACGACAGGCTGAACAGGTTGCCCACGCCGTAGTCAACGATTGCGATCATGTATGGTTCTCCCCCTCTGTATAAAACTTATCCATGGCCCAGCGGGCCGGGTTGGTGAGAATGGAATCATAGCCCTTCAGGCGCGGTGTCTTGCGCTGCGGGAGCGGCATTTATTCACCCAGGATCTCATCCAGCGCCGCAAAGAACCGCTGCATCTGTTCGGGTGTGCCAATCGTGATACGCAGATAGTCCGAGATGCGCGGCGCGTTGAAGTGGCGGATCAAAATGCCGCGGGCGCGCAGCTTTTCAAAAATTTCCACACAGGGCATACGGTCCGTGGTCGCGAACAAAAAATTTGTGGCCGAGTCAAACACCGTGAACCCGCGGCGGCGCAGCTCGTCGGTGGTGTGGGTGCGCTCGGCAATGACCTTTGCCGTTACATCGGCAAAATAGGCCTCGTCGGAGATCGCCGCCGCGCCCGCGGCCTGGGTCATGGCGTTGACGTTGTAGGGGCTGTAGCTGAACTTGACGCGGTTCATGTCGGCAATCAGCGCGGGCCGCGCAATGCAGAAGCCCAGCCGTGCACCCGCCAGATTGTGCGTTTTGGAGAAGGTATGGGTGATGACGAGGTTGTCATATTTTTCCAAAAGCGGCAGACAGGACGACCCGGCAGGCGCGAACTCGACGTAGGTCTCGTCCACGATCACGATGTTGTCGGGGTTCGTTTGCAGCACCTCCTCGATGGCGTCCACCGGGGCCAGCAGGCTGGTGGGCGCGTTCGGGTTGGCAATGACAATCGTTTCGTGCAGGCCGCAGTATTTTTTCAGGTCGATGGTCAGGTCAGTCTCCAGCGGGATGATGTGCTGCGGGATGTGCAGTAAATCACACAGCACCGTGTAAAAGCTGTAGGTCACATCGGCGAAGGCCAGCGGCGTGCTCTCGTCGCAGAACGCGCGCAGGGCCAGCAGCAGGTTCTCGTCGCTGCCGTTGCCGCAGAGGATATTCTCCGGGCGCACGCCCCAGTGGCGCGCAATGGCGGCGTTGAGATCGCCGTTGGTCAAATCAGAGTACAGCCGCAGCCCCGGCACCGCCGCGGCCACCGCCGCCGCCACGCCGGGCGCGGGCGGGTACGGGTTTTCGTTGGCGTTGAGTTTGACAATGTCAGCGATTTTAAGCTGTTCGCCGGGGGTGTACGGCTCCAGCGAAGCGAGGGTTTTGGTAAAATAACGGCTCATGGGTGTTCCTCCCCGTCCGAAGTGTAGAATTGATCATGGGGCCATTTGGCGGGATTGTTTTGGATGTATTGGAAGATTTCATCATAATCCCGCGGCCCGCGTATGACATGATCGTAGTAGGATGTTTGAAAGAGGGAATGGCCGAGGTGGCGTGTAGTCCCCGTTTTGATGGCACGAACCATTTGGTGAATCGTAGGGCGGGATGCCCCCATCCCGCCGCCGTTCCCGGGTGCATGGATATGAAAAAGAATGTGCAGATGGTTCGGCATGATAACATACGCATCCACGGTGACATTGTCGTAAACCGTTTCCGTGCGGCGAATTAAATCGTCCACAATTTTCCCGGCAGGCAGCAGTTGAACCCGCGGCGGGATGAGGGCATCCCGCCGTACGGATGACGGAAGGTCAACAACGATCCGGGAAAGATTGTGCGCCTTATTTTTGGTACACACTGTTATAAAATACGCACCCGGTTCACTATAATCATGCTGCTTCAACCTCGGATGCTTCCTTTTTGGCAAGCTCATTCCTCAAACCGGATCGTCACACTCTTGGCATGGGCATGTAACCCCTCGTGCTCGGCAAAATTGGCGATGCGTCCCTGCACCTCGCCGAGGGCCTCGCGGGTGTAATAAATAAAGCTCGACTTCTTCACAAAATCATCGACGCCCAGCGGGCTCGAGAACCGCGCCGTGCCGCTGGTGGGCAGTGTGTGGTTCGGGCCGGCAAAGTAGTCGCCCAGTGCCTCGGGCACGTTTTTGCCCAGGAAGATGCTGCCCGCGTTCTGCACCGAGTTCAGCACCGCGAACGGGTCATCGACGCAGATTTCCAGGTGCTCCGGCGCAATGATGTTCACGGCCTCAATGGCCTTGTTCATGTCGTCGGTGACAATAATTTTGCCGTTCGTGTCCACGCTGGCGCGGGCGATGGCGGCGCGGGGCAGCTGCGGGATCTGCACCTCC
>ERZ773108.2957-NODE-2957-length-13695-cov-3.622361_pt1 | contig 13695 bp, 10 predicted proteins | sample MGYA00580570_ERZ773108 | MGnify/ENA primary metagenome ERZ773108 (study PRJEB29015, sample SAMEA2737840) | human gut metagenome | biome: human gut; feature: human-associated habitat; material: faeces | place: China | collected 2012 ...
AAACTGCATCTCGCGGCTGGGCCGCAGGAGCATACAGCCGTAATACGCGCCGATCTTTCTGCCTGTAAGCGGCTTTACGACAGCCGCCTTGACTGCATCCCAGCCGATCTCGTCGCGCAGGACTTCGAGATAGTGCAGAACCTTTGTCTCACCCTCGTAGGGCGTTTCCGGCTTTAAGTAATTGTTGACCTTGACGCGGATGTCCTCATTGTGCTGCATATCGCCGTTCACGCGCTTCAAAACGTGATGACAGGCAGAACAGAGGGACACCAGCGGCTGGCCCGCGTCACGCGCGGCCATGAGCGCCCGGACGGAGGAAAGCCGTGTGGCAATTTCATCGTTTGCCTGCGGATACACCGCGCCGCAGCACTGCCACTCCGGGATCTCGCACAGCGAAAAGCCGAGCTTCTCCGCTGCGCGCCGTCCGGCTCTGTCCAGCTGCGCGCCCTTTGTCCTGAGCGTGCAGCCGGGGAAATAGCTGTAATTCATCTTACCACCCCATCAGATCATGTTCTCCGGGTGGAACACCTCGTCGAAGCGCTCCGCCGTCAAAAAGCCGAGGCTCACGCAGGCTTCCTTGAGGGAGATGTTTTCCTTGTAGGCTTTTTTAGCCGTCTTCGCCGCGTTTTCATAGCCGATGTACGGGTTCAGCGCCGTGACGAGCATGAGGGAGTTGTGCAGATTGTGCTCCATCTTCTCGCGGTTGGCGCGGATGCCGCAGGCGCAGCGGTCGTTGAACGACACGATGGACTCGGCCAGCAGACGTGCCGACTGCAGGAAATTATAGATGCAGACCGGCATGAACACGTTCAGCTCGAAATTGCCCTGCGACGCGGCCATGGACACGGCCACATCGTTGCCCATGACCTGCACGGCGACCATCGTAACGGCTTCGCACTGGGTAGGGTTGACCTTGCCGGGCATGATGGACGAGCCAGGCTCGTTTTCGGGAATGAAGATCTCGCCGAGGCCGTCCCGCGGGCCGGAGGCCAGCCAGCGCACGTCGTTCGCGATTTTCATCATATCGGCGGCCAGCGCCTTGAGTGCGCCGTGCGCGAAGACGATCTCGTCCTTGCTGGTCAGCGCGTGGAATTTGTTCTCTGCCGTTTTGAAGTCCTTGCCCGTCAGCTTCGCAATTTCAGCGGCGACCGCTGTATCGAAGCCCTTTGGCGTGTTGAGGCCCGTGCCGACGGCGGTGCCGCCGAGCGCCAGTTCTTTGAGCGGCTTCACGGCCAGGAGCAGCAGTTCCTTATCCCGTTCCAGGCTCGATCTCCAGCCGGAGATCTCCTGCGGGAAGGAGATGGGGGTGGCGTCCTGCAGATGCGTCCGGCCGGATTTGACGACGCCCTCGTTTTCCGCCTCCAGACGGCGGAACGTTGTTACCAGCGTGTCGATGGCGGGGATGACCTTGTCCTCAAGCGCGCAGACCGCCGCGATGTGCATGGCCGTCGGGAATGTGTCGTTGGACGACTGCGACATATTGATATCGTCGTTCGGGTGCAGCAGCTTTTTGCCCGCAATTTCATTGCCGCGGTTGGCAATAACCTCGTTGCTGTTCATGTTCGACTGTGTGCCGGAGCCGGTCTGCCAGACGACGAGCGGGAAATTGTCCAGAAGCTGGCCGGAAATGACCTCATCCGCTGCCTGCTCGATGGCGGCAAGCTTTTCTTCGGTCATTTTTTCGGGACGCAGCGCGCGGTTGGCGCGCGCAGCAGCCTTTTTGAGAATGCCGAAGGCGTGGACGATCTCGGCGGGCATCGTCTCAATGCCGACGCCGATCGGGAAGTTGTTGTGGCTGCGCTCGGTCTGTGCGCCCCAGTATTTGTCCGCCGGGACGCGGACCTCACCCATGGAATCGTGTTCGACGCGATATTCCATTGTTTTTTCTCCTTTTTTATATCAAATCTCGACCTGACGGATGACTTCCTTCAGCTTTTCTGCGCTGGCGCGAAGCTTGTCGATCTCGCCGTCGGTCAGCTGGTTGAGGATCTTGCCGCGCACGCCCTGATTGTCGACCAGCGCGAGCGTGGACAGGCAGACATCGGACACGCCGTATTCGCCGTGCATCATGGTAGAGACGGTCACAGCCGTTCCGGCCGTGCTCTGCACACACTTGCACAGGTGGCAGACCGACATGGCGACGGCATAGAACGTTGCACCCTTGTTCTTGATGACCTGCGCGCCGGAGGTCTTGACGAACTGCTCGATCTCCTCGTAATCCTGGTTCCATTTGATGCGGTCACAGTCGGGGGAATGCTCCTTATAGGAATCAATATGGTTGTTCGCGATGTGCACAAGGCTCCAGGGCACGAAGGAGGAATCGCCGTGCTCGCCGTAGACGTGCGCGTGGACATTCTTCGGGCTGATGCAGAAGCGCTTTGCAAGCGTCGACTGCAGGCGGCTGGTGTCGAGGATGGTGCCGGAGCCGATGATGTGGCTCTCGGGAACGCCGGAAATTTTGTGGAACACATACGTCAGCACGTCGACCGGGTTCGATACGATAATATAGATGGCGTCCGGCGCGGCAGCCGTGATCTGCGGGGCAATGTCCTTGATAATGTTGACGTTGGCCTGCGCCAGCTCCAGACGGCTCTGTCCGGCCTTGCGGGGAAGACCCGAGGTAATAATGACAATGTCGGAGCCGGAGGCCGCGTCATAGTCGCCGGAGCGGACGATCGTCGGAGAACAGAACGGCGCGCCCTGATAGATATCCATGGCCTCGCCAAAGGCCTTCTGCTTATTGACGTCGATCAGGACGATCTCGGATGCGGTGCCCTGGATCATCAGGTCGTTCGCAATCGTGGAGCCGACGCTTCCCGCGCCGATAACAGTGATCTTGCTCATACACAAAAACCCCCAATTTCAGATTTGAATCGAACAAAATATACCGATATAATTTTATCGGTTATTGCGATAAAATTATATCGGTATTATGCTGGAAGCACCAATGCTTTTTTATGCAAAGATATATTCTTTTTGATATGTTGGTTCAATTCCGTTCCTGTGGGAAGTATCAGACAAATGCCTTGTGTTCCCGCACAAACTGCACGAATCCGGCCTCGATCTCGCTCATTGCATATTGCTTATGATATACCAGCGCGTTGAGATACAAACTCTGGTTGTCGCTGCACGGGAGCTGGACAAGATTCCAGCGCTGGATGCAGTGCTCCGGGATGGCGGGGGCCAGCATATAGGAATTCGGAATTGTTTCGAGGAGCGTCATCTGCGCCAGACGGTCGACGCAGTAGATCTTCCGCCGCACCGGCTCCTCCGGCTTGCCCTGTACGCGGAACACGTCCCCGTGAACGATCTCCGGCAGCCCGTCAAGCTCCGTGCGCAGAACGGAGCTGCGCCCGGCAAGCGGATGTGACTGGTTCATGGTGACGAGGTAGTGGTATTTGCTCAAAAGCTCGAAGCTCAGGCCGCGGGCGCTGGTCTGCTCGTCAAAATAATCGCGGTATTCCGAGCGGAAGCGGATCACGCCGATCTCCGTCTCGCCGCTTGCAAGCGTTTCGAGCGCCGTGCGCGCGTGGCATTCGCGGATGACCGCGTCGACCGGCTCTGCCTGCGGCAGTCCGGCCAGATACTGCGCCGTCAGATCCAGCATGGCCGCCGAGCGCGGGATGCACACGCGCAGCCGGTTCGCCACGGCCCGCTTGGGACCGAGGGCCTCAATGGCCTCCGTCTCGCGCAGGATGGACTTTGCGTGCTGCAGAAAGATCGTGCCGCGCGTCGTGGGCCGGACGCCGCGCGTGGAGCGCTCAAAAATGCGGAAGCCCAGCATCTGCTCCACATCGTGCAGGATGCGGCTGAGATTCGGCTGGCCGATAAACAGGTTCTCCGCCGCCTGCGAGATCGACCGGGTGCGTTCGATCTCGATGATATACTGCAAATGCTGTGTGTTCATAGCTGTACCACCTTCTAATTTATATCATTTCTAATATATCACCTTTTTCGCCGTTTTGCAACCGGAGGCGTACCGGCGCTCTGCATAAAATCATATACCCTTTTTTGCCGTCTCTTGGCGCTTTTCATGCCCGGACAGCACCGGCAGCTCGGCAAAGAAGGTGTTGACGCCGCCGTCGCTTTCTGCCCAGACGCTGCCGCCGTGCGTCTGCGCGATGGCCTGCGCGATGGAAAGGCCGAGGCCGAAGCTGCCGTCGCGCGTCCGCGCGGCGTCTGCGCGGGAAAAGCGGTCGAAGATCTGCCGCAGCGCCTGCGGGGAAAGCGCCTCGCCCTCGTTTGAGACGGACAGGCGGCAGCGGTTCTTCCCGCAGCGGGACAGGCGGACGGCGACCGTGCCGCCGGAGGCGTACTTCCGGGCGTTGTCGAGATAGATCTCCACGAGCTGGCTGAGCTGGCGTTCATCGCCGCTGACGGTGATGTCCGGCTCCAATTCCGTCTGCAGCGTCAGACCGCGTTCAAACAGCGCGGCCTCGAACAGCAGCGCGCTGCTCTCAGTGATCTGACTGAGATCGCATGGCGTGAATGCACGCGACGCCTGTTCATTCTCGGCCCGCGCCAGCTCCAGCAGCCGCTCGACCAGCGCGCGCATCTGCTTCGCCATGGCGTCGATGCCGGAAAGGAAGGTCTGCTTCTGCGCCGTGTCATAATCCGGGCTTTGCAGCAGCTCCGTGTTTGTCAGAATGACGGTCAGCGGCGTTTTCAGCTCGTGCGACGCGTCGGCGACAAACTGCTTCTGCTGCCGCCACGCTTCCTCCACTGGCCGGACCGCACTGCGCGCGAGCAGCACAGCAAGGCCGAAAAAGGCAAGCAGGCCGAGCGCGACGAGCAGCGCGCCGGTCTTCAAAAGCGTGCGCAGCGTCTGCTGTTCACTGGAAATGTCTGCAAAGATCACGCTGCCGGTCACGCGGCAGTAGCGCAGGCTGTATTCCGGGATCTCGCCGATGGCGTCCCGTGAGGCCTGCGCCGCGGCGGCGACCATCCGCAGAAACGTCCGGTCGGTCAGATCGTAATCGCTTGAGCCGATGGCGACCAGATTGCCGAACGCGTCGGTCTGCAGCACGAAATACGGCAGGCGCACCTGCTGCGGTTCGCGCTCCGGCTGGACAGGCGCGAAGGGGTCGGCCGCGATTGCCTGCATCATGCTGATCGACTGGGTGCGCAGATTCTGCTTTGTCAGCGTATAGAAAAGGCCGAGGATCGCGCCGAGCATCACGGCGGCGACCAGCACGATCGCAAGAATGATCTTCAGACGCAGCTTTTTCAGCATACCTCGCCCACCTCCAGATGATAGCCCAGCCGCCGCGCGGCCTCGATGTGCACGTTCGAGCCGATGGCCTTGAGCTTTTTGCGCAGGAAGCCGACGTAGACCTCCACATGGTTTTCTACCGCGTTCGAGTCAAAGCCCCAGACCTTGGACAAAATGGCCTCCTTGGACACATTCTGCCCCTTTGTCTGCAAAAGATACCGCATCACGTCGAATTCCCGCGCGGATAGCCGCAGCTGCCGCTGCCCGCAGATCAGTGTCCCGGACGCCAGGTCGAGCGTCGTATTGCCGAACGAGAGCGCGTTGACCTCCGCGCCCTGCCGCCGGAGCAGCGCGCCGACGCAGGCCAGCAGCTCCCGCGCGTCAAAGGGCTTCGTGAGATAATAATCCGCGCCCGCGTTCAGCCCCTCGATGCGGTCTTCGAGCGACGACTTTGCCGTCAGCATCAGGATCGGCGTCCCACAGCGCTTCGCGCGCACCTGCCGCGCGACCTGATAGCCGTCCATGCCCGGCATCATCACGTCGAGAATGAGCAGATCATATACGCCCGTCTCGGCATATTCCGCCCCCGTCTCGCCGTCATGCACCGCCTCGACGGAAAATCCCTTCCCCTCCAGCATGGCCCGGAGAGAGTCCGCAAGCAGGATCTCGTCTTCAATGATCAGAATTTTCATATCATAATACCTCAGGTTCAAATCGCCGGAAAATGGTATGGCGGCATCCAAAGGGAAGCCTTGTGTGCGTCCTATCCCTATCAACTATATTCGTTTTTTTACCGCTTTTCAAGGAAAACCGCAGAAAAATTGTCTCCCGGCCAAACGGCCGGGAGACAGGAAAGATGTATGCTTATGCCTTTTCGCTCTGCGAAGCGGTGAAGCGGTTCAGGATGGCTGCTTCATAATAGCTGCCGGAGGCAACGTCGGTGAACGCGGCCTTCTCAGTCACTTCGGGGCTTCCCGCCATACGCCAGAGGACAGTCACGAGCATGGCGCGGGTCATGGGCCTGTCCGGAGAGAAGGTATTTCTGCCGGTTCCGGTCATCAGTCCCTCATCCGTGCAGAACAGAACGTCCTGCTGGCAGACCGCCTCGGCCTTGACATCCGCGAAGCCGGAAGCGGCCAGCAGCGCGCACAGCAGGAGCAGCAGCGCGCCCCGTGTCAGAAGCCGTTTCATGACGCGCCCTTCAGCGTGGAATTGGCGAGCATGGCCCGCGCGTCCTCCGCAGTTAAGTCGTAATTCCAGAGCAGCCTGAACATTTCCTGCGTCTTTTCCACCATATCATAGGCATAATACTGCGGATACAGCAGATTTCCCAGCCACCATACGCCCAGCAGCATATTAAGACTCGGGGGATTGGAAAGCCAGTTGTAGGGCATGGACGGGATCTCATAAAATTGTCTGGTCTGGATCGCGCGCAGCGGCTGCCACGCCTCGTCGTCTGCCGCAGTCGAGTAAGTGCTGCCTGCTGTAAATAAAATCACGTCCGGGTCAAAGCGGTAGAGCTGCTCGAGATTGATGGGGTTGCCGCCACCCTTATTGCTGACGTCCTCGACCACGGCGGCATTTTCAATGCCCATGAGGTCGAGTACCTGCGCCTGAATGGAGCCTTTCGCGTTTGTATTGAGGCCGGACGAGCCGGAGGTGTACAGGACGGAAATGCGCTCGGAATCCTGAATTTTCGCGGCGTTTTCCTCCGCCAGCGAGACAGTCTCGTCGACGAACGCCGCCAGTTCTTCGCCGCGCGCCTCCTTGCCGCTCAGGATTTTTCCGAGCGTCCGGTATGCCTCGGCCATATGCGGAAGATCTGCCTCGATGAAGATCACGGGCATCCCGATCTGCCTTTGCAGCGCGTCCAGATCGGCGGCCATGTTGTCCTTTTTGTCGCCCAGATCAATCACGACCTGCGCGCCGGAGGTCAGAATGGATTCCAGATTCAGCGTCGACTTGCTGCCGTACATCTGGCCGGTCGTCGGCAGATCGATCAGGCGCGGGTCGAGATATTTGTACTGGCTGGACGACGGCGTTGCGTTGATGGTCGTCATATATTCGGGCGCGATGGTCGCCAGAAACATCGACGCGACCGTACCGCTGGGGGCCACGCGCGTGAGCGTTTCAGGGATGTCGACGGTTCGGCCAAGCGAGTCGGTGAACGGAACGGTCGGCTCTGCCGGGGCCGTCTGCCGCTCAGACGCGCAGCCGGACAGGCTTCCGCATACAAGCGCCAGCGCCAGCAGAAGGGCAAATAATTTCTTATATCGCATGGTTATTCTCCAAAGAAAACAGCGTTCGGGAAAACAAAGCCGAAAGGCTTCCTTTCTGCTTGCATTATACCAGCAGCCGGACGCGATTGCAATGGAGTGTTTCGCTATTTCAAACAAAAAGCGGCGCTTTTCCGCATGGTCGAACGCACAGGACCCCGCCGGGCGGCAGTGCCCGGCGGGGTCTTGTGGCTGTGCAGCGCGGATGCAGAAGGGAGATGTCAGAAAGGATGACGAGGAATTGGAACGAACAAGGTCTGCAAGCGTCCGCACAGTCCGCTGTCCGTTTCAGCACTGCCATCATACCATCGTCCGGACTGCAATGCAAGCTGATATTTCGACAATAATGAATATAGATACGATAATAACGAAAGAATGCGGAGATTGAAGATCATGGAAAGCAGGAACGCTTCGGCTCTTTAAAATAAAAAGGACACTTGCGAACGCTTGTTTGCCATGCTATAATGAAAATCTAGACTGTCTTCCGGGAAATGAACTACAGAGAGGAATGAGAGCCATTCATGAAGGATATCCTGCCTTATCTGAAGCCGTACCGCAGGCGCATTGCGCTGGCGATGCTGCTGGTCGCGGCGGCGACGGTGTGCGATCTGCTGCTGCCGACGATCATGAACGACATTTTGAATAACGGCGTCCGGCAGTCGGACTTTGCGTATATCGTGCGCTGCTGCGCGTGGATGCTGGCCGTTGCGGCGGCTGGCCTTGCCGCGCTTCTGGCCGGGCGGAAGATCAGCTGCGATGTGGTCGCGGGCTTCAACGCCGACCTGCGCACGGACGTGTTTTCCCTCGTCAACAATATGACGTTCGAGGAATTCAACGCCATCGGCGCTGCCGCGCTCCTGTCCCGGTCAACCTACGATATCGGAACGGTCTCCTGGGTCGCGTCGATGATCTCCGGCAGTCTCATTACGATCCCGGTGCTGTTTTTCGGCGGCGTCATTCTGTCGCTGCGCAAGGACGTGATGATGAGCCTGATCCTGCTGCTGTTCGTCCCGGCGATCTTTCTGATCGTCCGGCCCATCAGCAAGCGCATCGGCCCTCTGCACGAAACATCTGATAAGTACATCGATATCCAGAACGACGTCATGCGCGAACGTCTGCACGGCATCCGCGTTATCCGCGCATTTAATAAGGAAGCGAGTCTGCAGCAGAAGATCGCCGACGCGACGCACGTCATGGCTGAGAACATCATCAACGCCAACGTGCAGATGGGACTTCTGAGTCCGGCGGCCGTGCTGCTTGTGAATCTTGCGGGCGTGGCGATCATATGGCTCGGCGGCTGGCGTATGGAGACAGGCAGCCACGCCATCTCCGGCGGCGATATCTTTGCCATCATCCAGTATCTGGCGCTTGTCGCCAACGGCGTTCTGATGGGCGGCTTCGCGATGGTCATGCTGCCGCACGCAAAGGTCGCGGCTGATCGCATCGGCGAGATCTTTCACGCCACAGGAATGCAGGAGACAGCCAAAGGCGCGGAGCACACGTTCAGGGGCGAAATCGCCCTCGACCATGTGACCTTCCGCTATGAGGGCGCGTCGGAGGCCGCCGTGCAGAATGTCAGTATGCACATTCTGCCGGGGCAGAAGATCGCCGTCATCGGCGGCACGGGCAGCGGCAAAAGTACGCTCGTGCAGCTGCTGCTGTCCTTCCGTCTGCCGACCGAAGGACAGATCCTCTTCGACGGCGTCAGCGCTTCGCAGATCGACCGGGGCGTGATCCGGAAGAACATCAGCTGTGTCCTGCAAAAGACCGCCGTGTATTCCGGCACCATCCGGCACAACATCGAGATGGGCCGTCCCGGTGCGGAGGAAGCGGACATTCTCGAAGCCGCCGATATCGCGCAGCTCACGCCCTTCCTCAACTCCCTGCCCGAGCATCTGGAGCATCCGCTCCAGCAGTCCGGCAAGAATCTCTCCGGCGGCCAGAAGCAGCGCCTGTGCATCGCGCGCGCCATTTTAAAGGACGCGCCAATCTACGTCTTTGACGACAGCTTCTCCGCGCTCGACTTTTTGACGGAGGCGAATCTGCGGCGGAGCCTCAACGAGAAAATTCAGGGAAAGACCCAGATCGTCATCACCCAGCGCATCACCTCGGCCATGAACGCGGATCACATCTTCGTCATGGATCGCGGGCGGCTGGTCGACCACGGCGTTCATGCGGAGCTTTTGTCCCGCTGCAAGATCTATCAGGAGATCTATGCCTCACAGACCGGAGGTGACGCGAAGTGAAGCAGGAACAGAAAACCCATGTTTCCGCCGACGCGCTCATCCAGCTGCTGAAGGGCGCGAAGGCCATCCGCTGGCAGCTTGCGCTCGGCGTCGTCATGAGTCTGGCGCTCGTTGTGTGTGCGCTGATCATCCCAACGCAGATGGGCGCGCTGGTGCAGATCCTGATCGATTATTTTGACGCGCCGGAGACGGGCGCGTCCGTGCTGGCGCAGCTCGCGCCGGGGCTTCTGGCGCTGGCCGGTGTGTATCTCCTGCGCGCCGCCATCAGCTACGGCAAAATGCAGCTGCTCAACCGCGCTGTCAGCCGGTATTTTACCTGCAATCTGCGCATCCAGATCTCCGACAAAATCCAGCGCCTGCCCGTCAGCTTTGTCGATCACACGCCCGTCGGCGATATTCTCTCGCGCATGACGGAGGACGTGTCCCGGATCGGCGGCTCCCTGCATACCGTCCTCGACACCATTACAGGCGGCTTTTTGCAGATCCTGGCCATCGCGGTCGTGATGTTTTTGCAGAACTGGCAGCTTTCGCTGGCCGTGATCGCGTTTATGCCGGTTTCCATCTGGCTGTCGGCCAAGATCGCGGGCCGCTCGGAAACGTATTTCCATCAGATGTTCAAGCAGTCCGGCGAGCTGTATTCCGTTGTGGAGGAAGCCTACACGAACTACGCGACGACAAAGGCCTATAACCTCGAGGAGCACTGCGCCGAGCGCCACGCGCAGATCAACGATGCGCGCCGCGTCTCCGAGGCGAAGGCAACCTATCTCTCCGCCATTGTCCAGCCGGTCATTGCCGCGTCCAATTCGCTGGCGTATATCGCCATCAACCTGCTGGGCGGCTGGCTCATCGTGCGGCAGGGCGTCCCGGTGGGTGTGATCGTGACGCTGGTGCTGTTTGCGCGGCAGTTTTCCGAGCCGCTTGAGCAGATCTCCAACGGCCTGAGCACGCTGCAGCAAGCCAAGGCAGCTGCAAAGCGCGTCGTCGACCTGCTGGAGCTGCCGGAGGAAGCACCGACCAAACAGGAGCTTCCCGCAGGCGGAGACGGCAGCGTAGAGTTCCGCCACGTGGACTTCTCCTACGAGCCGGACACCGAGCTCATTCAGGATCTGAACCTGCACGTGGAAAAGGGCCAGCACGTTGCCATCGTCGGCCCGACCGGCGCGGGCAAGACAACAATTGTAAATCTGCTCATGCGCTTCTATGATGTCGATTCCGGCAGTATTTTACTGAGCGGGCACGATATCGCGGACTATTCCCGCGCCTCCACGCGCGACCGCTTCGGCATGGTCCTGCAAGACACGTGGCTCTTCGGCGGCACGATTGCCGAAAACGTGGCCTTCGGCAAGCCGGACGCCACGCGCGAGGAGATCATCCGCGCCTGCGACGAGGCGTACTGTGACCACTTTATCCGCACGCTTCCACAGGGCTACGATACGGTCATCGGCAGCGATACCTCGTCCATCTCCTCCGGCCAGAAGCAGCTGCTGACCATCGCGCGCGCTCTGCTTGCGCAGCGGGAGCTGCTGATCCTCGACGAGGCGACGTCCAACGTCGACACGCGCACGGAGCTTCTCATCCAGAAGGCCATGGACCGCCTTATGCGCGGCAGGACGTGCTTCATCATCGCCCACCGCCTGTCCACGATCGTCGACGCCGACCTCATTCTGGTCCTGCGCGACGGCCGCATCGTCGAGCAGGGCAAGCACCGCGACCTGCTGGAGAAAAAGGGCTTCTATTACGAAATCTATAAAAGTCAGTACGATATTGCGTAAAAACAACGAGGCTGCCGCAGATGAAAAAAACTGCGGCAGCCTCGTTCTGTTGAACGGCTGCCTCTCCGGGAGGCACTGACACGGGATTTTATGATGTGAAAATTGACAATCTGGCTGCCATTTGGTATGATAAATTTAGAGATATTTTGGAAATGAGGCAATTACATGGAGCCACTGGGAATTCTGAGTCTGGATCGAAAAAAGTATACACAGGCGATGGCGGAAAATCTTCCGGCGCTGCGCGCACGGCTCGGCCTGTCGCAGACGCAGCTGGCGGACTGCATCGGCGTTACGCGGCAGACGATCTCCTCGATTGAAAATCAGTCGCGGGAGCTGAGCTGGACGAATTTCCTGTCTCTGCTGTTCCTGTTCCTGCAAAACGCGCAGACCGCAAAGCTTCTGCCTGTGATGGGGATCTATACGGACGAGCTGGCGCGTATTTTTTCCTTTACTGACCTGAATCAATTCAGGCAATAACGGTTGATGGGAGACGCAGATATGGAGATCATCATACGCATCTATGACCGGGAGCGGCTGCTTGAGGCGAAGCTCCAATCAGGCGAAACGTGCACGATCGGAAAAGCTGCGGGCTGCACCATCCAGCTTGCCGATGCCTGTCTTGGAAAAAAGACGATCACGGTCAAAACGGACGCGGATAGCTGGTCCGTGTCCGGCGCCGGGTTCCGGCAGGAGAAGCTCCCGTATGAAAAATCGCTCGTTCTGGATCCGGACGCGCATCTCGCGCTTACGGCGTACCCGTGCCGCACAAAGGCCGCCGTTCCGGTGCCGCTGACCGGGACGGAACGGCTCACGATCGGCCGGAACGCGGACTGTGATATCCAGATCGCGGATCAGCAGATCTCCGGAAAGCATACTGCGCTGTTCTATCAGGATGGCCGGTGGCGCTTTCAGGATCTCAAAAGCCGGAACGGCACCTATTTGAATATGCGCCTTGCCGGAAGCGGCGTGCTTGCCGACGGGGATGTGCTCTCGATCGGCTTCTGCCAGCTCCGCGTCAGCGGGGACCGGCTCTTCGTGTGGAGCAGCAAGGCTGTGCGCGTGAAGCCGGCCGCTGCGCCCGAAAAGCGGACGGCGGTGTCGCCGGACGATCCGTATCCGTTCTGCTTTAAGCCGTCGCCGCGCCTGCTGGAGGAAACGCCCTGCAAAACGCTGGAGCTGCAGGCGCCGCCGACGATCGGCGGAAAGCCGAATGTCAGCTGGCTGAATATCCTGCTTGCGCCGCTGCTCAGCGTGATCGTGATGGTCGCGGTGTGCCTTCTGGTCACCAATGTGATGACCATGCTGTATTTCAGCGTCCCCACGACCATCATCGGCGTGGTGGTATCGATCCTCCGCTACCGGGGTGAAAAGAAAAAGTACCGTTCCCAGCAGCAGCTGCGGCTGGATACATACAGCACGTATCTGCAGGAGCAGGTCCGTGAGCTGGAGGCGCTTCGCAGCGAACAGCAGACCGTTCTTGCACATATGTCCCCGTCGACGGATGTGTGCATCCGAAGAGCGGCGGCGGTCGACCGGGAGCTGTGGGGGCGGCTCTCCCGCGACGAGGATTTTCTTTCCCTGCGCGTTGGCAGCGGAACGCTCCCGGCAAGCTTCTCGGTTCAGGCGCCGAAGCAGATGCTGCGGCTGGAAAGCGACGTCCTCGCGGAGCAGCCGACGCAGATCGCGGAGCGGTTCGCCATGGTTCCGGACTGCCCGATCTGCGTTCCGCTGGGTGAGCATCTGTCCTGCGGCGTTGTGGGAAAGCGCGCGCGCTGCGTCGCGCTTGGGAAAAATCTGATCGTGCAGGCCGCGGCCCATCACAGCTACTGCGATCTGCGGATCGTCGTGCTCTGCGAGCAGGAGGAGACTGCGCAGTGGGAATTCTGCCGCTGGCTGCCGCATTGCTGGGACGAGGGGCATACGGCGCGCCTGATCGCAAACACGCCCGAAACGATCCGCGCACTGCTTGAACGGCTCGAGCCGGTCTTCTCGGCGCGGGCCGCTGCCGGACAGAACGCCGGGCTTGCCAATATTGAGATCAGCGACAAGAACATCAAGTCTTTCACTCATGTAGCAAAGAAATATCATGTGGATTTTGCTCTGAAGAAGGACACCACCGCCGAACAGCCCCGCTATCTGGTATTTTTCAAGAGCCGGGACGCGGACGCGATCACGGCGGCCTTTCAGGA
>ERZ773108.2958-NODE-2958-length-13695-cov-3.398754_pt1 | contig 13695 bp, 10 predicted proteins | sample MGYA00580570_ERZ773108 | MGnify/ENA primary metagenome ERZ773108 (study PRJEB29015, sample SAMEA2737840) | human gut metagenome | biome: human gut; feature: human-associated habitat; material: faeces | place: China | collected 2012 ...
ATCATGAACGCTCCGGTGGATGGAAGCGGTTATAACGAGCAGTATGGCCTGTACGGCTCCAATAAGGCCACAGAAGACACGGTAAAGCTGTTCCCGAGAAACTGCAGCGAGTTTGTGGAAGAACTCCAGAAGAGCCTTGAGAGCGTTACAGGAGTGAAGCTGAACTGCATGATCTACGGGGACGGCGCGTTTAAGGATCCGGTAGGAAAGATTTGGGAGCTTGCTGATCCGGTGGTTTCCCCCGCATATACCAAAGGCTTGGAAGGGCAACCCAACGAAGTAAAGCTGAAATATCTGGCGGACAATGACTTTGCGCATTTGAACGGTCAGGCGCTGAAAGATGCGATTTCTGATTATATCCGCAATAAAGATCAAGATTTGACTGGACAGATGGTTTCCCAGGGGACGACCCCCCGCCACCTGACCGATTTAATTGGTTCCTTGTGCGATTTAACATCTGGAAGCGGTGACAAAGGAACGCCTATTGTATTGGTTCAAGGATATTTTGATAATTACACGAAATAAAAAAATCCCCTCTTCTCAAAAAGCAAGAGGGGATTTTTTATTTACGAAATAACCCCGACACAGCGCTCTGCGTCGGGGTTGATCTGTCAATATAGAAAATTCGCTGGATTTTGATGAGCACCATTAATGCGGAATTCAATATGTAAATGGGATCCGCCGGTCGGATTAGAGGCGGAAGGAGAGGGGATAACCCAACCGGAGTTTCCAACATAGCCAATTGTTTGGCCTTTTTCTACGACATCGCCAACGGAAACAACGATACTGCTAGTATGAGCATACAAGGTAGTATAACCGCCGCCGTGGTCAATAATACAGAATAATCCATAGCCATTGCTACCATTGTTCTGTACTTTTACAACAGTTCCCGCACCGCTGGCGACAATTCGTGCGCCATAAATACTGGTACCGCTGCCGGCAATATCCATACCGGTGTGGAAGTCTGTCCCTTGAAAGCGCCAGCCATAAGCAGAGGAAATGTAGGAATATCCCGGTACTGGCCATGCCCAGGTACCATCTCCTTGGTATTCGCCAGTAGACTCCAGATTAGCATAAATTTGGTCAATTTCTGCTTGGATTGCTTTTTGTTTTGCCTGTAGTGCAGCGGTATCCGCCAGAAAAGCTTTTTCCATCTCATCGATGTCGTTGATATAATCCTGTGCTTGAGCAGACTGTGAGTTGAGCTGATTTTTCAAAGATTCCAACTCAGTGGTGCTGCCCTCAAGATCCGTTTTGTCTGCCGCAAGAGATTCCTGAAGCGTATGTAAATCGCTGATTTGCGTCTCCAACTGATTAATAACTGACTGATCGTATTCGGAAATACGTGTTACCGTTTCCATACGGACGGAAAAATCTGCAAAACTCTCAGACCCCAATAAATATTCTAAAAATGAGTATTCGGGAGACATATAGGAACTGCGGATTTGATTTTTAAACTGTTCATACTGACTGTCAATTTCGACCTCCAGATCACCGATCTGCTGATTGGCTTCATCAATATTGTTTTGCAATAGAGCAATCTTTTGGTTAACCAACTGGATTTGCTGGCTGGTACTGTAAAGCTGACTGTCAATATTGGCTTTTTGAATAGCGGCCTGCTCTTTTTGGTCTTTGGTTGCATTGATTTGTTGCTGCAAAGCAGATTGTTGCTGCTGCAGGTTAGAAATCTGCTGATTTAAATTGTTCAGCTGATTTTGTTGTTGCTGCTGTTGCTCAATCTGTTCCGGCGTAAGCCCGGAGGATGAACCGGTTTGTGTTTGCTGGGAAGATGCCGGCGCATTATTGGATTGCTGTTGCTGATCCTGTTGATTTTGGGCAGGCTCTTCGCCGCTGGATGAAGAAGAGGAAACGTTGCCGGGACCGAACCCTAATCCGACATCGTAAAAACTGGGATTCAATACTGGCGCGGCCTGCACATGAGGAATACAAAGCATAATAACTGTAAATGCACAAAAAAGGGCATAAAATTTCCGCGATTTTTTCATTGGTCTATCCCTCCAGGAAAACAAGTCAATCTTTTTCTATATACTACTAATTTATACTTGTTTTCCCATTTTGTCAATGTTAGAATTATCCTGTCGATTCAATAAAGACAATTGCCATATCCAGAATGAATTAAAAAAGGATGGACTTTTCAGATGAACAAGATGAAAGGAATCGCCCTGGTGATTTTGTCCGCAGTTATTTTTGGTATTACACCGACGATGGCCAAGTACACATATACGCATGGCTCTAATCCTGTTATGATGACAATGTTCCGTTCTTTGCTGCCGATCCCGATTATCTTGGCCTTTTTGTTATTCAAAAAAATCCCGATCAAAATTCCAGCGAAGACCTTGGGGAAAATCAGTATTATTGCATTGATTGGGTCAACGGTTACTTCTGTAATGCTTAATATGTCCTATAATTATATTCCGGTGGGTATGTCGACCACTCTGCATTTTGTTTATCCTACTTTTGTTTCGATTTTATGTTTTCTGTTTTATAAAGAACATATTGACCGTGCAAAAATCCTTGCTTTGATGATTTCCAGCGCAGGAATTCTCTGCTTTTTCCAGGGTGGTGCCAGTGGTAGTCTTGTCGGTATTTTATTGGCATTAGGTTCTGGCCTGACTTATGCTTTTTATATGATGTCGGTAGATAAGTGGGGGATTAAAGATATGCATCCGATGGTATTTTCTTTGTATACCTGTCTCTTTGTTTCGATCTACACTTTTCTGTACGGAGCAATGACTAATCAGGTCACTTTTGATTTGACACCTCTGTCTTGGCTTTATACTTTTATCGTTGCAGTATCTGTGTCGGTAGGAGCCAATGCATTTTTGCAGGTTGGAATCCGCTATACGGGTGCTTCTACCTCTGCTATTTTAAGTATGTTTGAGCCAATTACCAGCGTGGTTTGCGGTGTTTTGATTTTGAATGAAAGCTTATCAGGGGTAAAGTTGCTAGGCTGTGCGCTGATTCTGTTCGCGGTTTATCTACTGACTCGTAAGCGTACAGTAATAGAATAAGAATTAGTACATTCTGCTGTTCATGATGTAATCTGCACATTCTTTTAATTCTCCTAATGTGGAGATTTCACCATAGGCGTCTAATATAATTTGCCGTACGTAAGGCGGAAGGGCATTAAAATAGGAATTGATTTGAAAATCCTGGGAATACTGCAGATAGTCCATATATTCTCCTCCGTTTCATCATTTAAAAAGTAATATCTTTATTCTTGGCGAAAATCGAAAAAACAGTAATGGAAATGATTTGCATTGGTTTCCGTTTTATGCTATAATTAACTCATACTATTTAATCGTATTTGTGTGAACCCACAGCTTTATTGCTGTGGAAAATAGATTTTAGGAGGTTTTACCATGGAAGTAAAAGAAAAAGTGTTGGAAGTTATGCGGGAAGCGGGAAAACCGGTTTCTGCCGGCGAAGTAGAAAAACTGTCAGGGCTGGACCGGAAAGAAATTGATAAGGCGTTTAAAGAGTTGAAAAAGGAAGAAGCGATTGTTTCTCCCGTCCGTTGCAAATGGGAGCCTGCTAATAAGTAGCAAGATGTCCAGCTGCTTTATTGGAGGGACCAAAAGATTGGCGTGAAGCTGAACTGCCCCCCCGCTATGAAAAAACTGTTTTTAGCGCTAAAATAAAAACATCCGCATGATAAATTCATGCGGATGTTTTTTGTATCTGAATTGCTGACTTATTTTCACAAAATCATCATCTGGCGCAGAATGTTGAATTTTTCTCTAAATAATCCTAATCACGTTTTAGTGAAGGGGAGTAGAAGGATTATTGATAGGGCGATTTTGTTATAAGATGGAAAAAGTTTTTCTGACAAATGAACCTACAATTTTTTGTATACTGTCATCCTCATTGTGATATAGCTGGATAATCCGCCGATGATATTGGATATTGGCTCTGCTAAGAAAACACCATTCACACCGAATCCCAATATGGGTAAAAGCAGAGTTAATGGTACGACAATGACTGCTTTGCGAAGCAGAGAGAAGAAAATCGCATGTTTCGCATCTCCCAAGGCCTGAAATGTATGCTGTCCTGCAAATTGAAACGACATAAAAACAAAGCCAAAAAAGTAAATTTTCAACGCGTCGATTCCTAAATTCGTCATTTGCATATCATTTGAAAAAATGCTGAACCAAAAGCGGGGAAATATGACGATAAATGCCCAAACGATCAAGGTGTACGCGCATCCGATCAATGTAATAAAACGGATTCCTGCTTTTACTCGGTCGTTTTTCTTTGCACCATAGTTAAAACTGATAACGGGCTGCCCTCCGTTAGCGATTCCGTTAAGTGGGAGCATAAAAATTTCTCGAATAGAATTGAGTACCGTCATAATCCCCACATAAACGTCTCCGCCATAGATTTGTAAAGTGGAATTGCATACGATTTGAACAGCGCAATTGGTTCCCTGCATAATAAAATTCGAGGTGCCCAGCAAGAAAATATTTTTGGTAATTTTTCTGTCCAGCTTGATGCAGCTTTTTTTTAAGCGAATGACCGCCTTTTTTCCGACTAGAAACTGTACTACCCACACCGCGGATATCATCTGACCAATGACTGTTGCCAGTGCTGCGCCCGCAACACCCATGTCGAGTACAAAAATAAAAATAGGATCCAGTATGATGTTGGCAACTGCACCTAAAACTGTTGTCAGCATACCAATCCGAGGAAATCCCTGTGCATTGATATAGCCATTCAGTCCGGTTGTCAACATCGAAAAAAGGGTGCCGATAAGATAAATTTTTAAATATGACTGTGCATACCCATAAGAAGCTTCACTGGCGCCAAATAAAAATAAAATGGGGCGGCAGAATAAATAACTAACCACAGTTAAAATAACAGCGCTTATGGTAAGCAATCCGAAAGAATTGCCAAGGATTTTTTCTGCCTGCTCCTTTTTTCCGGCGCCTCGTGCCATTGAAAACAGTGGTACGCCGCCTATTCCGAATAGTGCGGTAAATGCCATAATAAGTGTTACAATAGGAAAGGTTAGCCCCACGCCGGTCAGCGCAATGCTGCTTCCGTCTCCCATATGCCCGATATAAATACGGTCGATGACGTTATATAAAAGCTGAACCAACTGCGCAATTGTCAAAGGGACTGCCTGCATGACAATACATTTCCATACCGGCCCTTTTGAGAAATCATTTTTTGATCGATCGACTTCTTGTCCTGCCATGTTTTCGAATCCTTTCTTGATAAAGTAGTATCGTAAAAATCAAAAAATTGTCATCCGCACCAGAAACGTCAGAAAACAGGGACAGTTCGATCCTTTTCCTACCTTGCAATAAAAATACATAGGTTCTTTTGTAAACGATATATCTGGCAAAAGAATTCCTTAAAATTTAGTTCTGTGAAAATTTTTACGAAATTTTGTGAAAGACTTTTGCTCCGGCAAGAAGCAAATAATTCCCAAGCGTTTCCATGTGCTCCAGAGTAAGAATGCGGGGCGGGGCCAAAGGAAGCCCCTTTTCATATTTATGCAAGATATACTGCAGATAATTTTTTTCCAAAGAAACCGACAGGCCGTTGATGGGAATCGGACAAGCTTGTTCCAACAAAGGACGGATCACGTTTTGCCACCAAGGAGAAATCATTCGTTCTTTGTCAAAGCGGAAACACTCATTCCAACCCGGATCAAAGCCATTTTGTATTTGCGGTTCCATTTTCTGAGCTTGTGACCAAATTTCTTCATGAAAATAACGGTCCCAAAGAATATCGGTCAGAATGTGTATGACGTATCCGGTTAAAAGAGGGGCGGAAATGCTGTCCCGGTTCTTTTGATAAAAAGCTAAGGCATTTTCTTCCCATTGGGAAAGATCTGCTGCCCTCAAATGGGAATGCCAACGAATTTCTTTTTTCGCAAATCCACCCAAATTAACGCAATCAGGTAGAATACAGCCCAAATAAAAGTTCGGATGATCCAAAAATTCCGTATTTTTTTGTGCATATAGCCAGCCAGCATATAAATGAATCATACAGGATGCCATAAATACTCCTTTTCAAGGGCTTAGAAGATACATGTCCCAATATGCCCTCATAAAAAATCCCCCGACGAAGCGGGGGATGAAAACCTCTTTTCTTCGCCAAACTCAAAGAAAAAGATTATTTCGATATTTTATTATTCTCTTTGAGGACAACATCGTGGGCGCCGCCTTCTACGATACTGGTTGCGGAAACCAGTGTGATTTTTGCTTTTTCCTGCAGTTCCGGAATGGTAAGGGCGCCACAGTTACACATGGTAGAACGAACTTTATATAACGTGAGAGTCAAATTATCCTTTAAAGAACCGGCATAGGGAACGTAAGAATCCACACCCTCTTCAAAAGAAAGCTTTGCTTCACCGCCCAGATCGTAACGCTGCCAGTTTCTCGCACGGCTGGAACCTTCACCCCAGTTCTCTTTCATGTAGTTGCCATTGATCATGACTTTATTGGTGGGGCTTTCATCAAACCGGGAGAAATACCGGCCCAGCATGATGAAATCGGCTCCCATGGCCAGTGCCAGAGTTACATGATAGTCATGAACAATGCCACCATCAGAGCAGACCGGAACATAAATGCCGGTTCTGGCGTAATACTCATCCCGGGCTTTGGCAACCTCAATCAAAGCGGTAGCCTGCCCACGTCCGATACCCTTTTGCTCGCGGGTGATGCAGATAGAGCCGCCGCCGATGCCAACTTTGACAAAATCTGCTCCAGCCTCAGCCAGGAACAAAAAGCCTTCCCGATCAACCACATTTCCCGCGCCGATTTTTACCGAATCACCGTATTTGGCACGAGTCCAGTCCAACGTGCGTTTTTGCCATTCCGAAAAGCCTTCGGAAGAATCAATGCACAGCACATCCGCACCGGCTTCTACCAAAGCGGGAATGCGTTCTTCGTAATCGCGGGTATTGATTCCGGCACCGACAACATAGCGTTTAGAAGCATCCAACAGTTCCAGCGGGTTTTCCTTATGAGAATCATAGTCTTTGCGGAATACCATATACAAAAGACGCTGATTTTCATCGATAACCGGCAGGCTGTTGAGCTTATGGTCCCAAATAATATTATTGGCCTCTTTCAGCGTAATGCCTTCTTTGGCATAAATCAGGCTTTCAAAAGGAGTCATGAATTCTGCTACCTTGGTAGAAGGGTCCATGCGGCTGACACGGTAATCCCGGCTAGTGACAATACCCAGCAGTTTGCCTTCGGCAGTACCGTCATCGGTCACTGCGACAGTGGAATGGCCAGTTTTTGCTTTCAAGTCCAAAATATCTTTCAAGGTCTGATCAGGGCGGATATTGGAGTCGCTGCGGACAAAGCCCGCCTTGTAATTTTTAACCCGCGCAACCATTGCGGCTTCATCCTCAATGGACTGTGAACCATAGATGAAAGAGATACCTCCTTCACGCGCTAATGCAATCGCCATTTTTTCGCCGGAAACAGCCTGCATAATGGCAGAAACCAAAGGGGTGTTCATGGTCAATGCAGGTTCTTCCCCTTTTTTGAATTTTACAACGGGAGTTTTCAGACTCACATTATTGGGGATACATTCCGAAGAAGAGTATCCAGGAATCAGAAGATACTCGCTAAAAGTGTGAGAAGGTTCTTCGTAAAAATATGCCATAACTTCCATTCTCCTATCCGCTGATAACAGCACGTTAATCCTTTTTTGCCCTGAATTCTGTGTTTGATATTACCTTGTATTATAGAAAAAATGGCGAAAAAAGTCAACCGTCGTCTGCCAGGTCTTTTCGTTGATTTTTTTACGGATTATTCATCGTTTTTCGGGCGTTTATGGTATGATAAAAGAGAAGGGTAGGGACTTTTTTTATCACGTAACGATTGAAAACAAAGAGACATGGACTGATGTGTTTTTAGGATTCTGCCGGTTGGCGTGTATGCCTGAAAAATAGTTGGATGTATCTGTATGATCCATACAAAATTCAGGTTTTGAGGCTTCGGTATCGAAAAAAGAAGAATGCACACTTGTATCAAAAGATAATAGGGCAGGGAAGACAAAGAGCAAGATGATTTTTTCAAAGACAGGAGGGTGCGTATGGCTGCTTTTGTAACTTTAAAAGATGTGGTAAAAGAATATAAAATGGGTGAAGTGACCATCACAGCTGCAGGCGGCGTAAATTTTGAAATTGAAAAAGGGGAATTCTGCGTGATTGTAGGACCGTCCGGCGCGGGCAAAACGACGGTGCTGAATATTCTGGGTGGAATGGATAGCTGTACCCGGGGTAGCGTGTTGGTGGATGGACGGGATATCAGTAAACTTTCTCCAAAAGACTTGATTCGATATCGCCGACTGGACATTGGCTTTGTATTTCAGTTTTATAATTTAGTGCAGAATCTGACCGCAAAAGAAAATGTGGAGCTGGCTTCACAAATTTGCCCTGATCCAGTAGATGCAGCGCAAATGCTGGAAGAAGTAGGATTGGGCGGGCGGTTGAATAATTTTCCGGCGCAGCTTTCTGGCGGTGAACAACAGCGGGTGGCGATTGCGCGGGCGTTAGCCAAACGACCAAAGTTGCTTTTATGTGATGAACCAACAGGCGCGCTGGACTATTTGACGGGAAAAAGCATTCTAAAACTGCTGCAGGATACCTGCCGAAAAAGTGGCACCACAGTTGTAGTTATTACGCACAATTCTGCCCTGACCCCGATGGCGGATCGGATCATTCGCATCAAAAACGCCCGAGTGGAATCTATGGAGAAAAATATCCACATCGTACCGGTGGAGGCGATTGAATGGTAACAAATCGGAAATGGAAAAAGGGAATCTGCAGTGCCTTTTCCAAGGATGTTTTACGAGAGATATTGAAAACGAAAAACCGATTCCTTTCTATTTTCTTAATTGTGGCCATAGGAGTCGGTTTCTTCTCAGGGCTGACCGCTTCTGGGCCGGATATGAAGCTGACGGCCGACACTTATTTTGACAATCAAAATCTCAGTGACTTTCGTTTGGTTTCCACGATGGGCTTTACAGATGACGATGTGCAGGCGCTTCGCAAGACAGAAGGTATACAGGTGGCAGAGCCTGGACATTGGGTAGATACGGTTTTGGAAACGGAAGGGGACAGCGAAGTAGTCAAAGTCATGGGATATGATTTTGACCAACTGCATGAGGGCGGAGAAGGCAAGATGAATGTACCTTTGCTTTTGGAGGGACGTTTTCCCCAATCTCCGGATGAATGTGTGGTAGAAGCCACTGAGGAAATCCTTGGTGTTTCTTTTCAAGTAGGTGACACGATTGCGTTGACTTCCGGAAAAGCTGACACCGATTTGGCGGATACATTGGCCGGTAGCTGCTTTACCATTGTCGGCATTGTCCAAAATCCGCTTTATATCAGTATTGATCGAGGGACCTCTACCATCGGAAGCGGTAAAGTTAACGCATTTATCATGGTGCCAAACGATGCTTTTTTAGAGGACTATTATACCGAAATTTATCTGAGGGCAGAGGATGTGGAAGGGTTGTCCTCTTACTCGCAGGAGTATCGGCAGCAGATTCAGTCGCTGATTCCGTCATTGGAAAAGCTGGGAGAAGAAAGAGCGGTTATTCGTTTGGAAGAAGTCCGGAAAGAAGCGAACGAAAAAATTGCTGATGCGCAAAAAGAGCTGGATGAAGGGGTTGAAATCCAACAAAAAGAATTGGCAGATGCACGGAAAGAACTGGATGACGCCAGAGAAAAACTGAAAGACGGCGAGATAAAATTGGCGGACGCGACACAGGAGTACTATGACTCTATTGCCGATGCCCAACAGCAGATCGCGGATGCACGGCAGAAATTAAATGATGGGGAAAAAGAGTATGCATCCGGCCTGCGGGAATATGAAAAAGGAGAGGCTGCTTATGATAAGGCATTGGCCGAGGCTCTCCCGCAGATAGAAGAATCAGAGCAAATGTTGGCGCAAAAAGAACAGGAGCTGACTCAGGGACAGGCACAGTATGACCAGGTGCGGACTTTGGTACCCGATGAGAGTACGGTATCAGCCGTTTTGTCGGATCCTTATGCCGACCCATCGGGAGCAGCGCTTCTGATTGGTCAGCTTTCTGCGCTGTCACAAGCGGATACGAGTCAGGAATGGGCTGGAGATTTAGCTGATTACCTTTCTAATCCGGCCGAAATCACCCCTCAGGAAAACGCTTATCATTTGGCAGTTGTCCGTCAGGTAAATCTTGAATTAGATGAACAGGGGAAAGCGTTAGACGACGGTTGGCTGCAGCTCAATGAAGGAAAACAACAGCTGGCAGAAAGCAAACAGCAGCTTTACAGTGCCGGCAGTCAATTGGATGATGCCGCCGCACAGCTAAAAAAAGCCCGTGTCGAATTGGATGACGGTTGGACTCAGCTGACTGAAAAAGAGCGGGAATTCCAAGATGGAAAAGAAGAGGGATGGCAGGAAATTTTAAATGCGCGACAGGAACTTTCTGACGGGAAACAAGGACTTGCTGATGGCGAAAAGGAATATGAAGAGGGAAAAGTGGAATCGGATCAGGAGATTGCTGATGCCAAAAAAGAATTAGAACAGGCTAGAAAGGATCTGAATGAGCTGGAAGTGCCGGAATGGTATGTTTTGGACCGTACCGATTATCCGGGACACTCAGATTTTGGAGATGATTCAGATCGAATCGCTGCGATTGCCCGTGTGTTTCCTGTGTTCTTTTTGCTTGTGCGGCGTTGGTCTGCCTGACGACTATGACCCGCATGGTAGAGGAACAGCGTACACAGATTGGAACTTTGAAAGCATTGGGATATCGTTCTGGCGCAATTGTATCGAAGTTTTTGGTTTACGCGCTGGTGGCGACTGTAACAGGCAGTTTGGCAGGATTGGCTGTCGGTATGTATCTGTTCCCGACGATTATTTATAACGCCTATGGTATCCTTTATACGATGATTCCCGCCCGTACCCCGTTTCGAGTGGGGATTGCCGTTGCTTCTACGTTGGCGGCCGCTGTTACAGTGTTGATAACAGTTTTGTTTTCCTGCTGGAAAGAAATGTCGGAACAGCCTGCTTCTTTGATGCGTCCGAAAGCGCCAAAGGCAGGGAAAAGGGTATTGCTGGAACGGATCGGATTTCTTTGGAACCGGCTTTCCTTTAGTTATAAAGTGACATTCCGCAACCTGTTTCGCTATAAAAAACGAATGTTGATGACTGTGGTGGGGATTGCTGGATGCAGCGCTTTGATGCTCACCGGATTTGGTATGTACGATTCTATCCGGGATATTGTAGGCATTCAGTTCGGAGAATTGTATCATTATGATCTGACGACTGTTTTGCAGGAAGAACTTTCTGCCCAGCAGAAAACGCAGGTAGAGGCGTATTTGTTTGAAAATGAAGAAGTGCGTCAGTCCATGTATGTTCAGCAAGAATCGATGGAGGTAAAGGCTCCAAGCGGGAAAAGCTATGATATCTATCTTTTTGTACCGGAGGAGCCGGATCGACTGGATTCTTTTATAACGTTTCGAACCAGGAAAGGACACAAGCAGTTGTCTTTGTCGCAGGAAGGCGTTATTCTTACTGAAAAGGCGGCAATTTTTCTTGGAGTTGAAGAGGGGGACAGCATTGCCATAAACACCGCAGACCATCATTCTTATACGGTACCGGTGAGTGCCATAACGGAACACTATACCAATCATTATCTTTATATGACGCCGCAAGCATATGAACAGGTTTTCGGCCAGACACCGTCCTATAATATGGTTCAGTCAATTTTGGTAGAGCCGGGCGGTGAAGCACAGACGTTACTGTCCCAGAATCTAATCGCTTCGGACGGTGTGTTGGCGGTATCCGATACTTCTACGATCAAAGATCAGTTCAAAGACATGATCCACAGTATGACTTATGTCATGTTGGTGTTGATTGTTTCTGCTGGCGCGTTGGCGTTTGTCGTACTGTATAATCTGTCTAATATCAATATTACAGAACGGATGCGGGAGATCGCCACCATCAAAGTATTGGGGTTTTACGACCGAGAGGTATCTGCATATATTTACCGAGAAAATATTTTCCTGACACTGATGGGGGCATTGGCAGGGCTGGGCCTAGGTATCCTGTTGCACCATTATGTAGTAATTACCGCAGAGACGGATATTGTTATGTTCGGACGAACGGTAAAGTGGGCAAGTTACTTCTATTCTGCGGCGTTGACCATGGCGTTTTCTTTCTTGGTGAATTTGGTTATGCATTTTAAATTGCGGAAAATCAGCATGGTGGAATCGTTAAAATCCATCGAATAACTGCAATAAAAAAGAAAAATCCTTGCACTTATTTACCAAAGGCTTGTTTTGAGTATAAAAGTTTGGGAGGGATTTTTGTGAAACGAAAGATTTTTTCGGTTGCCGTCTGCACGATTTTTTTGCTGATTCTTTGTACTGGCTGCGGTTCGATCAGCCTTGCAGACAAGTCCAATTCCACAGCGGCATATGTGCCGACTGCGGCACAGAATGAAAATGCGATGGAAGAACAGGACACTACTGAAACAGCTGCTCCTGGAGAAGGAGGATTTTCATCATCCAACGTTATGCTTCCTGCGCAGGCACCAGCGGAGCGGAAAATTATTTGGACAGTGGATATCGAAGCAGAGACATTGGAGTTTGACAGTTTCCTGTCTAACCTGGAACAGGCAGTTCAAACTTTCAATGGCTATTTGGAAGGTTCTTCGGTCAGCGGCAGTTCAATTCAATACACCTCTAACCGTTATGGAACCATGACCATTCGGATTCCCCCTGATCAACTGGATCCTTTTCTGGACCAGGTGGGCAAGATTGGTACGGTTACTTATACCAACAAGTCCTCTGAAGATGTGACGCTCGATTATATTGATGTGGAATCACGTATTGAGGCGCTGGAGGTTGAGCAGGAAAGGCTGTTGACCTTATTGGAGTCAGCACAGGATCTGGAATCGGTCATCCAGCTGGAAAGTCGCTTATCAGAAGTGCGATATCAGCTGGAAAGCTATCATTCAGCAAAAAACCGATATGACAGCCTGATTGATTACAGCACGGTTCATCTGTCGGTGCAGGAGGTACAACGGGTGACTACCGTACACGACCGGTCTGTGGGACAGCGCATTGCTGCCGGATGGTCAGACACCCTTTACCGGTTGAAAAATAGTTGTGTAGATTTCTTCGTTTGGTTTGTGGTTAATCTTCCGTATTTGCTGATTTGGGCAGCTTTTGCGGGTATGATTATCTGGATTTGTCTGCGCCAGATAAAAAAGCACCGCAAAACAACTGTTTTGCAAAAACAGGAACATGCAGGAGAAAGTACCAGTACAGAGCAAACAAGGGGAAAATAACAAGTCTCTTTTTTCTTTTGTTGTTTAATATGAAAAAACGCAGTTTTGTTCCAACGTATTTTCTGTCTTTCCATCCCGTGTTTATAGTAGAAGCCCGTTAAATCTGGGACCAAAGATTTGGAAGAAAAATAGAAGAGGGCCGGATGCAAAAATTTTTTGTATCCGGCCCTTTGCTGTTGCCTTTAGGCTTAACAAAACCCCTGGTAGGAACCAGGGGTAAATAAAAAAGCCATGGCAAATAAAGCCTCCGTGCAACAATCGAGATGGTTTGGCAACCGCATCACGAAAAAGCAAGGAGGTTTTAGGCAAGTGAAAAATGAGGTAAAGCATACGGCACATTCCAGCTATCGGTGCGAATAT
>ERZ773108.2961-NODE-2961-length-13687-cov-16.367811_pt1 | contig 13687 bp, 8 predicted proteins | sample MGYA00580570_ERZ773108 | MGnify/ENA primary metagenome ERZ773108 (study PRJEB29015, sample SAMEA2737840) | human gut metagenome | biome: human gut; feature: human-associated habitat; material: faeces | place: China | collected 2012 ...
GCCATATTACGCCTCAGGCGTCTAGTAGGAAGTTGCCCGGCCTGCCAAGGGCTCCCCCTCTGGGGGAGCTGGCGCGAAAGCGCCTGAGAGGGCTACACCACCAAACACCACAGCGGCGTCGTGATGAGCCAATTTCAACACCCGCGCCCCTCCGGGCGGTATGATTTTTCTGCATACCTTGCAGAAAAAGAGGCCAAGACCCATTCTGTCAGGTCTTGGCCTCTTTTCTGTTTCCTTTATAGGCCGAACAAATCGGCGTGTGTGCCGGTGCGGTACAAATACAACTCCGTATCTGTCTGGTAGTAAATCAGCAGCCAATCCGGCTGTATATGACATTCCCTATGGGGAATGCAGCTACCCGTCAAGCTGTAATCTCTATTCTGTGGCGGGAGCTGTTCAGGAACGGCCAGTACATTGACGACCTGCTGAAGCAAAGCCATATGTAATGCCGCTTCTGACACACTTTCAAATCTTTCTTAAATCTAGTGGAGTATTTTACTTCAAGCACTTTCATCCTCCAGCAACGAGCTGATCAGATTTTCAACCGGCCCGTTGTAGGTATGACCGCCGCCGTTATCCAGTTCTTCAAAGGCTTCCAGCGTGTCGGCATTCGGTGTTTCACTTTCATCCGGAATAGCAGCCCCCTGCAAGTAGGCAATAATATACAGCAGCTTGTTTTCCGGCACTTGGTCAATCAAGCTCTTCGCCAATTCTCTTATACTCATAACACACCCATCCTTTCGTGTAAAGTTTCAGGCTTATAAGTATTATAGCACTTTTTTTCTTTATTGAACAATCCTGCGTACCTTTTCCCAAAAAGCAAAAGCCCCACGACACACGCCGCTTTTCAGCGGTATATCGTAGGACTTTTTGGAGCTGGTGACAGGAGTTGAACCTGCAACCCACTGATTACAAATCAGTTGCGCTGCCATTGCGCCACACCAGCGAGTATCGTTTGCACAGGGTACTCTAGTAGAATACCAGAAACCTCCCCGCTTGTCAATATCTTTGTCCGGCCCGCTGTCGGCCCATGCAGCGCTGTTTCAGGGCGTTTCGAGACATCCGCGAGGCGATTCACGCAGATACGGCCACATTATGGCCGGAATGTGATAGAATAAAACAAGCTTAATATTTATGCTTCTTTCACAAGTTCCTGCCGCTTCGTCTTGAACTTCTGTGCAAAACTCACATTTTTCAGAGGAGGTTTCTATGATCTCTTATCGCAAGCTTGCAATGCGCGTTCTGGGGCATCCGCTGCGGGTGCCGTTCCCCCGGCCTGCGTCCCACCGAGTGACGGCGCTGGCGCTGACAGCCGCAATGGTGGCCGGCATGGCCGCACCGGCGTATGCGGATACCTATTACATAGGCGATGGTGACATCACAGTCACCAAAGACAAAAGCGGCACCTATGTCAAGCACTCGGGAAATCCTACTGCTACAAAGGACAGCGACGGCAATATCATCATCAAGGGCGGCAAGCGCTCAGAGGATACCACCGCCTCCGGCGGCGGCTCTTCTGAAGGCGGCACCTCCGCAGCCTCTCCCGCCCAACCCAAGTTGGCCACGCCCCCATCAGAAGACAGCGACAGCGAAAACGAAGACATGGTCTACCTCGGCGCCCCCAAGGGCAACGTGTCTTCTGACGACGGCAACGAGGAAAACGAAAACCAGACCGGCGACACCACCGGCGGCGAGGAAAACAAGAACCAGCCTGACGACACTACCGGCGGCGAGGAAAACGAGACTGATCCCACGAAAAAGGACCAGACCGGCGGCAAGAACACCGGCGCGGGAAGCTCTGACCCTGAGAGCAAAGGCTCTGAGAGCGGCACCTCCGGCTCGGCGGGCGGCACTCCCACCACCGGCAGCGAGACCCCTGCCGAAGGCACGGAAGGCACGGAAAGCACGGAGAGCAGCCTCTCTACACCCAAAAGCCAGTTCACGTACACCGGTGCATCCCTCAAGGTCGCCGACGCCAATGACGACGAAGAGACCCGGAACAAATCGACTACGGTCTTGGAACGCGCGGCGGAAAACTTCAGGAGCACAGCCGAAAACGTCACCAACTATGTCATCCGCATCATCAACAAGGCCAAAGGCAATGACAACACCCTCAACGTGACGCTGGACAATGTCAACATTAAGACCAAAAATGACGCCGCCCTCAGCGTCGAGGGCGCGGGCAACACGACGATCACGCTCAAGGGCGACAATACCCTCACCAGCGACGGCCAACATGCCGGCCTCGAGCACAACGAAAAGGACTATTATGGCAGAGAAGACACCGGCAAACTGACCATCACATCCGGAAATGAAAATGGCCGCAACACCGGCAGCCTGACCGCCACAGGCAGCGGTGCCTCTGCTGGCATCGGCAGCGTCTGGAACTCCGGCAACTATAGCGACAGTGGCGCCGGCGACATTGAGATAACAGGCGGCGACATCACCGCCATCGGCGCCTCCAGTGCTGCCGGCATTGGCAGCGGTTGCAATGCTACCGGCGAAACCAATATCACCATCTCCGGCACTGCCAAAATCAAGGCGCAGACCGAGCAGGGCGGCGACGGCATCGGCAGTGGTTCAGGAGCTACTGGCAACACCAATATCACCATCTCCGGCGGCACCATCGAAAACGCGCAGGGCGGCTCCGGTGGTGCCGGCATCGGCAGCGGTGACGGAAGCACCGGCCAGACCACAGTCACCATCAAGAGCGGCACCATCAAGAACGCCACCGGTGGCAACACCGGCGACGGCATCGGCGGCGGTTGCGATAGCAAGAATATTACCGTCAAGATCGAGGGCGGCACCATCGAAAAAGCGAAGGGCGGCGACGGCTATGGTTCCCACGACGCCGGCGACGGCATCCACAGCGACGGCGAGCTCACCATTCCTGACAAAGCCACCATTGTCAGCGCCATCGGCGGCAACGGCGACAGCAGAAACAGCAGCAGTAACGCCGGCCACGGCATCTACAGCGGCGGCAAGCTCACCATCAAGGGCGACATCGGGACTGCGCAGGGCGGCAAAGGCAAAACTACCGCCGGCCACGGCATCTACAGCAAAGGCGACCTCAACATCTCCGACAACGCCACCATCACGAACGCTACCGGCGGCGCTTCTACCGATGGCTACGCCGGCGACGGCATCCACAGCGACGGCAAGCTCACCATCTCCGGCGGCACCATCGGAACTGCGCAGGGCGGCGTCGGCAATGCCTCCGGCGGCAGCGGCATCCTTGGCAAGACCATGGAGATCCTTGCCGGTACCATTCAAAAAGCCATCGGCGGCAACTCCACCGGCACCGGCGAGAACGACACCGGCGGCGACGGCATCAGCGCCAGTAAGTTCACCATCTCCGGCGGCGAGATACAGCAGGCCACCGGCGGCGCTTCTACCAACGGCAGCGGCGGCAGCGGCATCCGCAGCAACGGTAACGGTACACTCACCATCAAGGGCGGCAAGATAGAGCAGGCCACCGGCGGCGATTCCGAGAAGTACGGCGGCAGCGGCATCTACAGCAGCAGTAAGCTCACCATCTCCGACAGCGCCACCATCAGAACCGCGCAGGGCGGCGACGGCAAAGGCAAGAGCGGCGGCAGCGGCATCTACAGTTACGGCGACCTCACCATCTCCGGCGGCAAGATACAGAAGGCCACCGGCGGCGCTTCTACCGATGGCAACGGCGGCAGCGGCATCTTCAGCGGCAGTAATCTCACCATCTCCAGCGGCACCATCGAAACCGCGCAGGGCGGCGACGGCAATGCCTCCGGCGGCATGGGCATCCGCAGCGGCGGTATGCTCACCATCTCCGACAACGCCACCATCGGAACCGCGAAGGGCGGCGACGGCACGGCGGACGACGGCACCGGCGGCACTGGCATCTACAGCGCCGGTAGGCTCTTCATCTCCGGCGGCGAGATACAGAACGCTACCGGCGGCAACGGAGGCAGCGGAGGCAGCGGCGGCAGCGGCATCCGCGGCGATTACGTTGTGAATATTTCGGGCGGTATCATTAAAAATGCCGAGGGTACGGGCGGCGGCGCAGGCATCGGCGGCGGCGCGAACTCCTTCCAGGATACCACCATCAACATCTCCGGCGGCACCATTGAAAAGGCCACGGGCGGCGTCGGCGGTGGTGCAGGCATCGGCAGTGGCAAAGGCTCTACCGGCGAGACCAAAATCGACATCACCCAGGATGCGCTCGTGTACGCGTATGGCAGCGGCGGCGCAGCCATCGGTTCGGGCGAATCCTCCACCGGCAAGACGACCGTCAACATCCACGATACAACTGCCGGAAAGGGTGTCAAACATGCTTTTGCCTACGACGGTGCAGGCATCGGCAGCGGTCATTACGCCTCCGGCCAAACTTACATCACCATCCGCAACGCGTCTGTGAGCTCTCTGGAGTCCTCCGCTGATTCCACTAATAACCCGGGCGCTGGCATTGGCAGCGGCAAAGGCGCCAAGGGCAACACCGCCATCACGATAGAAGGCAGCACGGTAAAGGCCGTCGGCGGCAACGGCGCAGCCATCGGCAGCGGCAGTGAAGGAGACTTCTACAGTCCTCCTACGGGTACGCCGAACGCCCTCAAGACCATTATCCATATCACTGACAGCAACGTCACAGCCTCCAGCGACTCCAGTGCAGCCATCGGCAGCGGCAGCTATTCTACCAACGCCACGGACATCGAGATCACCGGCGGCACCATCAATGCTTCGAGTTATGATGGTTCCGGCATCGGCAGCGGCGATAGCGCCAAGGGCGACACCGACATCCACATCACCAACAGCGATGTCACAGCCAAGGGCTTTATCGACGTCAGGTATGTAAGCCACGGCACAGGCATCGGTTCCGGTATCAATTCTTCCGGAAAGACTACCATTGATATTTCCGGCGGCACTGTTAAGGCCATGGGCAGCGGCGACGGCTACAATGGCAGCGCGGGCATCGGTTCAGGCAGCGACTCCACCGGCGACACCAGCATCACTCTCCGCGACGGCGTGACCGTTACGGCCACCGGCGGCGGTAATTCCTCCCTTGGCGGCGGCGGCGGCGCAGGCATCGGCAGCGGCAGCGACGCCAATGGCAACACCACCATCCTCATCGAGGGTGCAGCAAAAGTTACCGCTACCGGCGGCTCCACCGCTGCGGGCATCGGCTCCGGCCACTATGTCGGTGACATCAACGATCCCTCTGTGGGCAGCACCACCATCACCATCCGCAACAGCGACGACGGCCGCGTCATCCCCATCATTGAGGCCAAGGGCGGCAGCAATGAGAACGGATCCTGCTGGGCTTCCGGTGCCGGCATCGGCTCCGGCGGCAACACCCTTAATAAGACCACCATCAACATTGAGGGCGGCGAAATCACGGCCACGGGCGGAGTCAGCCTTGACTCTCGCAATCACTCCGACGAGCGGCTCAGCGGCGCAGGCATCGGCTCCGGCTCCAACGTCTCCGGCGAGACCGAGATCAATATCAAGGGTGGCACCATCACCAAGGTCACTGGCGGCAAATACGGCGGCGCAGGCATCGGCAGCGGCAGCAGTGACACCAAAGACGACAGCAAGAAGGGCGCTGTCACCATCAACATCACCGACGGCACCATTGAAAAGGCCGAGGGCAAGAACGGCGGCGCCGGCATCGGTTCGGGCTATTACGGTCGCTCTTCCACGGTCAACATCTCCGGTAACGCCGAACTCAAAGACGTCAGGGGCGGCAATCTCGCTGCCGGCATCGGCTCAGGCTATGACTCCGACAAGGTGGACGTCGTGATCGACGGCGGCACCATCAACGCAACGGGCGGCGATTCCGCTGCCGGCATCGGCTCGGGCCTTAATAGCCGCAGCAGCGTGACCATCAAGAGCGGCACGGTCAACGCCAAAGGCAACCAGCATAGCAACAACTTCGGTTCTTCGGGCATCGGCGGCAACTACGCCGATGTCACCATCAGTGGCGGCACCATCACAGCCACCGGCTATGACACCGGCGCCGGCATCGGCGGCAGCGACAACAACAACTCCAGCAGTATCACGATAACCGGCGGCACCATCACCGCCACCGGCACCAGCGACGCCCCTGCCATCGGCGGCGGCAGCGTCTCCATCAGCAATACCGACTCCGCGCTGGACATCACCGCAACCGCCCCCGACGCCGACAATGCTATCCAAAGCAGCGACGGCAAGAAGCTGGACAAAGTCATCCAGCTCGCGGAAAACGGCAAGAAGGGCCTCGTGAAGCTCGTAAAGAGCGGCACCACCAGCATCTCGCGGCTCTTCCACAACGGTGTCTACGCGGACAGCCATTCCACTTCTCACTCCCCCGACCGCGTAACGCCCGAGATGAGTGAGGCAGAAAAGGCCAAGTACGGCGACATCGCTTCTGTCCACAACTGGAAAGTCAGCGACCATCAGGAGCCGACCTGCGGCAAGGACGGCTACATCGATTACATCTGCATGGTGGACCACTGCGGCACCACGTTCCGCCACACTCTCCCCGCCACCGGCCAGCACACCTGGAACGAGGGTGTCGTCACGAAGAAGCCCACCTGCACTGAGCTGGGCGTGCGCACCTTCACCTGTACCGTCTGCCACAATACCCGGACTGAGGCCATTGAGGCCCCCGGCCACGAGTACGGCGAGTGGGTCATTGACCGGGACGCTACCTGTATCGAGGAAGGCTCCAAACACCGTGATTGCATCCGCAGCGACGCTACCCAGACCGAGAGCATCCCCGCCACCGGCCAGCATCAGTGGAAAGTCCTCTCCACGACAGCGGCTACCTGCGGCCAGGACGGCACCGTCACCTACCAGTGCGAGGTCTGCGGCGATACGAAGACCGAAACGCTCAACGCCACCGGCCAGCACAGCTACGGCGCGGGCGTCGTGACCAAGGCCGCGACCTGCACCGAGACGGGCATCATGACCTATACCTGCGTCGTCTGCGGCGACAGCTACACCGAGAGCATCCCGGTGGATAAGACCGCCCACAAGTGGGATGCAGGCGTCGTCACGAAGGAGGCCACCTGCACTGCCAACGGCGTGCGCACCTTCACCTGTTCTGCCTGCGGCGATACCCGGACTGAGGCCATTGAGGCCCTCGGCCACGAGTACGGCGAGTGGGTCATCGACAGGGACGCTACCTGTGTCGAGCAAGGCTCCAAGCACCGTGACTGCATCCGTGGCGACGATACCCAGACCGAGGCCATCCCCGTCAGCAAGACCCACACCTTCGGCGAGTGGGTCATCACCAAAGAGCCTACCTGCACCGAGAAGGGCGAGAAACAGCGCAGCTGCACGGTCAGCGGCTGTGTCGTCACTGAGACGCAGGAGCTGCCCGCCCTCGGCCATCAGTGGAGCAGCTGGACGCCTGTCGAAGGCGACAGCAGCCGCGAGTACCGCATCTGCGAGGTCTGCAATGAGGTGGAGTACCGCGATGTCTCCCACAGCAGCGACAACAGCACCATCTCCACCGGCCTGCGTGTCCTTGACCCGGCTCAGGCCAACATCCTCCAGAACGTCCAGCTGGTCCAGCTGAACCAGATCAGCGATGTTCTCTACATTGATGTCACCCATGAGACGGCATCCCTGCATGGCGTCCTTTCCGATTTGACCGACCTCCGCTCTGAGCGCATCGAGACCGTTGTCTTCTCCACCGAACGCTGCACTTCCACCCTCTCCCTCTCCGATGTTGCAGCCCTCGGTGCGGGCGATACGCCTTTCACCCTCCGCCACAGCGGCTCCACCGCCACCTTCACCGTGGGCGGCGCAGACCACAGCGCACTGCTGAGGTAAGCAGACCACCATCCTCTATTCCTTCCACATAACGACCAAGGCCCCCGCAGTTCTGTTCCGGACTGCGGGGGCCTTGGCGTTTTATTCTGATAAAATCTTACTTCAGCTCCCGCTGTACGGCAGCAAAGTCCTCGAGGGTCAGGGCCTCGGGGCGGATGCGGGCGTCGAAGCCCGCCGCCTCGATGGCCGCGATGACCTTATCTTTCGGCAGGCCGAGGCCGCTGGCGATGGCGTTGGCGGCGGTCTTACGGCGCTGGCCGAAAGCGGCACGGATGAGGGCGAAGTAGCCGTCCTCGTCCTCCACCTGTACGGCGGGAGTGGTGCGGATGTCCATCCGCACCACAGCGCTGGTGACCTTCGGGGCCGGATAGAAGCTGCCCGGCGCGGCGGTGAACATCAGCTTTGAGGTGGCGTAGTAGCTCACGGCGCAGCTGATGGCGCTGGAGGCCCGGGTGCCGGGGGCGGCGGCCAGACGGTCGGCGGCCTCCTTCTGCACCATGACGGTGAGGTTCCGGATGGGCAGGCGGTCGCCCAGCAGCTTCATGACGATGGGGCTGGTGATGTAGTAGGGCAGGTTGGCGCAGACAGCCACCGGCATCCCGGGGAACTCCTCCTCGATGAGGGCGCGGAGGTCTACCTTCAGAACGTCCTGCAATACCAGCTTGAAGTTCTCCACGCCCGCCATGGTCTCGGCCAGCAGGGGCGGCAGGCGCTCGTCCACCTCGATGGACACCACCTTGGCGGCGCGCTGGGCCAGCTCTTTGGTCAGCACGCCGATGCCGGGGCCGATCTCCAGCACGCCCCAGCTCTTATCGACGCCGCTGGCGTCCACGATCTTGGGCGGCAGGCCGGGATTGATGATGAAGTTCTGTCCAAAGCCCTTGGAGAGCGCGAAATCGTATTTTTCGCACAGGGTGCGGATAACGGAGAGGTCGGTCAGCTCCGGCATAGTGGTTTTCCTTTCTGTTTTTCGGTTGTCATTTGGTAACGTACATGCCAAAGCCTCTCCCTTTGGGAGAGGTGGCATCGCTTGCGATGACGGAGAGGGCAAGGCCACAGAAAAATGGCCGCTGCACAGCGATAGGCAGCGGCCTTTGTCAGAGCAAGACCATCATAGCCTTGCCCTGTTCCATTTCAGCATCCTTGCCCTCTCAGGCGCTCACGCGCCAGCTCTCCCAAAGGGAGAGCCTTTTTTAAGATGCGCTTTCCGTGCTGGAAGCCTCCTGCTCCCCTTCTGCACCGGCCTCGGAGGAAGCCTCTGCCTCCCCTGCGGCCTCGCCGGAAGCGGTGCTCTCGGCTGCGGCCTCCGAAGAGGCTGCGGCGGAGTCGGCGGCGATGTCAGCGTCGTTCACGCCGCCCACGGTGGTGACGCCGGTGAGCTGCTGCGCGGTGCTGACGGCGCGCTGTATCTGCGGGTCCGTGTCGAGGGTGTAGTCATAGTAGCTGACCTGCTCGTCGGCAGTCAGCGGGCGCTCCACGTCCACGGTCAGGCCGGTGCCGTCGAAGCAGGAGCCGTCGCCGCAGATGAGCTTTGCCACCGTGACCACGACGGCGCTGCCGTCCGAGAGGCGCTGGGGGCCGCTCTGGATGGTGCCTTTGCCCATCGTGGTGCTGCCTACGAGGCGGGTGCCGCACAGGGTGCGCAGGCTGGACGCAAAGAGTTCTGCCGCGCTGGCGGTGTTCTCGTTCACGAGGCAGACGGTGGGCTGGCTGATGACCGAGTCGCCGGTGCTGCTGCCCAGCAGGGTGCGGTTGCCTGCCTTATCCTCCGCGTAGGCCAGCACGCCTTCCGGCGCGACGAGCTCGATGCAGCTGATGGCGTCGTCAAGGATGCCGCCGCCGTTGTCGCGCAGGTCGAAGATGAAGCTCTGGGCGCCGCTGGCGGTCAGGCTGCGGAGCGCAAAGTCCAGCTCACTGGGGGTGGAGTTGTCGAACTGCCAGATCTTGATATAGCCCACATTGCCCTGCACCAGCACGGAATCGACGCTGTTGGCCGTAAAGCCGGAGTGGGTCAGATCGGCGGTGTGCTGGGCGTTCTCGCTGTCCAGCCAGCCTACATTGACGCTCGTGCCGCTCTCGCCCCGGAGTTTGTTCTGGACAGCCTCCACGCTGCCCAGACTTTTGATGTCTGCGCCGTCGATGGTGGTGATGTAATCGCCCCGCTGGAGGCCGGCCTCCTTGGCAGGAGACTCGTCATACACTTTGATGACCTTGGCGTAGCCGGACTGGTCGATGGCCAGCTCCACGCCGATGCCCATCAGCTTGCCGCTCTGGGCGTTGAGCAGGTCGGTATAGGCCGAGGCGGTGTAGTAGCGGGCGTACTTGTCACCGGTACCCAGCAGATAACCGGCAGTCAGACGGTCGTACAGCATGGTCTCGTCGATGTCGTAGTAGTCGTTGGCGCGCACATAGCGGTCTACCTCAGCCACCTTGTTGTACATGCTCTCCTTTTCCTTCACGCTGGTGACGGTGTGGTCAAACAGCCGCATCGCCATCAGCATCGTGATGGAAAAAGTGACCGTCATTGCCAGAATGACGATGGTCACGGTCATCCCTACGGAAATTTTGCGGTTCATTCAATGTCCTCCCCCAGTTCAGACCAAAAACATCAGGATGACACTGCCCAGTACCGACAGCAGGAACACTCCTGCCAGAATCAGACAGCCCACCCGAAGGATGCGCTTGCGTTTTTGCTCGTTCATTTCGCCTTGTGGCCTCCTTTGACCCCTCGACTTCAATTACAGTTGTATTATCTTATCGGAATATAACCGCGGGGATTGACCGCATTGGCCTTGGAGCCGCCCTTCCACACCTCAAGATGGAGGTGGTTGCCGGTAGAGTTGCCGGTGGAGCCCACATAGCCGATGAGGTCGCCCTGGTTGACATACTTGCCCGCCGACGTTGCCACCGAGCGCATATGGCCGTAGAGGGTGGAGTAGGCGTTGCCGTCTGTCATTTTGCCGTGATAGATGATGACATAGTTGCCGTAGCCGCCGCTGGACCAGCCGGCCACCTGCACATAGCCGCTGGCGGCTGCGTAGATAGGAGTGCCGGCGGGGGCGGCAAAGTCGATGCCGGCGTGGAGCTTGTTGACGCCGGAGACCGGGTTCTTGCGCCAGCCGTACTCGCTGGAAATGCGGGTATAGCTCTTGAGCGGGCAGATAAAGCCGCTGAAGCTCAGCTGGGGCTTGCTGGCCGCTGCCGCTGCGATGAGCTTCTGGATCTCTTTCTTGACGGCCTCGTAGTTCATCTCGTCCGACTCGATGGCCGCCTGGGCGTTCTTCTGGGCCTGCTGGGCCTCAGCGGCGCTCAGACGGGCCTCCTTGACGCTGTTGTTGAGCTCGCTCTGCTTGGACTGCATCTGCTTGTTCTGGGCGTCCAGCTCAGCCTTTTTGTTCTGCAGCTGGGTGCGCTCCTCCACGAGCTGGGTGCGGTCGGCCACAAGGGCTTCCTTCGCAGCCTTCATGTTGTCGAGTATCTCAGTATCCTTCACCGAGATGTCCTGCATGACCTCATTGAAGGTCAGAAGCTCGTACAGATCGTTCACAGACTGGAGCATGGCGACGCTGCCGCCGTCCCGCAGCTCCTGCATCGCGGCCATGTGGCTCTTGAAATCGTCCCACTGGTCGGCGATCTCCTGCTCTTTCCGGGCGATCTCATTCTGCTTGGCGGTGATCTCCTGCTCTTTGACGCCGATGCTGTTCTGCACCTCGGAGATCTGGCTCTTGAGGACGCTGATTTGGCTCTGGAGCACCGAGACTTTTTCCTTCAGCTCAGACTCGAGGGCCTTGGCAGCAGCTTCCTTCTTTTTGGCGTCGTTCAGCTCCGTCTTATGCTGCTTGATGGACGCAGAGATCTTGTCCAGCTTGTTCTGCAGCGAACTCATGCTGGTGGCCGCACTGGCCGGGTAGACCGTCACGCTCAGCACGAGGCAGGCGGCGGCCAGAAAGGCACAGGCGGCACGCATCATGGCCGAATGGCCCGACGGCTTTGCGTGGCGGGGCGGATGGTGCAGGACAAAGCCTGCGGAATGCTTGTCGTGGTACACAGTAGGCCCTCCTTACACGTTCAGGTGCTTTCGGATGGAGAACATACTGCCCAGACCGCCCACCAGAGCGCCGCCCGCGAGGCTGTAGGTCAGGATGGTGGGCCAGACATTTTCCAGCGGCACCAGAGCCGTACCCATGAGCATCTGCCACAGGCCGCCCAGCGTGGGCGACAGCTGAACGATGTAGGCATAGCCGCCGATGGTGGCAGCTGCCGTCAGGATGCCGGAGAGCAGGCCCATCGTCAGGCCCTCGATGACGAAAGGCAGGGTGACGAGGGCGTTGGTAGCGCCGACATACTTCATGATCTCGATTTCACGGCGGCGGGCAAAGACGCTCAGCCGGATGGTGGTACCCACCGTGATGATGCTGACAGCCATCAGCACCAGCACCAGACCGCGCCCGACCTTGGTGACGGCCTGCTGGACCTCCACAAAGGTCCTGGTCATCTCGATGGGAGCCGTGACGCTATAGACGCCGCTGATGTTCTCGAACTGCTTGCTGATGGTCTCCATCTGGCTCAGATCAGACAGGGAGACGCGGTAATTGGCCTTAAAGGGGTTGTCGTTCTCGAACTCGTTCAGCAGGGCGGCATAGTCGGACATATAGCCCTTGTACTGGTTGAGGACGTCTTCTTTGGACATATACTGCACCCGGCTCACACCTGCGGTGCCGCTGAGGGCATTGCCCACAGACTGGATGGTGGCGTCATCGGCCTCGGGGTCCACGTAGACCACCATCTCGTTCTGGCTGCCCAGATAACTCACCATGCTGTCCACATTGACTTCAATGAGGCTGGCGAAGATGTTCAGGGTCATGCAGACGCTGAGGGAGGCGATGCAGGCGATGGTCATGGCCCAGTGCTTGCCGAGGTTGCGCACGCCGCGCCGGGTGAGGAACCCAAACGTAGAGATCTTCATACGTGCACCTCCTCGCCGAAACTGGCCGGAACATCGGAGATGATGCGGCCCTGCTTCAGGGTGATGGTGCGGCGGTTGAAGCGGCGCACCAGTTCATGCTCGTGGGTGACGACAAGTACCGTGATGCCCATCTCGCTGACACGTTCCAGCAGTTCCATCATCTCAAGGCTCATCTCGGGGTCGATGTTGCCGGTGGGCTCGTCCGCAATGACGAGGCGGGGGCTGTGGGCCAGAGCACGGGCCACGGCCACGCGCTGCTGCTCACCGCCGGAGAGGAACTCGGGGTAGACCTTTGCCTTATCTTCCAGATGCACCAGCTCCAGCATATAGTTGACGCGCTCTTTGATGTCTTTTTTGCCGATGTTGGTGACATGCATGGCAAACGCCACATTCTCGTAGACCGTCATGGTGGGGATGAGGCGGAAATCCTGGAAGATGATGCCCATCTGGCGGCGAAGGAAAGGCACTTTGCCCCGCCGCAGCCGGGCGACGTCCTTGCCGTCCACCATGACGCGGCCCTCGGTGGGCAGCTCTTCGCGGAGGATGAGCTTGAGCAGAGTGGACTTGCCGGCACCGGAGTGGCCCACCAGAAAGACGAACTCGCCGTCGTCTACATGGAAGTCGATGTCCTCCAGAGCGGGAGTATCACTCCGTTTGTATATCTTGGTGACATGTTCAAAATCTATCATGAGTATCTTGCTCCTGAAAAATTTATTTGGCACAGAAGTTCCAGACCATTACAAAAGAAACCGGCCAGCATCGGGGTCGAGCGGCCGGTTTCGGCGTCCGCAGCCGGAGCGGCTGAGACGAAATATCAATATTTGGCCGGGTTGTTGGACAGGTACTTCTTGACCATGAGCGCTACCTTGAACACGATAGCGTCGTCGAACTCACGCAGATCCAGACCGGTCAGCTTTTTGATCTTTT
>ERZ773108.2965-NODE-2965-length-13684-cov-3.235674_pt1 | contig 13684 bp, 15 predicted proteins | sample MGYA00580570_ERZ773108 | MGnify/ENA primary metagenome ERZ773108 (study PRJEB29015, sample SAMEA2737840) | human gut metagenome | biome: human gut; feature: human-associated habitat; material: faeces | place: China | collected 2012 ...
GCTGTCGCCCGGCTCGGTAGGCGGCGCGCCTGATTTTCACTGACGGCGAAGATCGTACCGGAGATCATGGCTTTGAGCTCGTTCTGCGGGACGCGGATACCTTTTTCGGAGTCCACGTCCGGAAGCTCGGGGTAATCGTCGGCAGAAAGCGCAGTGATCGTAAACGATGAGATGCCGCCCTTGATGGAAACTTTAAAGCTCTCGTCGACCTGAATGCTAACGGTGTCGTCTGGGAGCTTGCGGACGATGTCAAAAAACAGCCTTGCGGGCATAACGCAGGCACCGGTCTCCTGAATGTCGGCGTCAACGCTGACGGTAATGCCTGTTTCCAGGTTGTAGCCGGAGCACTGGAGCTTCATGCCGGCCTTGACGTAGATGCCCTCCAGGGCGGCAATGGCGCACTCTATCTGGCTGTCGTCCGGTTCGCAGGTGGTAATGCGCTGCAGCCACATGCCGGGTGCCGAGATGATGCGGGTCAGAATCCCGTCGGAGCGGCCCGCCAGCTTGATGAGCTCATAGCTGATGCCCACCACCACCGGGATAAGCGCCAGCTTCAGCAGCATCCGGATGGCCGGGTTATCCCAACTGATAAAGGAGCCCACAATGATGGAGATAAACACCACCAGGAACAAAAAGCTGGTGCCGCATCTGGGGTGGAACCGCCGCTGCGGCCGGATATTTTCTACCGTCAGCGGCAGCCCGGCCTCATAGCAGGCTATGGATTTATGCTCCGCCCCGTGGTACTCAAAGACCCGGTGGATCTCCTTCATGCGGCTGCACAGCCACATATACCCCACCAGAATGATGACCTTGATGAGACCCTCAATGAGCGAAAGCCCTATCCCGGCGCCGATCAGCGGCTTCAGCAGGGAGGAAAGCCCGGTGGGGATAAAGATGAACAGCACCGCGGCCAGCGCCACGCCCAGCACCACGGCAAAGCCGCCCAGCACCTTCATCATGTTGTCGCCCAGCTTTTCCTCCAGCCACCGGTCAAATTTGGTCGGCTCCTCCTCCACGCCGGCTTTTTCGGCGCTCTTCATCAGGCAGCTGTAGCCCACCACCATCGAATCCACCATATTGAAAATGCCGCGGATAAAGGGTGCCCGGCGGGTCCAGGGCGTCTTGCCGGATTTATGGGTATCCCAGGTCTCCACCTCTATGCTGCCGTCCGGCATCCGGGTGGCCATACTGGTCAGGAACGGCCCCCGCATCATAATGCCCTCGATGAGGGCCTGTCCGCCTATCGAAGTTTTCTTTTTGCTGTTTGCCATATGGGTTATCAGTTTCCTTTCTTATCCCCTTGCCAGCGGCAAGGTAATGGTCACGGTGGTGCCCTCTCCCTTGCGGGAATTCAGCTTCAGGCTCCCGCCGTGCATCTTGATGATCTCATCCGCCACCGCCAGCCCGATGCCGGAGCCGCGGCGGGAGGATTTTCCTTTGTAAAAACGGTCCTTCACCCGCGGCAGCTCCTCCGGCGCGATGCCGATGCCGGTATCCGCCACCGAGATAACGGCGCTGCCGCTTATGGTGGTCAGCGTCACCGCTACGGTGTCCCCGCCGTCGGAGTACTTGATGGCGTTATCCAGGATATTGATAAACACCTGCCGCAGCCGGTTGCGGTCTGCATAAACGATGATGACGCCCTCCGGCTCCTCGTACAGCAGGGTCTTGTTTTCCCGTCGGGCCCGCTCAGTGTACATCAGCACCACATCGCTCAGCTCCGCCGCCAGGTCCACATTCTCGCGGGTAAGCACCATCCGTCCGCCCTGGATGCGGGAAAAGTCCAAAAGCTCCTCCACCATCTGGGAAAGCCGCTCCGTCTCCCCCATGATGACCTGCATACCCTTACGCCTTGTTTCGGGGTCCAGGTCGTCGTCGCTCAGCAGCGTTTCGCCCCAGCCCCTTATGGCGGTCAGCGGGGTGCGCAGCTCGTGGGAAACCGAAGAGATGAAGTCATTTTTCACCTGCTCGGCGTTACTCAGCTCCTCCGCCATATTGTTGATGGAGGCGCACAGCTGGCCGATCTCATCGTCATTGTGGGTATCCAGCCGCACCGCAAAATCACCCTGTGCGATCTGCCGGGCGGTACGGCTCACCTCGCCCACCGGCGCGATGATGGAATTCATGAAGTAGCTGCTGGTATACAGCACAAACAGTAGAATGGCCAGCGCCACCAGCGAAGCGAATACCGTGATGAGGGTCAGCTGCCGGTCGATGGCCTGCATGGAGACCACATACCGCAGCCCCAGCAGGTCCTCTCCCGAAAGAGAGGAAAGCACGGTCACAGCCATAATTTTCTGGCCGTCCCACCGCCCGGTAAAGGAGCCGATACCGCCGTTTGTTCTCGAGTCGGCCAGGTCGGGCATGGTGGTATCCTGCGGCAAAAACCCGCTGGAGGTGAGGAACACCGTCCCTTCGCTGTCTATGGCCATCAGCTCTATGCGGTCCCTGTACTCAAAATCCTGTACCAGCTCATACAGCCGGGCATTAAAGTCGCTGCCCGCATCGGCCGCGGCGCTGAGTGAAGGATGCCCGCGTGCGGATGTACTGGGAGGCACTGTTATAGTAGAAGGAATGCATGGCGGCGGAAACCACTATGACCATGGCCACCATAATGACCACGATAATGCCAAAGCTATTCAGTAACCACCGCTTGGTGATGCTGCTGTGTGGTGCCATCGGCTTTCCGCCTCCTTTCTTCCGCTTTGTTTTTTGGGACGCTCCGTCCGGCGAAAACCGGCGCTGGCGGCGTCAGAGAGCCTTGACAGGCATCAGTCCGCCTTCACCGGACAAGAGCCTGCCTGCGGCCCTCTTTCTTGCCATCCTCCGCTTTTCGGCCGGCCGCGGCTTATTCCACCCACTTGTAGCCAAAGCCCCACACCGTGGTGAGGTATTTGGGGTTGCTGGGCTCCGGCTCTATCTTCATCCGCAGCCGACGCACATTCACATCCACTATCTTGTCATCGCCAAAGTAGCTGTCGCCCCATACAGTGGTCAGCAGGGCGCTGCGGTCTAGGGCCACATTGGGGTTGCGCATAAAGTGCTCCATCAGCTGAAATTCCACCTGCGTCAGGTCGATCTTCTGGCCGTCGCGGGTCAGGCTGCGGCTGCGGATATTGAGCTGGAACGGGCCGGAGCGCAGTTCTGTCTCCGGCTCCTGCTTGGCGCTGCTCATGCTTACCCGGCGGTAAACGGCATCCACCCGGGCCACCAGCTCGCTGGGGCTAAAGGGCTTGGTGATGTAGTCATCAGCGCCCAGCATCAGGCCGTTCACCTTGTCCATCTCCTGGCTTTTGGCGGAAAGCATGATGATGCCCAGGGTGTTGTTTTTCTCCCGGATATGCTTGCAGACGGCAAAGCCGTCGATGCCGGGCATCATGATATCCAGAATGGCGACCGAAAAGCTGTCGCCCTGCTCATCAAAGACACGGATGGCATCCTCGCCGCAGCTGACATCCACGACCTCGTAGCCGCTGCGCTGCAGATTGATGACCTCAAATTCACGGATGGCGTCCTCGTCCTCACAGATGAGAATTTTGCGGGGTGCTGCCATAAGTTTTACCTCCTGTGTGTTGGTTTTTTTGGAAACCCCATGGGGGAGAATTGCGATATTTTTTCCGGCTTCTGGTTTTACTGGGGGAGGGGATTGGCCATCTCCCGACGCAGGGCGGCGATCCCAGTAGGGAGAACGCTGTTTTTCCCCCGGCCGCGGCCGACGGGCTGCCGGTTGGTTTTTAGCGAGCCGTTTTCCATCTGCTTGAATTTTAAGCCCAATAGGGGATCGGCTGGCACTTTGCCGGTTTCCCGGTGCAGGGCTGGGACAGCAGTTATCCCAGCAGGGAGAAGCCTTCTTCCGCCTGTGTCATGCTGATCGGTTACACGATTATTGCCGTACCCACAGGTATCGTATCTGCCTCCATGATGAAAGAGTATAAACGCAGGAGAGACAAAGAATGTCCCAACTGCCATCGCTCCGGACACGAAGATAATGCAGAGTTTTGCAAATATTGCGGCCACAGCCTGGCCCCATCCGAAACCAAAGCGGAAGAGAAATAAATCCTCTACGATCTACGCCGGACGAAATGCTCGAATAAGACAATGAAAACGCATCCCACAGCATAGCAGGCAATATCTCCCCAATCGAACGTAGAACCCAGCACAATTCGGGCTACGCGGTTCGTAATGCCCAATGTTTCCACCAGCTGGAAGTATTGCAACACTTCTACGAAACAGGCAAAAAGAAAGACATAAAACGGCATCCGCGGAATCCCCGTCGGTAGAAAGATACGTACAAAGCTATATACCAGCACTACAACCAGCATATCTCCGACATAGGGACGTATGAAACGGTCGCGTACATACAAAGCTATCAACACCTCAATACAGAAGATCACCAGAAAGCTGATTATATAAAAAATTCTTTTCTTCATTATTTGCTCGGTCGCTGGATTAAACATTTATTTGAATCTGCGAATATACGATAAAATGAATTGGATACGTTCAAATATTACTAAATGATTGATACAAAAAGGGGAAATAATTGTATATTTATGGTCCTAAGCATTTTTCCACAAACAATAAAAAACAGAAAGGAGATTGAACACATGATGTTGAATATGGATTTTGTAATCCGTTTATTGGTCGCCGGAATACTGGGAACCATCATTGGACTGGATCGTGAATACCGTGCCAAAGAAGCCGGATACCGCACTCATTTTCTCGTGTCGCTAGGTAGTGCTTTGATTATGATTGTTTCCCAATACGGATTTCAGGAAATTATAAAAGAAAGTAGTGTCACACTCGATCCCAGTCGGGTGGCGGCACAGGTTGTCAGCGGTATCGGATTTATCGGTGCAGGAACCATCATCTTTCAAAAACAGATTGTACGCGGATTGACTACCGCCGCAGGAATCTGGGCAACAGCAGGTATCGGCTTGGCGGTAGGTGCAGGAATGTACACCATCGGTATTGTCGCCACGGTGTTAACCCTCGTCGGACTGGAACTACTTAGCTATCTATTTAAAAGCATCGGAATGAAAAGCTCGATGGTTTCTTTCTCAACTCCCAACAAAGACATACTGAAACAGATAGCGGACAGATTCAACTCTAAAGACTACCTGATAGTCTCTTACGAGATGGAAACGCAACACACCGGTGAAACAGAATATTATCAGGTTACGATGGTTATCAAGTCGAAGCGAAATAATGATGAAGGGCATCTGCTTTCGCTGATACAGGAATTTCCGGATGTAACGGTGCAGCGAATTGAATAGTCAGACTTTCGCTCCTCTCCCAAAATGGAAATCTACTTTTGCTTTTCCGTCAGATACTTCCAATAACGTACAGGCATATCCTGCCTGTGCTTCCTCGGATTCATGCGTTCTTTGATACAAATGGCCTTGAAATATGTCTTCCAAAGTTGTTGGAAAAGCTTCTCATCCTTGTCCATCAGACTTTCGTCCAGCATCCCCGTAATCAAATGGGATTCACGACTGTCATCATCAAACGAGATAGTCGTCACCTCCTGCAAGTCATAATAAAATCCGTAACGGCGTTTCATGTCGTAAATAATCCACTTCTGATCGGCAAAACGGTCTTTGAAATGGTGAACCGTCAACGGGAGCGCATTATACTGCGGTTCGAAAGCGGCAAAGAATGTACCGTCGGCAGCTTTCTGGAAACGGACAAACTGCATCAGGTGTACACGTTCGCCATCCACCTTCTTCCATATTTGCGCCAATTGCAAAACATCCGGATCACCAAAATTGGTTTCAATGGACCGGGGCGCGTCGATCGCTTTACGGATATAACGAAAAATAAGCATCCCTACTTCCGGAAGCTCCGACAGCCAACTTTGTGTGAGGCAACCCAAAGCGGAAGAGGAAACTTTCTTCTGTAATCCCCGCCACACACGCCCGGCCTTTTCTTCATCGGTCACTACCGTATGCAGCTCATCACAAAATAAAGGCAAAGCATCTCCTTCCGACAGCAAGGCATCGGGGAAAGTCTTGCGGAAATAGGCGTCGAACACAGCCGTCAGCAGACCATCAAAGGTTTTATCGTAAATATAAACACTAAACATATTTACTATTAGACAATTTACGATTTACTATTTAAGTTACTATTAGACAATTTACAATTGAATTTACTATTAGACGATTTACGCTTGGTATCACTTTTGAATAGTAAATTGTCTAATCGTAAATTATTCTTATTCGCCAAAATCAAGCAACAGCTGACGTTCATCCACTTTCTTTTTCGGTTTCGGCAACAATAAGCTGCGCACCCGTTGCGGAGAAAGTTCGTTCACTGTCTGCATCTGGAGAGGCAGTTCTTTGCAAGTGATGAAATATTGCGCTTTCTTCATCACCACTCCTATCTTCTTCAGTTCATAAAAATTCTGTCCACTCCGGATATCTACTCCAAGAGCAGCCTTGTTGATCTCCGTCCCCGGCACGCTTAACAGTTCTGCCATCTTCGGAATCAGCGGTACCGGAAGATTGTCCACACAAAAATACCCCATATCTTCCAGCATCTTAAGCGCTGTACTTTTTCCAGCCCCGGACATTCCGGTAACGATCACACATCTCATCTTAGAACACTCCCAGTCTCTTTACTTCCGGCTCAAGCCGTACTCCTGACATTTCATACACCTTATCAGACACCTGGTTCATCAGGTTCATCACATCTGCTGCTGTTGCCTGATCCTTATTCACTACAAATCCACAATGTTTTTCAGACACCTGCGCTCCTCCGACCTGAAATCCACGAAGTCCTGCATCCTGTATCAGCTTTCCCGCGAAATATCCCTCCGGGCGTTTGAATGTACTTCCTGCACTCGGATATTCCAACGGCTGCTTTGTAATTCTTTTTTCCTTCAGGTCATCCATAACGGCTTTGATCTCTTCTTTTCTTCCATTCTCAAGTCTGATCACCGCACTTAATACAATATAGTCTTTTTTTGCGATCACACTGGTACGGTATCCGAGTTCCAGTTCATCTTTTGTCAACGTTTTTACATCCCCGTCACGGGTAAGAACGGTTACCGTTTCCAGTACATCCTTCATCTCCCCGCCATATGCTCCGGCATTCATCACACACGCTCCTCCGAGTGTTCCCGGAATTCCTGCCGCAAATTCAAAACCTGTAAGTTCTGCTTCCATTGCACGGTTAGCAATCATGGAAAGCAATGCACCCGCCTGTGCGTGAATCTCATTTTCTGTAATTTCCACCCGATTCATCTGTTTATATATCTGGATGATCACTCCTTCATATCCCTGATCGGATACCAGAAGATTACTTCCATTTCCTACTATATAATAAGGAACATTTTCCTGTGTGCACACCTCGATCACTTTTGCAACTTCTTCTTCCGTCTCTGGTGTCACAAAATAGCTTGCCGGACCTCCCACACGGAATGTTGTGTGAATCTTCATCGGTTCATCCTTTTTTACCTGTTCCACTTTTAAAATACTCAATAATTTCTTTCCTATTTCCTGATTCATTCTTGTCTCCACCTTTTTTGTCAGGTTGTTCTTCTTCCAACCGCTACTATATCATACAGAATTTTCAGTTCATAAAATTCCTGCCCTCAGACAGTAACTACATCTTACACTAAACGCCCGGTAAATTCAACGTACACTTGCAAATTTGCCTCAAATGCGGTATATTAGTGCCAAGTATTTATTTTTTAAAGGAGTGAATTATACAATTGGACACGAGTGTCGCGATACAACTCATTATTCTATTGATTTTATTGATTCTTTCAGGATTTTTTTCATCTGCGGAGACAGCTTTAACAACGGTAAACCGAATGCGTATCCGCGGTCTTGCCGACGAAGGCAGCAAGCGGGCAAAAACCGTTATGCGTATTACCGATGATACCAGCAAGATGCTGAGTGCAATCCTGATCGGTAATAATGTGGTGAATCTTTCCGCCGCTTCCCTTACTACCACCCTGGCTTACAATCTTGGCGGATCTATGGTGGCAGTGGCAAGTGCAGTTCTGTCTGTACTGATCATTCTCTTCGGAGAGATCACGCCAAAGACCATGGCTACACTGCATGCGGAAAAGATGTCTCTTCGTTATGCTCCGGCCATAAATCTGTACATCAAAGTCATGACACCATTTGTATTTATCATCAATACGCTGTCGGATATCATTCTCCGCATTCTTCACATCGATCCGAATGCCGGAAATAAACAGATGACAGAATCCGAACTCCGTACGATCGTAGATGTCAGCCACGAAAGCGGTGTCATCGAATCTGACGAAAAAGAGATGATCTATAACGTATTTGATCTTGGCGATGCGAAAGCGAAAGATGTTATGGTACCAAGAGTTCATGTTACGTTCGCCGATGTAAATGCCACCTACGAAGAATTGATCGACATTTTCCGCGAGGACAAATTCACACGTCTTCCGATTTTTGAAGATACAACGGACAATGTTGTCGGTACGATCAATATGAAAGATCTTCTCTTATATGACAAAGAAAAAGAGTTTCATATCCGCGACTTTATGCGCGAGGCCTATTTCACTTACGAATATAAGAATATTTCCGAATTACTTGTGGAGATGCGCCAGGCTTCTTTTAACATTGCCATCGTTCTTGATGAATACGGCGAAACTTCCGGACTGATCACATTAGAGGATATCCTGGAAGAAATCGTCGGAGAAATTCATGATGAATATGACGAAAACGAAGAAGACTTTATCAAACAGGTTGGTGAACGCGATTATATCGTAGAAGGTTCCACGAATCTGGACGACTTAAATGACAGGCTCGATCTTAATCTGACCTCAGAAGAGTATGATTCCGTCGGTGGATTCATTATCGAGCATCTGGACCGGCTTCCTGAGATTGGCGACGGCGTCACCACCGAAGACGACATCCATCTGGTTGTAGAAAAATTAGATAAAAACAGAATTGAAAGTGTACATTTATATCTGCCGGAACCAAAACCGGAAGATGAAGAAGGAGACGAGGATTAATCCCCGTCTCCTTTTTATTCTTCATCTTTCACTTCTTCTCCGGCAAGTTTCAGAATATCTTCGATCTCATCCTCGCTGATTCCAAGTCTGTCTGCAACTTCATCCACGCTGACTTTACGTCCGTATTCTTCTTTCATACTCTTGATCGTCTCATCAAGTTCTGTAACTTTCTCAACCATCTTATGATCTCTTCTCTTTACTTCTGTCTGCGACTCCAACGATGCCAGCATTCCGGCACGTACCTGTTCCAGAATCTCTTCTTCATCTTTTTCCTTCCGGATCTCTTTTAATGCCAGCATCAGTACAATGTTTCCTTCCTGGATCATATCACCGATAAACACTTCCGGATGATGCAGTCTCACCGCTTCTTCTACCACTTTCGGAAGATAATATGCCATGCGCACCTCTTCCGGTGTCTCTTCATTCATATCGCCAAGACTTCGCAGATATTCTTCTACGTATTTCTGTTCGTCCGGGCTTAATGGCTGTTGTTCTTCATTTTCCGCTTCTTTTACCGTACCTCCGGCCTGTTTATAACCGATCACCGCCATCTTCATCGATAACAGGTAATCACAGACCAGATTCATCTGTTCCTGCGAAAGTCCATCCTCTTCAAAATACTTTTCCACTTCATCTACGGTAATCTTTCCATTCTGATCTTCTGCAAGCGCAAGTACTCCCGCAAGCTTTTCTTTAAACTGTAATCTATCTGCCATTTTATTCCTCCATCTTTTTATTACTTTTATTCATACATACACATTTTATTGTTGTCTTAACACTCCCAAAGCAATTCCATAATATTATGAAATGATCCTCGTGTCAATTGCTATACCATCCTCCATCATATTCTCCTGTATATGCCAGAACTAAAAAAAGACTTGTTTTACACTGTTTTGTAAAACAAGTCCCTTTTTAATTTATCTTCTATTCCATGGAGTGGTGTTTGTATAACCCGTACAGATATAAGCTGCCCCCGACCAATCCTACGATCAATCCTCCGTAGATTCCTGCACACATGAGATTTTCCAAATTACCCGTGATAGAAAATCCCAAAAATTTGCAGATCAGCATTCCCGCTCCCATCGTTGCTGCCATCCATCCAATCATATTAATTACCAGAAAGGCACTGACAGCCCCTTCTATTGTAAATTCTTTATTCAACATATTCCACAGATATCTCATCTCTAAACGCCTCCCGTTTTTTGAATCTTTACTCTTATCTCTTTTTCTGATTCAAGTATAGAAAGGCTATGTTAAATAAAATACCCCGGCAATGAAAAATCTATGTTAAATCTTCCCCTGCACGATCAAAGTCTGATATCCTGCCCGCTTCAGACGGCGCTCCATCTGTACCGCATCATTTAAATTATCAAATTCTCCTACATAGACTCTGTAATACGGACCGGACCGGTCAATGTACACCGGATACTCCTGCTCCAGAAGTTCATTCTGCAGCCGGTTCGCATAGCGTTGATTCCGGAACAAGCCCACCTGCACCCGGTACACCGGAACTTTTTCTTCTTTGATCAGCCCATTACTTTCCAATGTGTCCAGAATCCCATCTGCAATTGCCTGTGCGATATCTTCAAAGTTATCATCAAACAGACGGTTATCTGTGTCCGAATTCAGGAATCCGGCTTCTACCAGTATCGCCGGCATTTTTGTACGTTTCAGAACCACCAGATCCGGTCTTGCTTTCACGCCCAGATTCACGAAGCCTACACCTTCGAGCTGCTCATTGATATCCTGTGCCATCTTGTATTTGAGTCCCGACAGATCATAGATCAGACTTTCAACTCCTTCCACCTCATTATCGGCAGGAAACGAATTTCTATGAATAGAAATAAAGAGATCGACTCCTGCATTATTTGCCTTCATTGCTTTCTCATAAGGGGTTTCATAGACATCCGTTGTCCGCGTATATCTCACATCCAGTCCTCTGTCAGACAGGATCTCTCCGATTGCCAGCACCAGTCTCAGATTGTCATCCTTTTCCTGTCTTCCTTTATAGACTGCTCCCGGATCTTTTGTACCGCCGTGTCCGGCATCCAACATGATCGAATATGCCATAACTATGTTCCTTTCCTATCATCTTTTATAAAATCAGGGGCTCCTTCATTTCTGCCTCTTTACAGGCAAAAAATATAGCAGACAGGAACCAATCCCATCTGCTATAAAATATGAAACATTATGCCAAATGTTCTTCTGTTTTTCTATCTTTCCCGTTCTTCCAAAATCTCATTGATCAACGTAAAATGATGTTCCAAAGCCTCCAGGCCTTTTGCTTTATTTTTCTCTTTCAACCCTTCTATCAGCTTTTTATGACATTCATTCAACAAATTCTTTCTCTCTTCCGTACGCAAAATCTCCGCACGCATATCGTGAATAAATGAATCGATCACACCGGAACATGCCTCCAGAAAATCCTGCACCAGTATATTGCCCGACGCCTTTGAGAGCGTATAATGCAGTTTCTTATCCAGTGCTGCATTCTTTACATCATCCTGACTCCGATCCAGTTCCTTTACTGCTTTCTCCATTTCTTCTATCTGACCATCTGTTGCATTTTCTATTGCAAGCGAAAAGGCCAGACATTCCAACGCCTGACGTATCTGACTGATCTGCCTGTAGTCTATCTGATCCATAGCAAACATCATCGTCATCGTCTCCGCAAGACTTTTCTGGAATTCGCAGGTAATATAATTTCCCGATCCCTGCTGCGAAGAAATTACTCCTGTCATATCCATGATACGGATTGCCTCCCGCACTGAATTACGGCTTACATTCAACCGTTCTGCGATATCCCGCTCCGGCGGCAGTTTCTCCCCCGGACGAAGTTCTCCATCCAAAATCTTCTTTTTAAAGTAATCAATTACGCCTTTATAAGCCTTCTGCTGTCTCTCCATCACATTCCTCTTTCATTATATAATGACACTAACTCTTAATAAGTAAGTTTACACTATCTGTTTATATTGTCAAGCACACAGCCATTTCCTTTTTCAAAATAATCCTAATTAAGAGAAGAATTAACAGATGCTTTCCTTACGAACGAATTTGTTCCTGGATGCTCTTCACAGCCAAAGGTAGATGCTTTTCATCAGAAATAAATGAAAAAAGGCAGTACACAGATTATCACTCCGTGTACTGCCTTTTTACATTTTTTAGTTTTACAAATTATGATTTCTTTTTTCCACATCCATGATCATGTCCACTCTCGCGGCATGTCTTCCGCCTTCAAACTTCGCGTTCAGCCATTCATCAACGATACATTTCGCTGTTTCAATACCGATCACACGTGCTCCGAATGCAATTATATTCGCATCGTTGTGTTCTTTCGCCATTCTTGCTGTATATGGATCGCTGCATACTACTGCACGGATACCATTTACTTTATTCGCTGCAAGCGAGATCCCTGCACCGGTTCCGCAGATTGCAATTCCCAGCTCTACTTCACCGCTTGCCACCGCATTACCAATCTTTTCACCATACTCTGGATAATTGCAGCTTTCATAAGTATCTGTTCCATAATTCACAACTTCATATCCCAGGCTTTTCAGATATTCTACAATCTCATTTTTCATGTCTACTGCCGAATGATCGTTTGCAATCCCTATCTTCATATCCTTGTTCCTACCTTTGTCTTTCATATTTTACTCATTTATATTATAATTAGTAGCGAAATAAATATCAATGTTTTCAGAAATGTTTTATCTAAGGAGTTATTTATGGTTAAATTAATCGCCAGTGACCTCGACGGCACATTACTTCAAAACGGCGCACGTGATGTAAATCCCATCGTTTTCGACCAGATCCGTACATTAAAAGAACACGGAATCCTGTTCGCAGCAGCCAGCGGACGCCAGTATCTGAACCTGCGCAGACTGTTCACTCCGGTTCAGGATGATATCGCATACATAGCCGAAAACGGTTCTCTTTGCATATACAACGAAGAGACTATTTCCAAAGGAATCATCGAACAAGACCTTGCTTACCGTATCCTGGATGAAGTTGCCAGATATCCACAATACAATTGCATTATCTCCGGCGAACGTGTCTGCTACAGCACCTCGAAAAATCCGGAATTCTATAATCACATGGTAAATGTCATCAAGAATCATATGAAATTCATTGATGATCCAAAAAGCGAGATTCCTGAACCGATTCTTAAGATTGCAGTCTGCGATTACAACGGAACCGATGCATGTGAAAAGCATTTAAAAGAAATGTTTTCTTCCGACATTAAAGTGGTTACTTCCGGTAACCTCTGGGTAGATTTTATCTGTCCGACAGCCAACAAAGGAAGTGCACTGAAAAATCTGCTCGATCATCTGCATATCGATGCAAAGGACTGTGTTGTATTCGGTGATCAGTACAACGATGTTGAAATGCTCAAGACCGCCGGCACAAGCTATGCTATGGCTAATGCCGCCCCTGGGATCGATAAATATGCAACCTATGTTACGGATTCTGTTGAGAAAGTTTTGCAGCAGATTATTGATGAATTGCCTGCGGTATAACACAAAAAAATCTTCCAGCTGCTTCTCTTGCATGTCAGAGTCTAAAAAAACGATGGAAATAGCTATTATCAGCTACTCCATCGGTTTTCTCACTTATTTTTTAACACCAGATTATTTCCAATCCAACATATATCTCTGGAACTCAACTGATCGTTTTGCATCTGCATCAAGT
>ERZ773108.2967-NODE-2967-length-13679-cov-7.864944_pt1 | contig 13679 bp, 15 predicted proteins | sample MGYA00580570_ERZ773108 | MGnify/ENA primary metagenome ERZ773108 (study PRJEB29015, sample SAMEA2737840) | human gut metagenome | biome: human gut; feature: human-associated habitat; material: faeces | place: China | collected 2012 ...
GGTTTTTGACAATGGCCCGGCCAATGGCGGTCCGTTGCTGCTGGCCGCCGGAGAGCTGATTGGGCAGCTTGTTCCGATGGTCCCACAGGCCCAGGGTATGCAGGAGCTCATCCACATTCAGCGGCTTTTTGCTGAGGTAGGCCCCTACCTCAATGTTCTCCCGGACTGTCAGATTGGGGATCAGATTATACATCTGAAACACATAGCCCAGGTGATTCCGCCGATAAGCCGTCAGCTTCTTCGGGTTCATCTTCCCCAGGGTGATATTGCCGATGGTGATCTGCCCGGCATCCGCCGTATCAATACCGCCGATGATGTTCAGCAGGGTGCTTTTTCCGCTGCCGCTGGGGCCCAGCAGCACGCAGAAATCCCCCTGCTCCACCCGCATATTGACGCCCTTGAGAACCTGGACCCGGCTGTCATTCTGGCCAAAGCTCTTCTGGATATCCCGTATCTCCAAAAACATGATGCCGCCTCTTCTCTTTTAAGTGGAACCAGTATACATCATTCTTCGGTTAGCGTCAACTAACTTTTGTAATTTTTGTGAATTGTATGTAAAAAACACCCGAAGGACATACATCCTTCGGGCAATCAGGTACTTTATCACATGCCGCTCTTCATGGCGCGTTTTCTTGCGATATTAATGGGGCCTTCATTCATATTATTGATCCAGGCCAGGCTCTTGCCGCAACCGTAGGCGGTGCAGGAATCCGGATCGTCCGCCAGGATACAGGGAATGCCGGTACGCTCCATCAGCAGTTCCGCAAAGCCCCACAGCTGGCTGCAGCCGCCTGTAAGAGTGATGCCGTTTTCCGCCACATCGCTGACCAGTTCCGGGCTGGTCTGCTCCAGGACCTCCATCACCTCATCGGCAATCATCCTTGCGGGACGGCGAAGCACATCGTATATTTCATGGGAGCTCAGCGTAACCATCTTCGGCATGCCGGTTTTGGCATCCCGGCCCTTGATGTTCATGGTCAGCTCCTCGTTTCTGGGATAAACCTCACCGATCTGGATCTTGACCTCTTCTGCCGTGACCTGGCCGATGACCGTAGCATGCTGGCGGCGGACATAGCGGGCAATGGCCTCATCGAAGGCATCTCCCGCCACCTTCAGCGAGGAGGATACGGCCACGCCGTTCATGCTCAGCACCGCGATGTCCGTGGTGCCGCCGCCGATGTCCACCACCAGATGGCCGCTGGGGCCGCGAATGTCCAGTCCCGCGCCCAGACCCGCCGCGAGAGGTTCCTCTATCAGGAACACTCTGCGCGCGCCGGCTTCGATGGCGGCGTTGATGACGCTGCGCTCCTCCACCTCGGACACGCCGGAGGGTACGGAGATGACCACACGGGGCTTGGGAGTGAAGAAGGACGCCTTCGTCGCGGTCTTAAACATTTCCTGAAGCATCCGGACGGTCATCTCATGGTCGGAGACGGTGCCGTCCTTCAACGGATGCATGGCGACCACGTTGCCGGGAGTACGTCCCAGCATGTTCCGGGCGGCCGCGCCCACCTGCAAAATCTTGCCGGTGTTCTTGTCCATAGCCACAACAGAGGGTTCCCGGACGACCAGTCCCTTGCCGTCGGCGTAAATCAAAACATTGGATGTACCAAGGTCAACGCCCAGATCATTGGAAAATAAAAACATAATGACACCTACTTATTCCTTTCCTGCCGATGCAACGGCAGCGCAATGTACTTCCTTCGCCCCGGCGGTTTTCAGCACACGGGCGGCTTCTCCCGCCGTGGCGCCGGTGGTCAGGATGTCGTCCAGCAGCAATATCCGCTTTCCGGCAATTTCTACACCTTGGGTCAGCCGGTAGACGCCCAGCACATTTGCCCGGCGTTCCGCCTCGCCGTGAATGCCGGACTGGGGACGGTTGTGACGGACTTTCCGCAGAAGGGGCGTCGGGGTCATCCCCAACTCCCGCCCAACGGTCTTCGCCAGCAGCTCCACCTGATCGTAGCCACGGTGCAGCTTCCGCAGACGGCTGACGGGGATCCATGTCAGCACATCGAACCCGTCGGGGTACTGATTCTGGATACGCATGGCCAACAGCCTGCCATAAGCAGCGGCGTAATTTCTCGCGCCGCCGAACTTGAAACGCAGAAGGCTCCTTCTTACATTCCCTTCATAGTACCAGACCGCAGCGAAACTGTCAAGAAATTGACACCTTCTTTTTCTATTAAGAAATTCCGGCGCTTCCTCCCGGCAGGTGCGGCACAGGTCAAGTTCCTCTTTTCCCAGGACTATGCCGCACAGAACGCACTTTGGCGGGAACAGCACGCCCAGCAGCCAGTGAACCAGTCTCATTCGGTTTTCCCCTGTAAACGAAGCTTTAACCCCGTGTAGCGGCGGTTTTTCTTCGCGTTTTCCACCATCGCCGCCACGGTTTCCTCACGACCTACAATAATCAGCAGTTCTCTCGCCCGGGTGATGGCGGTGTAGAGAATGCTGCGGCTGAGCAGATACGGCGAACCGTTCCACGCCGCTAAGATCACCGCCCGGTACTCGCTGCCCTGACTTTTGTGAACGGTCATGGCATAGGCGGGTTCCAGCTCGTTCAGCTGGGTAAAGTCGTAGTCCGCCGCCCGATCGTCGAAGGTCACCGTCAGGGTCTCCGCGCCGGTGTCGATCTCAGTGATCGTACCCACGTCGCCGTTGAAAATGCCGGTGCCCACGGCGCTGCCATCGGTCTTCTTCCATAATATATCATAATTGTTGCGGATCTGCATCACCCTGTCCCCCTCCCGGAAAATAATATCTCCGAAAGCGCGCTCCTTTTTGTCGGGAGTGGCGGGGTTCAGTGCGGCTTGCAGCATTTTGTTCAGCGCGGCGGTGCCTACGCCCCCCTTGCGAGTGGGAGACAGCACCTGAATCTGCTCCGGTGGGATACCCATGTTCTTGGGCAGCCGGGTGGTGCATAATTCCCGGATCAGGGTACTGACCGCATCCTCACTCTGCCTGCGCAGGAAGAAAAAGTCGCTTTTGACGTTTTTCAGCTCCGGCATCTGCCCCTGATTCACCCGGTGGGCGTTCATGACGATCAGGCTCTGCTGTGCCTGCCGGAAAATCTCCGTCAGCCGTACCGTGGGAAGGCAGCCGCTGCGCAGCATATCGTTGAACGGGAATCCCGGCCCCACGGGGGGCAGCTGGTCGGGGTCGCCCACCAGAATCAGCCGCTTCCCTCTGGGGATGGCCTGCAACAGATGGTGCAGCAACTCCACGTCCACCATGGACATTTCGTCCACGATCACCGCGTCGCATTTAAGGGGGTTGTCCTCGTCCCGGACGAACACCATGTCCCCCGTGCCGGGGTCGATTCCCGCTTCCAGCAGCCGGTGGATGGTGGAGGCGTTCTCCCCCGTCACCTCCGTCAGCCGCTTCGCAGCACGGCCTGTGGGCGCGGCCAACAGGCACGCCAGCTGCATCTGCCCCAGCAGGGACAATATACCATTTAATATGGTGGTCTTACCGGTGCCGGGGCCGCCGGTGATCAGCAGCAGCCCGGAGGTGGCCGCTTCCCGGATGGCGCGGGTCTGTTCCTCGGAATATTCGATGCCGCTTTCCTCCGCCACGTTTTGAATCATGCGCTCCAAGCCTTTGGGCGGCGGGAAGCTGCCCTTTGCAAACTCTAAAAGCCGCCGGCTGCAATTCACTTCCGCTTCATACAGCCTTGGAAGATAATCAACGGTGATACCTGCCAGCGTGCTGCGCACCAGGCGGTCGGCTTCCAGCAGTCGCCCAATGCCCTGTTTCACCGCTTCGCCGTCCACGCTCAGCAGCTGGCTGACCGCCAGCTGCAGCTTGTCCTCCGGGAGGAAGCTGTGTCCTGCCGTGAGATTGTAATTCAGCTCAAACAGGATTCCGGCCTCCACCCGCCGGGGGTCGTCCCCCGCCACGCCCAACTCAATGGCAAAGCGGTCAACCGCTCCAAAGGGCGCGTCAAGCCCCTCGTCCATGAGTAAGTACGGGTCATCGTACAGAAGCTCCACAGTGCTGTCGCCGTACAGCTTGTACGCCCGCACCGCCAGCTCCGCCGGGAGGTGATGCACGGCAAAAAATTCCATCAGCTGCCGCATTCCCACCTGTAACCGGAATTCCTCGCCCATGGCTTTTGCTTTTTCCCGGGAAATGCCGGGAACCTCGGCCAGACGCTCCGGTTCCCGTTCCATGACCAGCAGGGTCTGCTCCCCAAAATGCTCCACAATCCGCGCCGCTGTCTTGGGGCCGATGCCCTTGATGATGCGGCTGCTGAGATAATTCAGGATTTCCAGACTGGTCTGAGGCATCAGCCGCTCCAGAAATTCCGCCTCGAACTGCCGTCCGTAGCTGGAGTGGGTGCTCCACTTGCCCGTCACCATCAGCCGTTCGCCCACCGCGGGCAGAGGGATGGTGCCGACCACCGTCACATTCTGACCGCCGCCCACGTTCACGCGAAGGACGGCGTAGCCGTTTTCGTAATTCTGATATACCACGGCGCTGATGGCGCCCTGCAAAATCTCCAGATCTTCCGTCAAGTCGTTTTCTCTCCCATTCTCTCGGCCAGCTTTTCCGGTGCGCAGACCGTCACGCCCCGCTCCGTCAGCCAGTCCCGTTCCACGTCGCTGATGCCAAAATCCACCATGGTAAGCTCTTCCCGCAGCAGCCCCAGCTCCCGCAGCCAGAGATAGCGCCGGGCAAAGGAATCCTCCGTCACCCCCGGCCTTGCCGGAGCGTAAAGCCCGCCGCCCCGCTCTGCGGGCAGCAGAAATCCGTATAGCACCCACAGCGCACTTACCAGCCCAAAGGCCGCCAGCGTTCCCAGCATAATGTAACCCACCACCAGAACCACCTCCGGATATTGTATGAGGGACAAAGGATTTCTGTGCCGGTCATTCTGGCAGAGCAGCATTTATTCCTTTTTATTTTACTATATTTCTTTGAAAATGGAAAGCCCTTTTTGCTTTCTTTCTCCACTTTCTGTCCTCTTAAAACCTGGTAAAGAAACTTTTGCCGGATTCTTCAAAATTGGTCTTGAATCTCGACAAAAAATCGGGTATAATAATTTGGAACGATTTTGCGGGTCATACATTTTTCCCCTGCGGAGGCACTATGAAGCTGCTGAATTTGCTTATGTGGGTGGTGCAGTTTGGGTTTTCCATTCTGTTTCCCACGGTTTTCTTTTTGATTCTGGCGGTCTGGCTCCAGGATAAATTTGGCCTTGGGCTGTGGATCGTGGTCGTGCTGGGCATTGTGGGTCTGCTTACCTCCGTCAGCACCGCCCGGTCGTGCCTGAAATCTCTGCGTAAGGCAGCCGACGAAAGCAGCGGCCACAAAGACCCGCCCGTCTCCTTCAATGACCACAAGTAAGAGGAATTCCCGTTATGAAATTACAGGCAGCATCCAAAAAAGAAATCTCCCGCATCGCCGTCGGCACGCTGGTGTGCGACGTTATCATGATCGCGGGGCTGTTTCTTCTGAGTCAGTTTGGCATCGGCAAGTTTGACATTCTCCGCATTCTGCTGGGCGCGGCGTGCGGCTCCGTGGTAGCGATTCTGAACTTCACCATTCTCTGCCTGACGGTGCAGAGCGCCGTGGAGATCGACAGCAAGAAGAAAATGCGGCAGAAATTCCAGATGAGCTACAATGTCCGCCTGCTTCTTCAGGCCGCTTGGGTCATCGCCGCATACCTGATTCCCCAGGTGCATTTTGTGGCCGGCGCGCTGCCCGTTCTGTTCCCCAACGTGGTCATCTTTTTCCTGCAAAGCCGGGGCAAGCTTGTTCCCAATGATGAAAAGCCCGCTGCCGGTGAAACAGGCAAGGCAGCCCTTGAGCAGGACGAGCCGGAAGATCATCCCGGCCCCTTTGAAGTATAAAAGTACAAGATTCATCGATTTTATGAGGTGAGTGTATGGAAGTTGAAATCAATGGCGCACGAAACATAGTTGCATTTGATAACGTCCCGCTGTTCGGAACGGTCACGATCACCCAGACGCTGATCGTCAGCTGGCTGATTCTGATTCTGATCTCCGCTCTGTTCATCTGGCTGGGGTCCGGGTTGAAGGTCACGGGCATTTCCCGGAAGCAGGCCGTCGCTGAGACGATCTACACATCTCTGGTGAAATTCGTCCGGGGCAATATGGGGCCGGATTTCGACCGCTACATCCCACTGGTCGGCACCATCTTCGTCACCAGCATTTTCTCCAACCTGATCAGCCTTGTGGGCATCTGGAGCCCCACCGCCGATCTGATGACGGAGCTTGCCTGGGCGCTGGTGGTGTTCGTGCTGATTACCTACCATAAGATCAAGGCCTCCGGCATCGGCGCGTATCTGAAGAGCTTCCTGGATCCCCTCTTTATCCTTCTGCCCATCAATATCATGAGTGAGCTGTTCACCCCCGTCTCCATGGCCTGCCGTCATTTCGGCAACATTCTCTCCGGTACGGTCATCAGCGCCCTGATCTACGCCGCGCTGGTCGCCGCCAACAATGCGCTGTTCCATTTGCTGGCGTCCAGTATGTATGTCGCGCTGGTCGTCACCATTGTTGGTCTGATTCCCCTGATCGTCGGCTTTACCAAGAAGAAAAAGAAGCTGAAAATTCTGGGCATCATCGTCACGGTGCTGGGCGTTCTCGCCATTCTCACCTGTCTGGGCGTTGACTACCCCTGGCTGACCATCGGCATTCCCGCCATTCCCAGCCTGTACTTCGACTGGTTCAGCGGCTGCATTCAGGCATTCATCTTCTGCACCCTGACCACCCTCTTCATCAAACAGGCCGCGGGCTGATAACGCGGCGGCCATTTGAATAAATACGTAATCATTATTAGGAGGAAATATTTATGGAAATTTTGGCTAAAGGCATCGCTCTGGCAGGTTGCGGCATCGGCGCCGGTCTGGCTCTGATCGCCGGTATCGGCCCTGGTATCGGCGAAGGCAACTGCGCCGCCCGTGCCTGTGAAATCATCGGCCGCAATCCCGAGTGCAAGAGCGACGTTACCAGCACCATGATCCTGGGTATCGCTCTGTCCGAGACCACCGGTATTTACGGCTTCGTTACCGGTCTGCTGCTGATTTTTGTCGCCCCCGGTATGTTCATGAAGCATCTGGGCTGATTTCCGGCGAGAAATCCGATCATTAAATTGTACGCCGGAAGGAGGCAACGCAATGGACCTTTACCAGTCATTGGTGACGGTAAACCCCGTAACTCTGATTGCACAGATTTGCAACCTGTTTATCCAGCTGCTTATCGTCAAGATCTTCTTCCTGGATAAAATCAAGGCCGTGCTGGACAAGCGCCGCGAGACCGCCGACAAGCAGATTGCCGACGCCGAGGCCGCAAAATCCGAAGCGGCGGCCATCAAGCAGACCTATGAGGAGAATATGCGTCAGGCGAAAACCAAGGCTGACGATATGATCCTCTCCGCCCAGAAGACCGCCGCCCAGCGCAGCGAGGAGATCATTTCTCAAGCGCAGAAGCAGGCCGCCCAGATCAAGACCAAGGCCGCGTCCGACATCGAGATGGAAAAGAAAAAAGCCATCAACGAGGCCAAGAATGAAATTTCCGAGCTGGCTATGGCCATCGCCGGAAAGGTCGTGGCCCGTGAGCTGAACGACGCCGATCAGGACGGCATGATCGACCGCTTCATTGAAGAATTGGGTGATCAGAAATGACAGAGGTTGGTAACGTCTACGGTCAATCCCTGTACGAGCTTGCAAAGGACGAGGGGCTGTCCCGGGAAATCGGGGAGCAGCTGACCGTCCTGCAAAAAAGCTTCGGTGAGGAGCCGGATTTTGTCCGTCTGCTCTCCAACCCCAGCCTTTCCAAGCCGGAGCGGTGCCGGATTTTAGACACCAGCTTCCGCGGCTCGGTGCATCCCTATATTCTGAATTTTATGAAAATCCTGACGGAAAGGGGCTATATCCGCCACTTTTCCGACTGCTGTGACGCTTTTTCCGAACTGTACAACCGGGATAACGGCATTCTGAAGGTGACGGCCGTCACCGCCGTAGCCCTCACCCCGGCGCAGGAGGAAAAGCTCACAGGAAAGCTGAGCCAGATCACCGGAAAGACGATCGCGCTCCACAATCGCATTGATCCCGCAGTCTTGGGCGGTGTCCGCCTGGACTATGACGGTCAGCGCCTGGATGACACCGTGTCCCACCGTTTGGACGCCATCCGGGAACTGCTGAACAAAACCGTACTCTGACGAGAAAGCAGGGACTGTATGGAACTGAAACCCGAAGAAATAACGAAAATCATTCGCAGCCAGATCAAAAATTACGAAAACAAGATTGAAGTCAGCGAAACCGGCGTCGTCATTCTGGTAGGCGACGGCATTGCCAAGGCCTCGGGTCTTGAAAAGTGCATGGCCGGTGAGCTGGTGGAATTTCCCGACGGCTCCTACGGCATGGCGCAGAACCTGGAAGAGGACACCGTCTCCATCGTCATCCTCGGTTCCGATCAGGGCATCAAGGAAGGCGATACCGTCAAGCGCACCGGCAGAGTCGTGTCCGTCCCCGTGGGCGAAAAGCTCATCGGGCGCGTTGTCAACGCCCTGGGCGAGCCCATCGACGGCAAGGGTAGCATTGAGGCGGAGGCCTACCGCGCCATCGAAATGCCCGCCCCCGGTATCATCGAGCGGCAGCACGTCTCCCGCCCCCTGCAAACCGGTATCAAGGCCATCGACTCCATGATTCCCATCGGCCGCGGCCAGCGTGAGCTGATCATCGGCGACCGCCAGACCGGCAAAACCACCATCGCCACCGACACCATTCTGAACCAGAAGGGCAAGAGCTGCATCTGCATTTACGTCGCCATCGGTCAGAAGCGTTCCACCGTGGCGCAGGTCGTGGACAGCCTTACCACCGGCGGCGCTATGGACTATACCATCGTGGTCTCCGCCACTGCGTCCGAGCTGGCACCCATGCAGTATATCGCTCCCTACGCCGGCTGCACCATGGGCGAGCACTTCATGTATCAGGGCAAGGACGTGCTGGTCATTTACGACGATTTGAGCAAGCACGCGGTGGCCTACCGTGCCATTTCCCTGCTGATCCGCCGTCCGCCCGGACGGGAAGCCTACCCCGGCGACGTCTTCTACCTCCACTCCCGTCTTCTGGAGCGGGCAGCCCAGCTGTCCCCGGAGCTTGGGGGCGGCAGTCTGACTGCTCTGCCCATCATCGAGACCCAGGCCGGCGACGTGTCCGCCTACATTCCCACCAACGTCATTTCCATCACCGACGGCCAGATCTTCCTGGAGACCGAGCTGTTCAACTCCGGCATCATGCCCGCCGTGAACCCCGGTATTTCCGTCTCCCGTGTTGGCGGTGACGCTCAGATCAAGGCCATGAAGAAGGTGGCCGGTTCTCTGAAGCTGCTGTACTCCCAGTACCGCGAGCTGCAAAGCTTTGCCCAGTTCGGCTCCGATCTGGACGCGGATACCAAGTCCCGTCTGGCTCTGGGCGAACGGATCGTGGCCGTGCTGAAGCAGAAGAACGGTTCTCCCAAGGAAGTGGCGCAGCAGGTGTGCATCATCTACGCCGTGACCCACGGATATCTCACTTCCATTCCCGTGGCGCAGATCCCCGAGTTTGAAAAGCGGCTGGAAGAGCATATGAACAATCACCACGCCGACGTTCTTGAGGCCATTCGCTCCACCGGCAAGCTGGAGACCGAGACTGAGAACGCTTTGAAAGCTGCCCTGGACGAGCTGGTGGCTGAATTTCAGGCATAAGGAGGGATAAGCCATGGCTGGCGTTTCCACCAAGGAAATCAAAAACCGCATCCGAAGCATGGAGTCCACCAGGCAGATCACAAAGGCCATGGAAATGGTCGCTGCCTCCAAGCTCCGCCGGGCGCAGGCGCAGGTGCTTTCCTCCCGCCCCTATTTTGAAATTCTTTACTCCACCATTGCGGACATCGCGTCCTCCAACCGGGATTTCTCCTCCCCCTATTTACAGGAGCGTCCTGTGAAAAAAGCACTGTATATCGTCATTGCCGGTGACCGCGGTCTTGCCGGCGGCTATAACAGCAACATTCTCAAGCTGGTGCAGTCGGAGATCGCAGGAAAGGACGCCGAGGTTTTGCCCGTCGGCAAGAAGGCTCTGGACTATTTCAGGAGCAAGCAGATCCCGACCTTTACGGAGCACTACGCCGAAGCGGCCGAACTGACCGTGGGTGACTGCTTCTCCGTCTCCAAGCAGGTAAGCAAGGCTTTTCTGGCAGGAGAATTTGACCAGATCGTCGTTGCGTATACCAATTTCGTCTCCGTCCTTGCCCAGACGCCCGCAGCCATGCAGCTGCTGCCTCTGAAAAAGCCGGAAAAGAAAGAGAGTACCAATCAGGGCGATATCCTGTACGAGGGTGACAGCGAAGAGGTTTTCGCCGCGATCATCCCCGAGTATCTGGGCGGCGTTATCTACGGTGCGCTGTGCGAAAGCCGCGCCTCCGAGCAGGCTGCCCGCCGGGCTGCCATGGATTCCGCGACCCAGAACGCCGACGATATGATCGACGACCTGAGCCTGAAGTTCAACCGCGCCCGTCAGGCCGCGATCACCCAGGAGATCACGGAGATCGTCGCTGGTTCCTGAGTCCCCGCAGGGGCGGTATTCTGATCGCCCAATCCCCAGAAGTTACGAATTTGCGGTATCTAATGTCGGTTAAGCCCGGAATTTTGGGTAAAAGTGGGTATTCCCCCCGCGTTTTGTTCCGCAAATATTTCAGCAGAAGGAGTTGAATTCCCAATGGCCAAAAACAAAGGAACTGTGATCCAGGTCATGGGTCCTGTTCTTGACATCCGCTTCGCTGACGATCAGCTGCCCGGTCTGCTCAGCGCCATCGAGATTCCCAACGGCGAGCATACCATCGTGGCGGAGGTCGCACAGCACATCGGCGACAATGTGGTTCGCTGTGTCGCTATGTCCTCCACGGACGGCCTGCAGCGCGGCACCGAGGCCACCGACACCGGCGCGCCTATCTCCGTTCCCGTTGGCGAAGAGTGCTTGGGTCGTGTATTTAACCTGCTGGGTCAGCCCATTGACAACAAAGCGCCTGTACAGGGCGTCGAGCGCTGGCCCATCCACCGTCCCGCTCCCTCCTACGAGGAGCAGCAGCCCGCTACCGAGATCCTGGAAACCGGCATCAAGGTCATCGACCTGCTTTGCCCGTATGCCCGCGGCGGTAAGATCGGTCTGTTCGGCGGCGCCGGCGTGGGCAAGACCGTTATCCTGATGGAAATGATCAACAACATTGCCAAGCAGCACGGCGGCTCTTCGGTGTTCGCCGGCGTGGGTGAACGTACCCGTGAAGGCAATGACCTGTATAACGAACTGAAAGAAGCCGGTGTTCTGGAGCGCGCCACGCTGGTTTACGGCCAGATGAACGAGCCTCCGGGAGCCCGTGCCCGCGTGGCCCTGACCGCCCTTGCCTGCGCCGAATACTTCCGCGACGAAGAAAACCAGGACGTGTTGCTCTTCATCGACAACATCTTCCGCTTCACGCAGGCCGGTTCCGAGGTATCCGCGCTGCTCGGCCGCATGCCGAGCGCCGTAGGCTACCAGCCGACCCTCGCGACCGAGATGGGCGCGCTGCAGGAGCGAATCACCTCGACCAAGAAGGGCTCGATCACGTCCGTACAGGCGGTCTACGTGCCTGCGGACGACCTGACCGACCCGGCACCGGCGACCACGTTCTCGCATCTGGACGCAAAGGTCGTTCTTTCGCGTGACATCGCGTCGATGGGTATTTATCCGGCGGTCGATCCGCTTGACTCGTCCTCGCGTATCCTGACCGCAGACGTTGTCGGCTCGGAGCATTATGAGGTCGCGCGTACCGTTCAGTCGATCCTTCAGAAGTACAAGGATCTGCAGGACATTATCGCCATCCTCGGCATGGACGAGCTTTCCGACGAGGACAAGCTGACGGTAGCCCGTGCGCGCAAGATCCAGAACTTCCTCTCGCAGCCGTTCTCGGTCGCGGAGCAGTTCACCGGCATGTCCGGCAAGTACGTTCCGGTTGCGGAGACCATCCGCGGCTTCCGCGAGATCCTCGACGGCAAGCATGACGACCTGCCGGAGTCGGCGTTCCTGTTCGCCGGCACCATCGACGAAGTCGTGGAGAAGGCTAAGAAGGGGGCATAATATGGCTACCTTTCCTCTCAAGGTGATGACGATCGACCATTGCTTTTTCGAGGGCGATGTAGACCGCATCGTCGTGCGCACCTCGCAGGGCGACGTCGGCATTCTGCCGAATCATGTGCCGTATATCGCCGCTCTCGGCATCGGCGCGCTGATCATCATTCAGAACGGTGAAAAGCGCATCGCGGCCATTGCGGGCGGCTTTGTCGACGTGACGAAGGAGGGCACGACCATCCTCGCGCGCTCGTGCGAATGGGCGGACGAGATCGATGTCAACCGCGCAAACAGTGCAGCGGAGCGTGCACGCGCCGCGATCCAGAAAAAGGAGAGCGAGCGCGAATACGAGGTGGCTCAGGTCAAGCTGAAAAAAGCGCTGAACCGTATCCGTATTGCAGGCGACAAGTAAACATGAAAAAGTCCTCTGGGAGCGATCTCAGGGGACTTTTTTTAATCTGTCGGAAAACTTCTTTTTTCCGACAAGGTGCGGCTCTCAGCAAACGCTTTTTCATACGCGCTGCCGCGCGGCTGTCTTAACCGGATAGATTTTCTGTATGTCGATCAAATCTGCGAGACGATATCCCGGCGCATTTTTGCGATGATACGCTTTTCGAGACGGGAGATATAGCTTTGCGAGATGCCGAGGCGGTCGGCAACCTCCTTCTGCGTCATGGCCTCGGGCAGGTCGATGCCGAAGCGCATGGAGATGATCTGCCGTTCGCGCGGCGGCAGCCGGGAAAGCGCGCGCAACAGCAGCGCACGGTCGACATCGTCCTCGAGCGGGCGCATGACGCTGTCTGGCTCGGTGCCGAGAATGTCCGAGAGCAGCAGCTCGTTCCCGTCCCAGTCCGAGGACAGCGGCTCGTCGAACGAGACCTCGGCGCGGCGCCCGGCGATCTTGCGCAGATACATCAGGATCTCGTTCTCGATGCAGCGCGAGGCGTAGGTGGCGAGCTTGACCTTGCGGTCGCTGCGGTAGGTGCTGACCGCTTTGATGAGACCGATCGTGCCGATCGAGATCAGATCCTCCGTGCCCACGCCGCTCGATTCGAACTTGCGCGCGAGAAAAACGACAAGACGGAGATTGTGCTCGATGAGCGTGCGGCGTGCGCCTTCGTCACCGACCTGACAGGCCGCGGCCGCGGCGGCCTCCTCCTCGGGCGACAGAGGCGGAGGAAGGATTTCACTGCCGCCGATGTAATAGACGGCAGGCAGACGGCGAAGCTGCCTGAGAAACGCAAGGATTTGTTCAAGTTTCATGATTTTCTCCCTTTCACACACAGATCAGGCCCTCGTACTGTCCGGACTCGAAGCCGGGCGGACCGGCAGCGCACACGCAGTCGAGCGTTGTGCCGTCGGCCTCCAGCACGCGGTCCGGGCGGAAATACAGCAGCAGGCCGCTCTCTGTCCCGACGGCGCGGTAGGGCACGAGACCGCAGTGCGCCGCCGTCTCGGCCGGCAGGGCGGTGAGCTGCTGCGCGGCATCGCCGTCGAGCGGGTCATTCAGCAGCAGCGACGCCTCGCCGCGGCACAGAATAAGCACCGGTTTTCCCGAGACCGGCTC
>ERZ773108.2970-NODE-2970-length-13668-cov-3.966135_pt1 | contig 13668 bp, 17 predicted proteins | sample MGYA00580570_ERZ773108 | MGnify/ENA primary metagenome ERZ773108 (study PRJEB29015, sample SAMEA2737840) | human gut metagenome | biome: human gut; feature: human-associated habitat; material: faeces | place: China | collected 2012 ...
GGTGGGCATGTGGGCAAAAAAGAAAGCCGAGGACTATTCCCCGGCTTTCGGTTCTAATTAATTTTTTCGATTAAGGCATCAGTTAAAGTTTGAGAAAAATTAATATTCATAGCCAATGCGCGTTCATTTACCCAGTACGGTATTGTTAAAGTCTTTTTTACAGCCCGGTTTTGTTCCTTGAACTCTTTTTCTTTTTTGCTCAGATCTACCAAAACAACGGATACAAAACCGCCATCTCCATACTCTTCCGGTTCCAGCATATCGTTGGAGGGTGTGCTGGGGTGAGGAAAGCTTTTCCCTTCTTCAATCGCTGTCAGAATAAGACCAGCGATCAGATCCTCTGCCATATAAATAGCTTCTTTGATGTCGTCGCCTTGTGTAGCAGCGTCAAAGTCGGGGACAATCACGCTATATCCTTCTTCTTCTGGATAGAAGCAAGCCGCATACGCAAAAGTCATGATCGAATCTCCTTTCCATAGGTTATATTTATTGGAACACAAGCGAGGGCTTATTTCAGCCCTGCTTGTTTCAGTATACTGTTTAGCGTTCCTTTTTTGATATCCTTACCGCTGTGATTGGGGACAGCGATTGTATTTGGATATTCTTTATGTTGATATTGGAAATGCGACCCTTTAGAACGAACTGGCACCCAACCATTACTTTTAAGTAGTTTATCTAATTCTTTAAAGGTCATTCTAGTGTTCCCCCTTTCACTGTCTATATTATAACACGTATATACGTATAAGTCAAGCGATTTCACGAAAAAAGTTAAAATATTTTTAGCGTTTTGAAGTGTGGGAAACCGCATTGCAAAGCGCTTTTTTAGTATAAAGGACGGTGAGGTTATGGCAGCTCTGACGGAAAAACAAAAAAGATTTATTGATTACTACATTGAGACGGGCAATGCGACCGAAGCCGCACGTTTATCAGGATACAGAGGAAAAAACCTTAACCGGATAGGGTCTGAAAACTTGTCTAAACTTGACATTTGCATCAAAGATCGCATTTTACAAAAAGAAGATGAAAGAATCGCAAAGCAAGACGAGGTTTTACAGACTTTGACGCGCATTATTCGACGTGAAGAAAAAGAGGTCGTTGTTGTGACGGTAAAATCTCGGCGCAGTTTTTACGATGAAAACGGAAAAAAGGTCATTGAGGAAAAAGAAGAGCCCGTACCCGTCGAGATACCGACCAAGATAAGCGACGTTAACAAGGCGGCTGACCTCCTGGGCAAGCGATACGGGATTTGGACAGATAACGTTAAGATTTTCGGAAATGTTCCAGTTCAGATCGTGGACGACTTGGGAAGTGATACGGATGGCGATTAGGCTTTCAGAGGTAATTGCGCCACCGTTTATTACAGTTCATCGGGATATAAAAGCGGGAAAGCACACCCATTACTGGCTAAAAGGCGGGCGTGGTTCCACAAAATCGTCGTTTGTATCCGCTGAAATCCTGATCTGTCTGATGAGAGATGCGGCGAGCGGGATCTATTCCAATGCGATTGTTTTCCGTAGATATGGGGTGACGATTCGGGAATCGGTATATGAACAGCTGATCTGGGCAATCCATGCGTTGGGCGTGTCCGATCTTTGGCAGACAGGAGTATCGCCCATGCAGCTGACGTACATCCCAACCGGCCAAAAAATCATTTTCCGCGGCGTAGATGACGCGACAAAGGTTAAGTCTGTTAAGGTCGGAAAAGGATATATCAAATATGCCTGGTTTGAAGAAGTAAACGAGTTTGAAGGGCAGGAGAAAATACGGTCGATCAATCAATCAGTGCTGCGCGGCGGTACTGATTTTTTTGTGTTCTATTCTTTCAACCCGCCGAAATCTGCCAGGAGCTGGGTGAATCAGTACGTTTTGATCGAGCGCCCTGACACGTTGGTGCATCATTCGACCTACCTTGGCGTACCTGCCGCCTGGCTGGGCGAGCAGTTTATCATTGAAGCGGAACACCTAAAACAGGTAAAACCAGAAGCATACCGGCATGAATATCTCGGAGAAGTGACCGGAACAGGCGGAGAAATTTTCGACAATGTGACAATCCGAAAGATCACAGACGAAGAAATGAATCATTTTGACAACCTGCGGCGAGGGATTGACTGGGGTTATGCTGCGGATCCATTCGCGTATAACGCCTGCCATTATGACAAAACGCGCCGCCGCCTGTATTTATATTTTGAGATTCACAAAGTAAGATTGCCTAACCGGCAGGCTGCGGAGATGGTCGCAAAAGAGGCGGAAAATGGTCGTATCACCTGCGACAGTGCAGAGCCGAAAAGCATTGACGAAGTAAAAAGCTACGGCCTGCGCGTGGTTGGCGCGAAAAAAGGGCCTGATTCTGTGGAATACGGAATCAAATGGCTGCAGGACTTAGAGGAAATTATCATTGATCCGGAACGATGCCCGGAAACGGCGCGGGAATTTGGGTCGTATGAACTTGACCGAGACAGGGAGGGGAATTTCAAGGCGGGATTTCCTGACCACGATAATCACCATATCGACGCAGTTCGCTATGCCTGCGAGGGAGATATGCGCCGCCCGTCTATTGCGGCATTAAAGTAATGCAAAACGGAGGGAAATCCAATGACCTTGCAAGAAGAAATCATGATGATTCTAAACGACCCGGAAAAGGTACCCATGTCGCTGGCGCAGATTGTGACCGAGGAAATCAGCGAGTTTAAGGCGTCACCAGAATATCAGATCATGGTTGACGCGGAATGGTATTACCGGAACCGGTCGGACGTGCAGAAAAAGCAGACCGATCTGAAAAACCGGTCCAATACCAAGATCGAACATCCGGTATTGCGGAAGCTGGTCAAGCAAAAGGCTGACTATTTGCTTTCCAAGCCCTTTTCCGTTGTAACCGAGGATATCAGATACGGCGAAGCACTGGGAAAGGTTTTTGACAATACTTTCCGAAAAAAGATCAAAAGCTTGGGAATTGGCGCGGTAAAGTCCGGTATTGCATATATTCAGCCGTATTTTGACGACGGAAAAATGAAATTTATGCGAATGCCATCGACGGAGATCGTCCCCCTTTGGAAAGACGCGGAACGGTCGGAAATGGACGCCTTTATCCGGTTTTATGACCAGATCATCTATGAGGGAACCCGCAAAACCACGATCACCCGCGCAGAGTTTTGGTTTTCCGGCGGGGTCAAGTACTTTGTCAAAGACAATCGGAGCGCCCCGGCGTTTGCGGTTGACCGAAGCCACGGAACCGAAGCGAACGACTGGACCGAGCCGCATTTCATGATTGGGGATAAGGCTTACAACTTCGAAAAGCCGCCGATCGCATGGCTTCGGTATAACGATGAAGAGCTGCCGCTTTTCTATTTTCTCAAAGAACTGATCGACGATATGAACTGGCAGACGTCGGTCACCGCCGACGTGCTGCGGGATGTCGCAAAGTTTATCTATGTGCTGCGCAACTACGGCGGGCAGGATTTGGACGAGTTTGTCCGCGACCTGCGGGAAGCCCTGGCAATCAAAGTTGACGGGGACGGCGGGGTTGACAAGCTGGCTGCTGATCTCAACATCGACGCTGTGATGGCTTTCCTGGACAAAAACAGACGGGACCTGTACGACTACGGAAACGGAGTGGACACCAAGGACCCCGATCTGGGCAACGCCAGCGGGACGGCCATCAATTTCCGCTATATGGACTTGGACAACGACTGCGCGTCGCTGGCGTCGGAGCTGCAAGGCACTTTCCAGACATTAAAGCTTTTCATTGACGCCTATTTGCAGGCCACCGGCCAGGGGGATTTCACCGAATCGGAGTTTTCGATCCAGTTCAATTCTGATCTGCCGGTCAATGAGACGGACATCATCAACAACGTGCGTAATTCTGACGGCATTATCTCCAAACGGACCATGCTGGAAAATCATCCTTGGGTAAAGGATGTGGATGAAGAACTGGAAGCCATCAAAAAAGAAAAAGAGGAAGCCCTTGCCGAGTTTGGCGAGGGTTTTTTTCATGACTCGATGGGCGGCGGGGCAGATGGAAACCAGCCGCAGGACGGCGGTGTAACGGATGGCGAAGAAAAGTAAATCCTATTGGGTTAAGCGGGCAGAAGCGCTGGAAAACCGGGCAAACGACAAAGGCGAAGCACTGGCGAAGAAATTCAAGCGGGAATATGAGCGGGCTGCAAAAGAAATCCGGGCGAAAATCGACGCCTTTTATGGACGGTATGCCACCGAGCAGGGCCTTTCCTATGCCGAGGCCGTCAAAAGATTAAACAGCAAAGAGGCCAGGGAGTGGAAAAAGACCCTGGGCGAGTATGTGGACGAGATCAACGCCATGCCAAAGGGAAAGGCAAAGGACAAACTGATCGCGGAGCTGGACGCCCGTTCCTATGCATCCCAGCAGGACCGGCTTTCCTCCCTGAACGCACAGATCGAAATGGAGCTTGACCGCCTTTTTGCCAGCGGCGAGCAGCAGATGACCGCAACCATGACCGACGTTTTCGAAGACGGCTATTACCGGAAAATGTTTGACCTACAGCAGCGAGCGGGGGTTATTTCCCCGTTTTCCCGGCTTTCCACCGATATGATTGAGGAGGTATTGACCTATCCTTGGAGTGGTTCGGACTTTTCTACCAGGCTATGGAACAACAAGCGGGCGCTGCTTTTCAACACCCGCGCGACGATCACGCAAGGGCTGATACAAGGGCAGAGCGTGGCGAGGATGTCCAAAAGCCTTGCCGACACAATGGGGAAAAGCTACCACCAGGCGGAAACGCTGATCCGCACCGAAACCAACCATTTCCATGCAGAAGCGGACACCCGGGCCTATGAAGCGGCAGGGGTGGAGGAATACGAGTTTGTGTCGACTTTGGACAGCCGCACAAGCGAAATCTGCGCCAGTCTGGACGGAAAGCATTTCCCGATCAAGGAAGCAAAAACCGGGGTCAATTACCCGCCCATGCACCCGCGGTGCAGATCCACCACGGTCGAATACGACCCGGAAGACGCGGCAGACTGGGCGGCCAGCGGACAACCCATGCCGGAGAATATGACCTATGAGGAATGGCAAAAAGAGCAGGAAGTTATCGGAAAAGGCAGCGGAAAGGCCGGAGATACAGACGGCGAATCTAAGATAGAAAGAGTTTGGGATGTTGACTTCTCAGATGAAAAAGAAATCAGCAAGATACAAGACGAATTCTTTAAGACCCATGCGTATTCCGATAAAGAATATGCGGTTATTGTTTCTCCGGAGAATAAGGCGTATTATATTAACGGAGGGGAATATTCGGTAAATACCGAGTTGGCGGGAGAGGAAGCCTTAAAAGGGTGTATCTCAATTCATAATCACCCGGTTCCCAAAGGTACGAATTTTGACGATTCTTTCAGTATTTTTGATTTTAAATCATCTGCAAAATATAAAAGCAAGTTGGAGGTATTGATATCTGGAGAACGAAAACAAGCATATTATTTTTTGAAAGATATAACGGAGGCTGAGGCAGAAATGCTATACAAAAAAGCAGAAATGTCCATGCTTTCAAAAGCTTTTGAAAGTGATAGAGAAATCAAGCACCGACAACTTGATACGATGAAAGAATTGGATTTGATGGGAGTTATAAAGTTTTATGAATTACGATGAAGAGAAAAGAAATATTTTTGAAACGATGATATCGGAGATCAATAAAGCGTATGCTGAACCGAGCAAAGGCAAAGATGGAATCGGCGTTCAATTAGCCCGTGAAGCAACAGAACGTTATAATAAAGCATTACGGGCTTTGAAAAAGAAATATGGGAAATAACAGTATCGGTAAACCAAAGCGCCATCTACGGGAGGGTGCTTTTTCATGCCCAAATAATCAAGGATCATTTTCGTGGAGTCACGAAGATGGTCCTTTTTTATTGCAAAAATTGACCGGCCCGACGTCGCAAAACTACGGGCGCGCAGGGGAAGCGACCCCCGAGAACAAAGCGAAGCGCGGGAAAGGATCAGCATGGACAGAAAATTTTTAGAAAATCTTGGTCTGGAAAAGGAAACCATCGACAAGGTGCTGGACGAGGCGTCGAAAGACATCGGCAAGCAGAAAGCGGCGATTGACGCCAAAACCGAAGAACTGAAAACCGCCAATGCAACAATCAATCAGCTGCAGGAAGCGGCAAAACAGTTTAAAGGCGTGGATGTGGCCGCATTGCAGCAGCAGATCACCGACCTGCAAGCCAAATATGAAACCGACACCAAAGCCATCAAGCGGGACGCCGCTTTGAAGCTGGCACTCGGCGGAAAGGTCCATGACCCCCTCGATGTGATTCGGCTGCTGGACACGGACAAGCTGGAGCTGGACGACGACGGAAACTTAAAAGGCAGCATTGACGACCTTTTAAAGCCCATCAAGGAAAGCAAGCCCTATCTCTTTGTGGAGGACAAGGGCAGCACCCCGCCCCCGGTAAAGGGCACGAAGCCCGCAGAAACCGGAACCGGTACCCCACCTAAGACCTACACGCAAGAAGAATTAGGGAAAATGTCTATGGCCGAATATCGGGAATACCGAGAATCCCAGGGCAATTTCCCGAAGAACTAAAAAAGGAGATGTAAAACAATATGGCAAACACCTTTTTGACCCCCGACGTGATCGCGCGCGAGGCGTTGATCGTACTGGAAAATAACCTGATCATGGCGAACCTGGTACACCGCGACTATTCCAACGAATTTGTCAACGTGGGCGACACCATCACCGTAAGAAAGCCCGCATCTTTTGTGGCGAATAACTTCACCGGATCCATCATCCGGCAGGATGCTACCGAGGACAGCGTACCGGTGAAAATCGACCGTCATCGTGACGTGTCTTTCGACGTGACCTCCAAGGAAATGACCCTGGATATCCGGGACTTTTCGGAGCAGCTGATTTCCCCGGCCATGCGCGCCATTGCACAGGCGGTGGACGCCGATATCTTAAACGAGGTCGCCAACGTTACCAACAGTGTGGCGGCAACGGCTAACCCCACCAACCTGGCGGATATTGCGAACCTGTCTAAAACGCTGGACATCAACAAGGTGCCGCTGGATATGCGCCGCCTGGTGCTGAATCCGACCCACAAATACCGCTACGCCCTGACGGATAACCTTTCCAAGGTTTCCTATGCGGGCAACGGCGAAACCCTGCGCAACGCAGAGCTGGGCCGCGTCTACACCCTGGACACCTACATGGACCAGAACTGCCCGGACACCCTGGCGGCTACCGCAGGCACCGCGACGGCATACAAAATCACCGGTACCAAAGACCAGAAAAGGGTCGCCTTGTCCGGCGTAACCGCCGCAACCGCGACGGTAAAGAAAGGCGACGCCTTTATCCTGGACGGCTATCTGTACCACTTCGAGGCGGACGCGACCGCAGCCTCCGGCGCAGTCAGCGAGGTTGCTATCGACATGCCGCTGGTGAAGGACTACACCGCCGCCGACGCATACCTGGTCAATAAACCACATTCGCTGGCATTCCACCGCAACGCGGTTGCGCTGGTCACCCGTCCTTTGGCGCTGCCGATGGGCGCGGCGAAAGCGGCGATTATGTCCGACAATGGACTGGGCGTTCGCGTAGTATACGGATACAATCAGGACACCAAAAAGGATACCGTGTCCCTCGATATCATTTACGGTATTAAGACTTTGGACGCCAATATGGCGGTTAAACTGATCGGCTAAAAGGGGGATATCCTCCATGCTGGAAAAGCTCAAACTGATTTTAGGAGTTCAGGACGCCGAACAAGACGGTGTCCTTTCCTTTGCTTTGGAAACGGTGCAGGATGAGGTGAAAAACTACTGCCATATTGACGAGATCCCCACCGCGCTGGAAAACATTGTGGTCCGTATGGCTGCCGACCTTTGCCGGTCGGAGGGATACGGGCAGGCGGAGAAGCCGCAGACGGTGCAATCCGTCAGCCGCGGGGATGTTACTGTCAGCTACGGCAGCGGGCCGGCCACCGCAGAGATCACGGGCGGCAAATCCATTCTGGACGACTACGCGGCGCAGGTGAACGCGTTTCGGCAGTTAAGGTGGTGACGGGTATGTTTGGCAATCCATACGCCGAGAGAACGGCCCTGGAATCGACTTACGAGGACACGGCCACCATTACCCGCGCAGGCTATCAAAAAGGCGATGACGGGTTCGACAGGCCCCAAGACGGCGAGGTTTACACAGACATCATCTGCGCCTTGTCAAAGGTCAACGACACCAGCGTGCAGACGGACGCCCAGCAGAATATCCGCAGGGATATGACGCTGTTTGTATCTCCGGACAAGGATATCCGCGCCGGGGACCGTGTGACGGTGAAACGGTTTGGCAGACTGGACGGGGCCAGCACATACGACCATCATTTTGAAGTCGTGGGGGTTCCGGTACGATATGCCACCCATGTGGAAGCAGCTTTAAAGGATGTTGATATCGCATGAAAATGACCTTTGACATGAAAGAGCTAAAGGCATACAGGGACCGGCTGGAAGCCATGAAAAATGCGGCTCCCGCTATTGTGGAGGAATTGGCGGTCGGCGAGGGTGTTTACGCTGTGAAGCAGGCCCGTTTGATTGCCAAAAATGATCGAATCGTCGATACCGGCGCGTATCGCATGAACTGGCATTGCGGCGACCGGGCAAGACCGGCCAGCGATTCCAGCCAAGAGCATGACGGCAGCCCGCCGAGACGGCAGGGGACCAGCTACCAGATCGACGTATACAACAATTTGGATTACGCTGGTCACCTGGAATATGGCTTTCGCAGCCACTTTGTACCTGCAAAATATCTAAGCGGGGAATATCTGAAAAAATTCCCGAACGGGATGTATGTCGGTCCGCCCGGCGGATATGTGCAGGGCAAGTATGTGCTGAAAAGGGCCATAAAACGGACCCAAATCACACAGCAGGCGCGGCTTACCCGGAAATGGAACAAGAAGGTCAAGGACTACATGGAAAAGGGGGCTTCCAGCAATGACAGCGAATGAACTTTTAAGCGCAATCGCCAAGAAGCTGGGGGAAATTTATCCTGACCGGCTGGTACTTGACCGGAAGATCGACGCGAATGCGGACGGGAACCATTTTGTCCGCTGCATTGACCAATCCCATGCCAAGCGGCTGGGGCGCAGGCGGTACCGGTCATATTCCTTTGAAATTCTGTATTTCCAAAGGGAAAATGACCCGATGGTTTTCCACGACTGGGCCGATACCATGTATATGGAATTTGAAACGCTGACGGCCGGGGGAAATTCGTTTCATGTGACAAACGCCCACGCCGAAGCAGGGGACGACATGGTTTTTCGGTTTTTGTTCGACGTCGATTTTACCGGGCTTGTCGATCCCATTACCGAAAACCCGATGGAAACGCTTGCGACAACGGAGGTAATCAAAGCATGACTGCAGCAAAGAAAACAAAAACCAAAAAGCCGGAAGCGGAAAAAGAATCTGCTCCGTCTTTTTTCAAATGGCAGCTGATCGACTGCCAAAAACTTGATGCTCCCCGCGACGTGATTATGGCCGTTTTGGACGATTCCAGGACCTACACGCTGGCAGAAGCAAAAGAAACGATCAAAGAATTTTTAAATAGAAAGGTGTGATTGTATGCCAATCGGAGGCGGTACTTTTACCATGCAAAACAAGGTGCTTCCCGGCGCATATATCAATTTCGTTGCGTTGTCGAACGTGATCACGTCGGGAAGCCGGGGGATCGCCGCCCTGCCTCTGGAACTGAACTGGGGCGAAGAGGGGAAGATCATCAGCATGGATGCGGGTGACTTTAGCCATGACGCCGCGAAAGTGTTTGGCTATGACGCCACAGCGGCAGAGTTGATTTTGATCCGCGAGGCATTCAAACGAGCAAAAACCTTACTTGTTTACAGAGTGAACAGCGGCGGCGTGAAAGCAACCAAAACTATCGGCGGCGTTACTGTTACCGCAAAATGCGCCGGAACAAGAGGAAATGACATCCGTGTTGCAGTGATTACCAATCCGAATGGCGGCTTTGATGTGGTGACCTATCTTGGCACCGAAGCGGTCGCAAATCAGCATGTTGCCACCGCAAGCGACCTGCAGGCAAACGACTTTGTTTCTTTTGGCTCCGGAACACTGGAGGCGGCAGCGGCCACGGCTTTAACCGGAGGGACCAACGGCACGGCATCCGGTACCACCTATTCGGTGGCATTGGCGGCGTTTGAGGTGGAAAACTTCAACGTGATCGGCTACCCCGGAACGGAGACAGACATCAAAGCCCTGTTTGTGGCCTTTATCGAACGCCTGCGAGACGACGATGGGAAGAAAATTGTCTGTGTATTGAACGACAAGGCCGCAGATTATGAGGGAATCATCAGCGTGAAAAACGGCGTTATCCTGGAGGATGGGACTGTCGTTTCCGCTGATCAGGCTGTGGCTTGGGTGACCGGCGCGTCTGCGGCGGCCCAAATGAACGAGAGTCTGACCAATACCGCATACGACGGAGCGGTTGGAGTGACGGCCAAATACACCAAAACCCAGCTGGAAAACGCGCTGAAAGCGGGAGAATTTGTATTCTATGCGGAGGACGGCAAAGTCCGTGTTCTGGACGACGTCAACACCCTGACCACCTTTGGCGGCGGGAAAAGCGCTGACTGGACAAGCAACCGCCTGGTGCGCGTGATGGATTCCTGGGCCAACGATGTGGGACGCATTTTCGGTAATTCCTATCTGGGCTTGGAAACCAACAACGACACCGGCCGCCAGCTGTTCAAGGCTGATCTGGTGGCGCTGGCCTTGCAGTACCAGGCAATCGGGGCAATCAGCGACTTTTTCAGCTCCGATATTGAGGTTGCCCAGGGCAGCGGAAAGCGGGACGTAATCGCAAACTGCCAGCTGAAGCCAAACGACAGCATGAACAAGCTTTATATGACTGTCGTCGTAGAGTAGGAAAGGGGGAAGCATAAATGCCTAAGACTTTAAATTCCGGCGATACCATCAGTGGGCGCGAGGGCCGCGCCTATGTAAAGATCAATGGTAACAACGAGGAACTTTTTATGGCGAAAACGATCGAGGCCACTGTCGAAAAGGCGAAAAGCGAAATCAAGGTCATTGGCCGCCGCATGACCGGGCATAAAACCACCGGCATGAACGGCACCGGAAGCATGACCCTGTATTATTTGATGCCCTTGTTCCGGTCGTATCTCAAGCAGTACAAGGATAGCGGCGTGGACCTGTATTTCGATATGGTGATCGAGAACGAGGACCCCACCAGTGCGGCGGGAAAACAAACCACTTTACAGATCAAGGATTAACGCATGAAAAACAAAAAGCTGCTTACCAATCTTCTCTTTGCCGTGGTCATTCTGGCCATTGCCGCTGTGCTGCTGGTGGTGCGCCGCGTGCACGCTTCCGGCTCCGGGCTGCGGGCCGAGCTGATCTACGGCGACAACAACACCACCATGAACCTGCCGCTGGACGTGGATGAGACCTATGATGTGGACACCGGTTACTATACCGTCCACATTCAGATCAAGGACGGTGCAGCCCGGTTCGTGGATTCACCCTGCCCGGATCACATCTGTGAAGGCTTTGGCTGGCTTTCCAACGAAGATCAGACCGCCACCTGCCTTCCGGCCCGTGCAGTGCTGACCATTGTACCTGTTTCCTGACAAAAAGGAGTGGTTTTGAATGATGGATGAAAACGATCGTTCCCACGAAGATTACCGTTCTTTGCGGCACATCAGCCGCAAGGAAGGCTCTGAGGATACTGCGCCCATCGAGGTAGACAGCTCGGCGTTTTTTTCCGAGCTGCCGCCGGAACAGCCCAGCACACCGCCTCCGGCCCAGCCTCCCCAGAAGCCGCCGCGCAGCGGCCACAACACACCCGTACCGCCCAAGGCCCATCCGCCCGTGGATGGAGCCGTGGCAGTACCTTCCAAGTGGGGGAAAATTTTGCTGATCTTACAAGGTATTTTAAGCATTCTGGCACTGGTGCAGCTGTGGCGCACCCAGATGCTGCCGGTGCTGTATCTGGTCATTCTGGCCGCGCTGCTGGCGCTTTTGTGGCTGCTGGTAAAGCGCTGTCAGGAGTACAATGTTCCCGGCAAGGTAGCCCGGGTATTTTCGGTGTTCCTGTGCGCTGCCATGGCGCTGGGCTGCTTCTGGGCCCAGCAGGGCCTTTCTGCCCTGGGCAGCATGACCTCTGGCCTGCTCACCGGTGCCGAGGCCAACAAGATCACCAAGGAGCCTTTCGTCATCTACCTCAGCGGCGTGGACACCCGTGGTGAACTGACCGAAAAAGCCCGCAGCGACGTGAATATTCTGGCTGTGGTGAACCCCCAGACCAAGCAGGTGGCGCTGATCAACACGCCCCGCGACTACTATGTGGATCTGGCCGGCACCAACAGCAAGGACAAGCTGACCCACGCCGGTCTGTACGGCGTGGAGACCAGCATGGCCACCCTGGGCAACCTCTATGGCATCAACGTGGACCACTACATCCGCATCAACTTTGCGGGCTTCATCAATATCGTGGACGCCCTGGGCGGCGTGGACGTGTATTCCGACCAGGCCTTCACCTCAGTGGGCAGCCCCGGCTACTACGACCCCACCACCTTTGCCGAAGGCTGGAACCATCTGGACGGTAAGTCCGCCCTGGCCTTTGCCCGGGAGCGCCACGCCTTTGCCTCCGGCGATATCCAGCGCGGCATCAACCAGATGAAGGTCATCGACGCCATGCTGAACAAGATCAAGTCCCCTGCCCTGCTCATGGGCTTTTCCAAGATCATGGACGCCGCTTCGGACTGCTTTGTCACCGATTTTTCGCAGGATCAGATCAGTGCGCTGGTGCGCATGCAGCTGAGCGATTTTGCCAACTGGGACATCCAGAGCTACACCGTTACCGGTTCGTCCGGCACCAGCACCCAGTGCTATTCCGCCAAGGGCCAGAAGCTCTACGTCATGAAGCCGGATGAAGCCTCCGTCAGCAAGGCCAAAGAGATGATCGCGGTCGTGCTGGGCGGTGAGGGCACTGTGAGCGACACCACCCAGACCCCGGAAAAGACCGACATCTTTACCCCCACCACCGACCCGAACGCCGCTGCTTCCATTCCGGAAGAACCGGCGGAAAGCGTCATCGTGGAGGAGCCCGCCGAGAGCGTGCCGGAAGAGCCCCCGGCCGAAACGCCTGTTGAGCAGCCTGCAGAACAGCCTGCCGACACCCAGCCCCAGGAGCCGGAGACTCCGGCCGACAGCGGCACCAGTGACGGCAGCACCGAAGCTCCGTCCATCTCCCTGCCCACGCAGGAAGAGGTGGAACAGGCTGCATCCTCGCTGTACAACGCAGCGTCCACCATTCTGGATGCCATCTACAATGCAGCGTCCCAGAACGACGCCGCCTGAGTTCCCACAACCGCAACGAGGCCCCGGAGGGCAGAACCTCCGGGGCCTCGTTTTTTCGTTGTCAGGATCTTATGCCTTGATCTCGTTCCACACGCTGTGGCCGTCCAGGCTGGAGGCATCCACGCCCAGATACTCGCAGATGGTCTGGGCAATGGTGCCGAAGCAGAGCTTCGTGCCCAGGTCCACACCGGGCTTCACGCCCTTGCCGCAGACCAGGTACGGCACATACTCGCGGGTATGGTCGGTGGTCTTGGTGTAGGAGGGGTCGCAGCCGTGGTCGGCCGTGACCATCAGGATGTCGCCCTCCCGCATCCCGGGGATGA
>ERZ773108.2977-NODE-2977-length-13641-cov-5.534300_pt1 | contig 13641 bp, 12 predicted proteins | sample MGYA00580570_ERZ773108 | MGnify/ENA primary metagenome ERZ773108 (study PRJEB29015, sample SAMEA2737840) | human gut metagenome | biome: human gut; feature: human-associated habitat; material: faeces | place: China | collected 2012 ...
ATGGCGGCGATCTCTTCGGCGCGCACGTCGTTGCCGACAAAGACGATGTTCTTCGTCCCGTTTGCCCGCAGAGTATCCATGATCGCGCCGACCTGCGTATAGCGCATGACGACAAAGATAACGTCGTACTGATCCTCTGGCTTGAGCTCTGTTACCACCGGGAGGCGGGTGACAGACATACGCGGTGAAAATTTATCCTTTATCCGCAGACCGTCTTTCTGTATCTCCTCCGCCCAAGCGCCGCGCGCGAACAGGGTAACGTCCTTTCCCGCGCGGTACAGGTTACGCGCAAGATTGCAGCCGATAACGCCCGCGCCGAATACTAAACATGGTCTTGTCCCGCGCCGTCTTGTACTGCTTCTGCGGCATGATTTTTAGTATCAGCCTGTTCAGCACGCCGAAGTCCAGATACTCCGGCCCGCTGAGTATCATGTGTTCGATATTTACCCTTTGGGAGGACTTCAAAAGCACAGCCGGCCCGCAGCCAAGGGACTCGGCAAAGAACATGTCCAAGTGCTCGCCGAGATTTGCGAGAATGCAGAAGTCGCAGCGGTTAATCAACTCTAACTGCTGCCTGCTGAAAAGTCCCGCAGAGCTTCTCCCGCAGGACGGTGATATCTGATAAGGTACAATAAGTTGCGCAAAAAGAAGGAATAAGAGAAGACATAGTTTGCAGACTCTGGTAGAATGAAGTTGCGAGACACCATTCAGAAAGGAGACAGCAAACTATGTCCGAGAAAATTGTACAGCTCAAAGAATTGGTTCGCGGCAGTGTGGAGGAAACCCTGAACGAGCTGTTGGAGAAGGAGGCAGAGTCCCTGACGCAGGCGGCGCGCTACGAGCGCAGCGAGGCCCGTCAGGGCTACCGCAGCGGCCACTATGACCGCAACCTTACTACCACTTCCGGCGACGTCACGCTCCATATGCCCCGACTCAAGGGCGTGTCCTTTGAGACAGCCATCATCGAGCGGTATCGCCGCCGGGAGAGCAGCGTGGAGGAGGCGCTCATTGAGATGTACCTGGCGGGCGTCTCCGTGCGCCGGGTGGAGGACATCACCGAGGCGCTGTGGGGCAGCAAGGTCTCGCCTGCCACCATCAGCGAGCTGAACAAGAAAGCCTACGTCCACATCGAGGATGCAGCATCACATGAACGCCGTGAACATATGTGCCTGAGAGCCCCGGATTTTTCTCTTTCTGCGATACGCGCTCTCTGCCATGATTCAGCAGATCATTATACATTTTCTGTATCTGTCTGCCGGTCAGCTTGTTAAGCTTTATGTCGCCGAGACACGGGACGATGTGTTTTGTAATATACCTGTTGTAGTAATCCGCAGTGCGCTCACGAATGTTTGGTTTGGCGTAGATGGTCAAACCGGAGCTAAACGCCACCGCTGCCGAGCGTATTAAAGGCATGGTCGATCTGCGGGATTGTGTGAATGAGCTGATTGCCCTGCAAATGGACGAATACAGCGCAGAAAGCCAGATTCAGAATACAAAATCTGAGACATTTTCGATTGAGGTGAATGAACCTAACATATGTTGCTTTTGGAGTTGTATCTCCAGATGCAGGATAGTACACAATTCTCCCTACAACAGTACCGTATGGGACATAGTGATGTGTATGACTATAATACAAGTCGAAATTCTCATACGCAGTAGTCATAGTGGCATTTCTACTACCCTGCCCTGCACCTTTGGCAAATGCAGTGATAGATACGCACAAAATGAGAGCAACACAAAGGGCGAAAGAGATTATAATCTTAAAGTTCTTCATTCTTGACCGAGAATACCAGCACTTCTGTAACTGTTGCGGATAGGAACTCGATTGTAAGGATTACTCCAACGCGATCATTATCTTTCCAGGCCGGTCATGAAGCGCAGTGGAGGATTCTGTTCCTAAAGGTGGAGAACATCTAATGGGGGATGTTTGCTCCTCTGGCGTTGCTCTATGCTCGAAGCATCTTCGATGTGCTCGCCCTAAATGTCGATATTTGCAATGTCAGTTTTGTAGCCGTTCTGATAGTAGGTTTTATACTCATCAGCGTGCACTTCACCTTTTTCATTAAAAATTAAACCTCCGGATAAAAAGCAATTCGATTTCCCCAAAATTGGCGCGAAAATATGAGGGCGGCAGCATACGTTGCAAGCGTTTACCTCCCCAAAGGGCAGACTTCTCTCTTGCTGAAAATCACTTTTAATCTGAAATATTTACCTTGGGAGAAACCAAAGAACTGATCTGAACAGAGTCTGCGCAGGCGGAAGCTCCTGCATGGAATATATATGCAGCAGAAAAGACTGCCGAGCTGTTCAAGTTTTGAACTGCTCATCTCTACATTCTGCATTTTCTGAATCAAGGAGCATAGTTTTTGCGCAGAGCCTGATCTCAGTGCAATTTAAAGTGACATGTAAAATTTTTTCAGATTTTTTAAAAAAATATAGAAAAAACATTCCCGATGGTGTAGTATAAAGATACCTGAATACTCTATACACAGAATGTGAGGAGGTAAGTATGAGCCATAAAATGACGCTCGGAATTGATTTCGGTGGCAGTTCTTCAAAGGTGACGCTTCTCGAGGACACCGGCAGGGTAGTCGCGGCTGCTGGCAGAGAATACAACTCCTATTTTCCCAAGCCCGGATGGTACGAGCAGGACGCGGATGAGCTGTTTGAGGCTTTTGTTATCAACACCCGGGAAATCATTTCAAAATCGGGGATAAACACAGCCGATATCGCGGCCGTATGCGTGGACGCTGCCACTCATATGGCGGTCTTCTGCGACGAGGATGACCGTCCTATCAGGAATTTCATCCATTGGTCGGACAGCCGCTCAACAAAACAGGTGGAATTTCTCAAGAAAAACTACGCCGAACTTATAAAAAAGCACACGGTGAATTCCGTGTCAGCGGCGTGGACGCTGCCGCAGATGCTCTGGCTGCGTGAAAATGAGCCAGAAGTGCTGAAGAAGACCAAGCGGATATATTTCGCAAAGGACTACATCCGCCACAGGATGACCGGCGATTTCTGCACAGATTACGTTGAAGCAATGGGTGCGATGCTCTGCGACGACTATACGCAGGAATGGTGCAGGGAGCTGTGCGATATTGCGGGCATCGACATGTCCGTGCTGCCGCCTATCAGAAAGCCGACGGATATCGCGGGATACATAAACACCGAGACCGAGCTTCTCACCGGCCTGAAAGCGGGGACTCCCGTGCTGGTCGGCGCGCCGGACACCGCAATGGAGGTCTACGCCTCGGGTGCCGTTGCGGAAGGTACGGCGACCATAAAGCTCGCAACTGCGGGGAGGATCTGCCCCGTCACCTCCGGAGCAATCCCCAGCCACCAGTTCTTCAACTACAAGCATGTCATACCCGGCATGTGGTACCCCGGTACCGGAACAAGGGCCTGCGCGGCGGCCTACAAATGGTACAGGGAGGTGTTCGGCGCGGCAGAAAGTGCGGCGGCGAAGGAGATCGGAACAAGTACATATGAGGTGCTCAACCGCGCAGCCGAGCAGGCTCAGGCCGGAAGCGGCGGCGTATTGTTCCATCCCTATCTTCAGGGGGAAATGACCCCGTACTTTGACGACTCCCTGTGCGCAAGCTTCACGGGCGTGAAGAGCTTCCACACCAAGGGACACTTCACCAGAGCGGTCATGGAGGGCGTGGCCTACTCCATGCGAGACTGCCTTGAGGAGGTCAAAAAGCAGAATATCAATATTGATCAGTACCGCCTCATTGGAGGCGGCGCAAAGGGAAAGCTCTGGAGGCAGATACTGAGCGACGTTCTGGCGATGCCGCTGACCTGCACGATGGATAACGACTCGTCCCTAGGTTCCGCCATGCTTGCCGGCGTTGCAGTGGGGATGTTTGCAGACTTTGCCGACAGTGTCCAAAAATGCGTCGTGGTCGCAGACGAGGTCACGCCGGATCCGGAGAACATCGAAATATATGACAAGGGCTTCAAGGCATACAAAATCATTGAACGCACGCTTCAGCAGGCATACCATGAAATCGAAGCGCTGTGAAAGCTCAAAAATACGGTGCACTTCAAAGCAGTGCACCGTATTTTTTAGTATTTCGTATCGCTGAGGTTTTTCTCCACCTTGAAGAAGCCCTCTATTGTGTTCGGATTTTTCAGCGCGATGAAGGTATAGATCGCGTCCACTATCGACAGCTGGGCAATGCGTGAGGAAAGCGCGGCCGTCTTATACTGCGTCTCGCGGGAGATGGTGAAAAGCGGCAGGTCGGCGATCTCTGACAGCGGAGAGCGGCCGACAGAGGTCAGCGAGATGACAAACGCGCCGTTTTCCTTTGCAATCTTTGCGGAACGGACAATGTCCTTGGAGCTGCCGGAGTGACTGATGCAGCAGCAGACATCCTGCGGAGTAAGGAATGAGACGCCGATAAACTGCAGATGGCTGTCCTCATACGCAGTTGCGTTGAGGCCGAGGCGCATGAACTTGTGCTGCATATCCATGGCCGTGGTGTGCGAGTTGCCAAGGCCGCAGATGGCGATATGCCGCGCCGCGAATATCTTGTCGGCCGCAAGGTCAATATCCTCCGCGCGAAGAGACGAGAACGTTAGCTGGATGGTACTCATAGTGCTCTGAAATATTTTTTCAAGAATGGTCTCCGGACTGTCGGAATCCGTTATCGCCTCATTGACGGCCTGAAGCGGGGTGACGATATCCTGTGCCAGAGAGATCTTGAGGTTTTGGTAAGAGCTGACGCCTATCTTCTGGCAGGCTCTGATGACGGTGGCGTCGCTCACTCCGCTCACTGTTGCAAGCTCCGATACAGACAGATGTATAACGTCCTGCGGGTGTTCTATTATATATTCCGACACGGCACGCTCAGCCTTCGTCATCGTGGGCAGGAGGGATGAAATGCGGATCACCATTGCCGGCTGATAAGATTGTTCTTGCATAAGACTCCTCGATTCATTTTATTCAGGCTTGTAATAATATTAACAAACAAATACTCAAAAAGCAATAAATTCTTGCAAATCCGGAATCTTTTGTTGATTTTTGACAAATTCACGACTGTAGTTTCGTTTCTGCTTCCAAAAATAAAAAATGTATTGAAATTTCATTTCTAAGTTGTTATACTCAAAACTGAAATAAGGCTTCGGCCTAACACACAATACTATTTAAGGAGGAAAGACATGAAAAAGTCAATAGCACTTATACTGGCTGTGCTTATGGTGTTCGCCCTGTGCGCATGCGGCAAAACCGAAGCACCTGCAGCCAACAACACCGCAGCGGCTCCCGCAGCCGATGCAGCCCCCGCAGCTTCCACTGAGACCGTAGAGATCTCTCTCGGCCACATTTACTCCGCTTCCCACAACGAGGCCGCGGCTCTTCAGGAGCTGGCCGATAATCTGGCTGCTGCATCCGACGGCCGCATCAAAATGACCATCTATCCCTCCAGCCAGCTTGGCTCCGAGCGTGAGATGGCCGAGATGGTCACCCTCGGTACCCTTGACATGGGCCTGTCCGATGGTCCGACCTGGGCAAACGCACTGAACGTTCCCGAAATGGCAGTGTTCGGCCTGCCGTTCCTGTACAACGGCATCGATGGTGAAGCCGCCTGCTACGAGACCATTCTTGAGGCTTCCACAGGGTTCATGGCCGACTCCGGCGTAAAGCCCCTGTTCTGCACCACTGCCTCCATCCGCGGCGCGATGATGGCTACCAAGCCCATCACCTCTCTAGCAGACGTCTCCGGCATCAAGATGCGCGTTCCCGAGATAACCATGTATGTTGAGACCTGGAAGAACCTTGGCGCAAATGCTACCACCACCGCATGGTCCGAGGCTTACACCTCCATTTCCTCCGGTGTCGTTGACGGCTGCGAGGCCGACCCCTCTACCCTTGTTGATGCAAACCTGCAGGAAGTCACCAAGTACTTCTCCAAGACCAACCACATGGGCACCATCCATATCATCTCCATCAACCAGGCAAAGTGGGATTCCATCCCCGCTGACCTGCAGGAGATCATCCTGACCGAGTGCGCAAAGATCTCCGCAAGCCAGGTCGAGAGCCGCAAGGTCGCCGACGCTGAAGCGCTTGATAAGATGATTGCTGGCGGCGTTGAGATCAATGAGATCTCCGCCGAAGAGCGCGCCCTCATGATCGAGGCCGAGCAGCCCCTGTACGATCAGTATGCTACCCAGTACGGTCTTGGCGACCTGATCAAGACTCTTCAGGAGAAGGGCGCATAAGCTTAGCTGCGGTACATAAGCAGAATCGAGATAGCTAAGAAGAAAATATACGGGGTCTTTCGGCCCCGTATATTGCTAATGAGGAGTGAGACCTTGAATAAGATAGTAAATACTTTCTTGAAGGTCGACAGGATCGTTGACAAGATAACGGAATTCGCGTGTTTCGTGTTCTTTTTCGGCATGGTCCTTGTCGGAGGAATAAGCGTTTTTTCCCGCTTTATCCTGAACCTTTCAATCACCTGGGCGGAAGAAGCCATCCGCTTCCTCTGCATCTGGCTCACATGGGTCGGTGCATCCCTTACCGTGCGCAAAGACGGCCACGTTTCAATTGATATTTTTGTTTCAATCATCAAGAACGACAAGTTCAGAGCGATATATTACTGCATTTCAAGAATCGTAGGCATTGTGTTCCTTAGCATCCTGCTGCCGGCTTCGATCACTCTCGTTCAGAGAACCGGCAATTCTCTGGCAGCGGCGATCCCAATCAAGTGGAGCTATATTTACCTCGCAGTGCCCGTAGGTATCGTGCTCATGCTCTGGGCATACATCACCGCTGTGCCGCATTACACAAAAAAACAGCTGGTTCATGAAGAGAACCTCATGGATCAGATCAACGCGGAAAAGAACGAGAAGGAGGATAACTGAAAATGATAAAGATAGCCGTTATTTTTCTTCTCATATTTATGGTCATGGGTGTTCCCGTCGCCTTTGCGATCGGGTTCTCGGGTCTGATCGCCGTATACTTCGGCAGCAGCACGCCGCTTTTCACCATTGTGCAGATGGCCGTCAAGGGCATCAACTCATGGTCGCTGATGGCCTGCCCTCTGTTTATCCTCGCCGGCGGCATCATGGCCGAGGCAAAGCTCTCCGATAGAATAGTCAGCTTCTGCGGCGAACTTGTATCCTGGATGCGCGGCGGCATCGGCTGCGTCTGCGTCGTTGCGAACATGATCTTCGCCGCCCTCACCGGTTCGGGCGCAGCATCCATCAGCGCCATCGGCGGTCTTGTCACGCCCGAACTCAAGAAGGCCGGCTACAAGCCAGGCTTCGTTGCCGCTCTTATCGCGGGCGCCGGCGCTCTCGGACCCATCATCCCGCCGAGCATGAACATGATTGTTTACGGCTCCCTCACGGGCGAATCCACCGGCAAGCTGTTTGTCGGCGGCGTTATCCCCGGCATTATTATCGGCGCGTTCCTTATCGGAATAACCGTGTACTACGCAAAGAAGTGGAACGTCGACGCCGGGACAGGCAATTTCAATGCAAAGCGCCTCTGGAAGACCTTCAAGGATGCCATCTGGGCGCTGATCACCCCCGCCATCATCATCGGAGGTATCCTCGGCGGCGTGTTTACCGCCACCGAAGTCGGTATCGTCGCCTGCATCTATGGCCTGATCTGCGGCCTTGCAATCTACCGCACCATCAGGATCCGTGAGCTTCCCCGCATGTTCCGCTCCGCGACCGAAGGCACCTGCATGATCATGATGATCATGGGTATCGCTGCGGTCTACGGCTACATATTCGCTATCGAAAATGTCGGCACCATAGTTACCGAGTGGATGCTCAGCATTACCACCAACAAGTATCTCATCCAGCTCATGATCCTTGCCCTCATGACCCTTATCGGAATGTTCATGGAGACGGTTGCTGCGATGACCGTTCTTCTGCCGGTCATCTATCCGCTGGCAATGCAGGTCGGTGTCGACCCAATAGGCTTCGGCGTATGGTACTGCATCTCCACGGTTCTCGGCGGCCTGACGCCTCCGGTCGGCGTGTACCTGTTCCAGTCCATGGGCATCGTCCCTGCAAAGTTCAAGGAAGTCGTGCCTTATATGATCCCGATCGTCATCGTGGTCATTATCACCATGCTTCTTATAGTGTTCGTCCCCGGTATAGCATCGTGGCTGCCGAACGCAGTCATGTGACGGGAGGATGAACGCATGACAGGTACCTTTTCAAGAGCCTACGGCTCGCCTATGCGTTATATTCAAGGGCCGGGTGAAATAGAGAATCTGTGCAGGTTCACCTCGGAACTCGGCACCTACGCCTATGTTCTTATCGACGGCTTTATTTTCGATACTCTCAAAGCGCGCATCGACAGCATATTCAACGGCAGCGAGACAAAAGTCCACTGCGCGAAATTCGGCGGTGAAAGCTCGCAGGAGGAGATCGATAAGGCCGCAGCCGAGATAAGGGAACTCGGCACGGACGTGCTCGTAGGTATCGGCGGCGGCAAGACTATCGACACCGTAAAGCTCATTGCTGACACCCGCGATATCCCGCGCATCATCGTCCCCTCATCCGCCGCTACCGACGCCCCTACCGCGGGACTCGCGGGTCTGTACAGACCCGACGGCGTACAGATCAAGGCAATCAAGACAAAGCGCAATTCCGAGCTCGTTCTTCTCGATACCGAGATAATCGTAAACGCACCCGCACGTCTGTTTTCGGCCGGTATGGGCGACGCGCTTGCAACTTGGTTTGAGGCCAGAGCGAACTGGAATTCCTGCACACCGAACTACATCGGCACAGGCTACAGACCCACGAGGGCGGCCATGGCCATCGCCCGCGAGTGCAGCGAGATCCTCTTCGAGGACGGGCGCAACGCGCTTGCCGCGGTGAAGAAGCACCTTATCACCGAAGAGGTCGAGAACGTTATCGAGGCGAACACGCTTCTTTCCGGTCTGGGCTTTGAAAATACCGGCTGTGCCGCGGCACACGGCATCCACGCAGGGCTTTCCGAAATGGACGGAGATCACAAAGATCATGGCTTCCACGGCGAAAAGGTCGCGTTCAGCATTCTCTGCATGATGGTCCTTGAGAACACACCCAAAGAGGAAATGGACAGGACCATACGCTTTATGCTGGATGTGGATCTGCCTGTCACTCTCGAGCAGCTCAACATTGAGCCCAGCGACGAGAATCTGGACAAGATAGTGGACCACACCGTTAACCGCAACAATCTTATACACCATGAGCCGCTTATTATCAACGAGAAAATAGTTAAGAACGCCATACTCGCTGCCAATGCGATCGGCCACGAGTATCTCGGCAGATGAATCTTTAACTCCGCATGGAGCACATCAGAGGTTTACGATGAAATTTGATTTCGCACAGCTGAGCCGGCTCGGCAGACCGAAGAAAGAACAGAACAGATACAGCATAGGCCGCACATCGGCTTTATCCGCCGTCGTTCTGCTCGCGTTCTTCGCGGTGACGACTTTCCCTGGATACTATGACGGAGGCCCGAGTCCCCGGCAGTGGGGGATGATCACTGCAGTCCTTCTAGCGGCAATAGTCTCCATCCGCTTTGAACGGTCCTGCTCGTCCAGAATGGGCAAGCGTCCCCACGACTGGAACAGCTCTGCCGGGAGTCTGCATGCGTTTTCCTTTGTGAAATGCACATGCGCAAAATGCGGCGCACGCCGCGTCCTGAGCTACCGTGATGGGAAGCGGATAAAATATCTCACCCCAGGCCGGGCTGTTCCCAACTCCGGTGAGGTACTGCTTTACTGCCCGTACTGCGGCAGTACAGCCGAATTGCAGAGCGCCAAGCCCGATAAATTCACTGAGTCAAGGGTCAGACGCTCAGAGCTGAGGAAAACCTCGGCCATGCTGTTGCCCGTTAGAGCATACCGCCTTGACAGAGCCTACATCAAGCGCTACCTCACCGTGACCGTGATACTCACGCTGGCGGAGATATCCAGCTTCTATATCGCGAGAACGAGCGCGCCGTACCTTCTGCTTCCACTCGCCATCGGATACTTCCTGTATGTCTCCGCGGGCAATCTGGTGACCGCTGCAATGACGGCTTATTTTGTAACGGATGATGGAGTATATCAGCGCATTCCGGGGGGCTACGCACTTTTCCCAATCAACGCAAAAGCATCCCTTGTGCATTTTTCCGACGGTGAAAAGCTCGCATGGGGGCTGTATACAGACACGGAAAACCTGCTGATATCGCCGGTCATAGCCGGCTGGAGCGATATGCTATCATCCGTTGAAACGGTGTGCAAAGAACGCGGCATACCTGTCGTTGAGTGAAATTTTGACAGTGACGGATCGTATCTCTTGATACCCCGAAATTATTTTTAGGCGTAATGAAACGCAATAGGAGGAAAAAAAGATGGAGTTTCGTGGGTTTATGAACGAGTTTATTCGTCTGGAGTTGGAGGACATTGTCGGCCGTGAGAATGTCAGCACCAACATGGGCGATAAGCTTGCATATGCAACCGACTATTTCTGGGTCCCCAGAATGATAATCGACCGGGGCGGCCAGCCCGCTCTGCCCGACTGCATAGTTCGCCCCGCATCTGCGGAAGAGGTTTCAAAGGTTTTGAAGATCGCGAACTACTATAAGATCCCCGTGCAGACCTGGGGCGGCGGCTCCGGATCTCAGGGCGGCGCGCTGCCCATGGCCGGCGGCATCCTGCTCGACGTCAAGCGTATGGACAAGCTCATCGACATCAACACCGAATCGGGCTATATCACCTGTGAGACCGGCATGATCTTCCAGACCCTCGAATGGTACGCAAATGAGCGCGGCTATTCAGTGATGCATCTGCCTTCCTGCCTGACCTGCTGCACCGTCGGCGGGGCACTGGCTCATAACGGCATCGGCATCCTCTCCACCAAGTACGGCAAGATAGACGACCAGGTGCTGAGCGTTGAGGTCGTTCTTCCCAATGGCGACATTATCAACACCCTGCCCGTTCCCAAGCACTCATCCGGTCCCAACCTCCTGAATCTGTTTGTCGGAAGCGAAGGCTGCCTCGGCATCATGACCAAGGCAAGGTTCAAGATCACGAAGCTTCCCGAAGTCAGACGCCATCACGCCTTCCTGTTCAACGACATGAGTACCGGCTACAACGCCTGCCGCGAGATCGTCCAGACTGTCAAGCCCTCCATCATGCGTCTGTTTGACGAGGCAGAGACGGTTTCCATCATAAAGCAGGTCATCGGCTTTGAGAAGAAGGGCTCTTTCCTGAATCTGACCGTTGAGGGCAAGGAAAAGATCGTCGCCGCCGAAGAAGAATACATAATGGAGATCGCCGAGAAATACGGCGCTCAGTATCTCGGCAGCGAGTACGGCGAAAAATGGTTCGATAACCGCATCACGTTCTTCTACCCCGGCATCACCCTCAACAACCCCAAGATGTTCGGCACGCTTGACACTACGGCGACCTACGATAACATCCAGAATGTCTACTGGGCAATGAAAAAGGCCATTGAGGCATACCCCGGGGTCAAGTTCATTTCCCATAGCTCTCACTGGTATGAATGGGGCTGCATGAACTACTCCCGCTTTATTATAGAGAACCCTCCCGAGGATACCGAAGAAGCCATCCGGCTGCATAACAGTATCTGGAATGACGGGATCCGCGCGGCAATAGCCAACGGCGGCGTCATTAACGACCATCACGGCGTCGGTCTCAAGCTCTCCCGCCTCATGAAGGAGAACTACGGCCCGGCAATGCAGGTGCTTGAGGGACTCAAAAAAGAGCTTGACCCCAACGGAATAATGAATCCGTACAAGCTTGGCCTTTAAGGTGTGAAGGAGGTTACCGAAATGTTTTCCAACGAAAATAAAAAACAGGCGGATATGTGCCGCTTCTGCTGGATGTGCCGCCATATCTGCCCGGTTGCGGGCGCAACCGGCTCCGAGGGCTGGGGACCGCGCGCAAGAGGACTGATGGTGTCCATGATAGAGCGCGGCAGCGCAGAGCTTGACGCCGAGATCGCCGAAGCCATGTACCACTGCACGATGTGCGATGCCTGCGCCAACGACTGCGAGACAGGCTGGAAGCCCACGGACTTCATCCGCGAAGCCCGCATGTACTGCGTTGCGAACGAGGTGGCTCCCGCTGCAATCAATACCGCGATCGACAATATCCTCACCAATGGCAATATCTACGGCGAGGCGCTCAATGAGAAGCTTGCCGCCCGGATAGAGGCGCTCCCAGAGACGGCCGATGTGCTTGTATACATAGGTCAGACCGGCCGCTGCTTCGGCGCTGACAGCGCGATCTCTTTCCTAAACATTCTCGATAAGGCAAAGGTCGGCTATACCACGCTGAAGGACGAGCCGCCCACCGGCGCGCTGCTGGGTGATATGATGGGGATGACCGGCGATGTGCAGAGCGTGGCCGTCAGGGCAGCTGAGGCAATAAAGGCGTCCAATGCAGAGAAGGTCGTCGTGCTCTCTCCGTATGATGCGGTCATGCTCAGGGAGCAGTATGCAAAGTGGTCACTTCTTGACGGCATTGAGATTGTAAGCGCCCCCGCATTCCTTGCGGAGCTTATCTCCGGTGGAAGACTCAGCCTCAGGAAGGCCGACCTGAAGGCTTCTCTTCAGGAGCCGGTTAAGCTGACGCGTGGCCTTGATGAGATCGAGCCACTCAAGAAAGTCGTTTCCGCCCTCGGTGTCGATAATATTGAGCTGTTCCTCAACGGAAAAATGTCCCGCTGCGTCGGCACGGCGATCATGGAATGCTATGATCCCTACGTTGCAAAGCGCATGGTGGAGGTACGTCTGGACGACGCGAGAAGGATCGGCAGCAATGCCATCATCACTGCATCTCCCGACGACAGCTTTATCATGGGCAAGTACGCCGCGGACGACGTCACCATTATAGATCTGTTCGGTCTTATTGACTCTAACTGCTGAAGAATGCCGCATAATACATCAGTGTTATGCGGCATTTTCCGGAGGTAAACCACTATGAACATTCTTGTATGCCTGAAAATGGTATCCCGGGCGACCTACACGGACATGCTCTGCGCCGATGACGCTTCCGATGACAGACTATCGGGCGGCGCGATCGAAATAAACCCCGCGGACGCATACGCTCTTGAAACAGCCCTGAAGCTCAAGGACAGATACGGGGCTTATGTCACCGTGCTGAGTATGTCCCCGATGCTCGCGGAGCCTATGCTGCGCAGCGCGCTGGCTATGGGCGCGGACGAGGCCGTGCTGGTATGTGACCGGATATTCGCCGGCTCCGATACCATCGCTACCGCGAAAACGCTCTCCGCCGCGCTGAAGGCTCTTCCGCGGCAGGATATGATCTTCTGCGGCAGTAAGGCTATCGACTCCGAGACCGGGCATATCGGCGCTCAGCTTGCGGCGCTGAATGAACTGCGGTATATGGGCGATGTGCTGGCTGTGAACGAACTCAGGGACGGCAGGCTCTGTGTAAAGCACGCCGGGAAGCACGGTGCCGAGGAATATTCCCTTGTTCTGCCCGCCGTATTCTCGATAATAAACGGTACCGGAATGATCCGCAGCCCCACCATCTTCGGCTTGCGCAGCAGCGCAAAGCGCGAGATACGGATCATGACAGGCGACACGCTGCACCTGACGGCGATTACCGAGGACGGGGACGAATACGAAGGGCAGACCATGCTCTCCCACAG
>ERZ773108.2978-NODE-2978-length-13641-cov-4.383336_pt1 | contig 13641 bp, 10 predicted proteins | sample MGYA00580570_ERZ773108 | MGnify/ENA primary metagenome ERZ773108 (study PRJEB29015, sample SAMEA2737840) | human gut metagenome | biome: human gut; feature: human-associated habitat; material: faeces | place: China | collected 2012 ...
CAGTCCAGGGTTCCAAAAATGCCGTTCTTCCCATGATCGCGGCGGCGGTTCTGACCGTTGCGCAGATCGCTGTCGTCCATTCCGTTCGCGGCAGACAGGGCAAGGCGAAGAACACCGGCAAAAAGGCAGAGGCACGCTTCAGCAGCAACGCCTTCCTGATGATGACCGTAACGCCGATCCTCATGGCGGTGCTGACCGCAGTCGTCCTGCTCGCTCCGACGCATATGATCGTCGTGATGGGTGTGGCAGCGGCATACCTGTTCGTGACCGCGGTTTACTACACGGTCAAGCTGATGTAATCTATTTGTTCGCAGGATGCGGCGGATGGCTCACGCAGTCGTCCGCCGTTTTGCTTTTGAGAAGGAGGGAACACGGATGCGCAGGACAGTCTGGGCGCTGCTGCTGTGTCTGCTCGCGGTGAGCGCAGGACTTGTATGGTATCCGTACCTGTCGGCGGAGCGCGTGAGCACGCCGTTCGAGGCGGCGGAGCTGCTCCAGCAGGCAGGAGAGGAGCCGGTGCGCTTCCGCTCGTCGGAGGTGGACCCGGACACGGTCTACCGCGCGCTGGAGGCGCGCTGGCCCTATGCCTTTGCGCTGCACGCGACCGTGCGCGCGAACAAAACGACCGACCTGCGCGTGGAGGTGTCGCGCCCCGGACGGCAGGCGCAGGCGAAGGCCTATGCTGCGGCGCTCGCCGCGGACTGCATCGCGGAGGACATGACGGCCGAGCAGAAGCTGCGCGCGCTGCATGACGCCCTCGTGCGGATGTGCGAATACGATGTCGATACCGAGCAGCAGGAGCAGCCTGACGGCTCGACGGCGCCGTTTTCGGCGGACGGCGCGCTGCTCGACCACAGGGCCGTGTGCGCCGGCTACGGCCGCGCTTACGCCATGCTGTGCGATGCGGCAGGCATCCCGGCGGTCTACGTTGCCTCCGAGCAGATGAACCACGGCTGGAATGCCGTGCGTCTGGACGGCAGGACCTGGTTTGTCGACTGCACGTTTGACGATCCGGTCCCCGACCGGGGACAGTACGTCTCCGAGGAGTTCTTTCTGGTGGACGCGGCGCAGCTTGCCGAGACGCATCAGTGGGACCGCGTGTTCTGCGAGCAGGCGCTCGACAGCCTCGGGGAGGAGCGCGTTCCGAAAGCGGAAAACGGGCCGGAAAATCTTTTTAAAAATTTCTTAAAGTTTTTTTCGAAAAAGTGTTGACACTTCGCGGATTATGGTGTATTATAAACAAGTCGTCAGCGAGAGGGCGACGATGAGAAAAGCAAACGGCGGTATAGCTTAGTTGGCTAGAGCGTCCGGTTCATACCCGGAAGGTCATTGGTTCAAGTCCAATTACCGCTACCACTTTTTTCTCTTGGCCCGTTGGTCAAGCGGTCAAGACACCGCCCTTTCACGGCGGTAACGGGGGTTCGATTCCCCCACGGGTCACCAAATGGAAGTTTAGCTCAGCTGGGAGAGCATCTGCCTTACAAGCAGAGGGTCAGCGGTTCGAGCCCGTTAACTTCCACCAACGAAACCACTCACTTCTGTGAGTGGTTTTCTTTTTTCAAAAATTCTGAATGCAGGCAAATGAAAGCCGAGCTGCCGCCCGCCGTCAGCCGTCGTTTCCGAAAAGAGGTACGTCTATGTCTGAAACCGTCATGACACATATCATCGCGCGCATCCGCACGGATTTTCCGACCAAGTTTGGCATCCCGCGCCAGAGCGGCCTTGCCGACGTGCCGGCGCGCATCGTTTTCGAGCCGGAATACCGCAACGCGGACGCGCTGCGCGGCATCGAGGAATACTCGCATCTCTGGCTCATCTGGCAGTTCTCCGAAGCGGTGCGCGAGAGCTGGTCTCCGACCGTCCGTCCGCCCAAACTCGGCGGCAACCGCCGCGTCGGCGTGTTCGCGACCCGCTCGCCCTTCCGGCCGAACGCCATCGGCCTGTCCTCGGTCCGCCTGCACCGCGTCGAATACGGCACGCACGAGGGCGCGGTGCTGCATATTTCGGGCGCGGACCTGATGGACGGTACGCCGATCTTCGACATCAAGCCCTATCTCGCCTACACCGATTCGCATCCCGAGGCGTCGGGCAGCTTTGCCCTCGCGGGGGACGCCGTGCGCGTCGAGTGCGCGGAGGGCGTTCTGGATGCCCTGCCGCAGGAAAAACGGGAGACTCTGCTGCGCGTTCTCGCGCAGGACCCCCGTCCCGGCTATCAGCATGAGGCGGGCCGCATCTACGGCTTTCCCTTCGGCGGCTTCGAGGTTCGCTTCACCGTTGCGGACGGCGTGCTGACCGTGCTCTCGGCGGAAAAAGTTTGAGCGGTTTAACATTTTGTTAATGCAATCGCTTTCCGGCTGCGTTATAATTATCATAGATATTTTTATCGAAAGCAGGGGGGAGAACTATGCCAAAAAAGATACTCATTGTCGAGGACGAGGCCAACATCCGCGAGCTGCTGCGCCTGTATCTCGAACGCGAGGGATATACCGTCCTCGAGGCTGAAAACGGCGTCGAGGGCATTAAAAAATGGAAGTCGGACAAGCCGGATATGCTGCTGCTCGATGTCATGATGCCGGTCATGGACGGCTGGGAGGTCTGCAGGGAGATCCGCGCGGAAAGCGACGTGCCGATCATCATGCTGACCGCCAAGGGCGAAACGGCCGACCGCGTTTCCGGTCTGGAGATGGGTGCGGACGACTATATCGTCAAGCCGCTCGAAATGCCCGAGGTCATCGCACGCGTGCGCGCGGTATTTCGCCGTATTGCGCCCGATGACGCACCCGAAAAGCTGTCGTTCGACAATCTCGTGATCGACAAGCAGGCCTACGATCTCGTCATCAAGGGCAAGCGCGTGGACGCGCCCCCGAAGGAGATCGAACTGCTGTACTTCCTCGCCTCCAGTCCCAACCGCGTATTCACACGCGCACAGCTGCTCGATGAGGTGTGGGGTTTCGACTACTTCGGAGATACGCGCACGGTCGACGTGCACGTCAAGCGCCTGCGCGAAAAGCTCGAGGGCGTGTCGGATAAATGGGAGCTGAAAACGGTCTGGGGCGTTGGCTACAAGTTCGAGACCAAGGAGTAAGCGATGAAAAAACGCAGCTTTTTCTTCAAGGAGTACCTGACCCACTTTATTCTGATCGTCGTTGCATTCACGCTCGCCGGCAGCGTGTTCTATCATCAGATGGCGAGCTACGCGCTGCGCGCCAAGCAGACCGAGCTGAAGACCACGGTTCAGAGCCTTGCCGAGCAGAGCAAGCTCATGCAGGGCACGGACTCGGACGTGATACGCGAGCTGTACATGCTCTCCATCGCGCGCATCGCCAAGGAGGACGAGCTGACCGTCCTCGTCACGAACGAGAGCGGCGAGGTGCAGATGGCGGCGCATCCGAACGGCTCCACCTACAGCGTCAGCGGCTACCGCGTGCCGGCCGAGGTGGTCTCCGAGGTCACACGCAGCGGCAGCTATGCCGCGGTCGGTTCGGTCGGTGTGCTGACCGAGGCGACGAGCTACACAGTCGGCAGCTGCGTGCGCGACACTGACGGCAATGTCGCGGCGCTCATCTTCGTATCCTGCGAGGACCCGGCAACGGCCGGCGTAGTGCGGCATTCGACGCAGACGCTCGTGCTCATCCTGCTCGTGACGCTCGCCGCGATGCTCATTATCTCGTTCATTCTATCGCAGCATATCACGCGCCCGATCAAGAATATCGCGGCGGCGGCGAAGGAATTTGCCTCCGGAAACTTCGATGTGCGCGTTCCTGAGGACAATCACTGCTATGAGATCGACGAGCTGGCGGTCTCGTTCAACAACATGGCGCGCGACCTCGATCAGCTCGAGGAGCTGACGCGCGGCTTTATCTCGAATGTCAGCCATGAGTTCAAAACGCCGATGACGACGATCGGCGGCTTCGTGGACGGCATGATCGACGGCACCATTCCCGAGGAGCAGCGCGACAAGTATCTGCGCATCATCGCGGAGGAGACGCGCCGTCTGTCGCGCATGGTCAACCGTATGCTCGACGCAGCGAAGATCCAGTCGGGTGAGCTGCTGCTCAGTCCGGCGCCGTTCGATTTCTCCGCCATGACGAGCCAGATCATCCTCTCCTTCGAGCAGAAGATCGAGAAAAAGAAGCTGGAGGTAGAGTGCGAGCTTGATGACCGGCTGATCGTCATGGGCGACCGTGACCATCTGTACCGTGCGGTATACAATCTGGTGGACAATGCGGTGAAGTTCATCGACGAGGGCGGCAGGCTGACGCTCCGCGCCCATCCGGAGGGCGACTTCTGTGCGTTCTCTATCTCGAACACCGGCACAGGCATTTCCGCCGAGGATCTGCCGCACGTGTTCGACCGCTTCTACAAGGCGGATCGTTCGCGTTCGATGGACAAGACCGGCGCAGGCCTCGGTCTGTACATCGTCAAGAATATCATCAATCTGCACGGCGGAGAGATCTCCGTTCGCTCGGACGGCGGAGAGACCGAATTCGAGTTTACGCTTCCGCTCGCGAAGATATAAAAAGACTGTCGACAAAACAAGGGCATGGACGAAAGTCCATGCCCTTGTTATTATTGTCTTGAGGTTTTACCAACCGAAGCTCGAGAACGGGGAGGAGAAGCCGCCGAAGCTGCCGTAGCCATTGCCGTAATTGCCGTAATTATCGTTCTGGCTCTGGTTCTGCTGCTGTGTCTCAGCCGGATCGTCGCCCTCCAGATCGTGCGCATCAGTCAGCATAACGGTGATGTTCAGCGTCTTGCCGGTCGAGATGCGGTATACGCTCAGCGTCAGCTTGTCGCCCGCCTTCTTGCCTTCCTTGACCGTGTTCACGTCGTCCATGGTCGGGGTCGGGGTGCCGTCAACAGCGGTGATGACGTCGCCGACCTGCAAACCCTCGCTGGCTGCCTTTGCGCGGGAATCAATGGAATATACCTGCACGCCGGACACCTTGCCGTCTGCGGACTCGACGTTCTGACCGGTGATGCCGATGGACGGCCGGCCGGAAACGTAGCCGTTCTGGATGATCTCGTCGACGATATCCTTTGCGGTGTTGATCGGGATGGCGAAGCCCATGCCCTCAACGGTCGCGCTGCCGAAGGCGTTGCCGGACAGCTTCGCCGAGGTGATGCCGACGACCTGACCGTACTTGTTGATGAGCGCGCCGCCGGAGTTGCCGTTGTTGATGGAAGCGTCGGTCTGGATCAGGCTCATGACGCGGTCATTGACGGTAAGGTCGCGGTTGATCGCGGAGATGCGGCCGCCGGTGATGGTGTTCGCAAACTGAACGCCGCCGGGGGAGCCGATCGCGTAAGCATATTCGCCCGGTTCCAGCTGGTCGGAGTCGCCGAACTCTGCGGCGGTCAGCTCGGCAGAGGAGCTGACCTTGATAACGGCGAGGTCGGTCTGCTCGTCCGTGCCGACGATGGTCGCATCGAGTGAGGAGCTGTCGCTCAGCTGGACGGATACCGACTGCGCACCCTCGACAACGTGGTTGTTGGTGATGATGTAGCCGTCCTTGCTCATGATAACGCCCGAGCCGCTGCCCTGTCCTTCGCTCGTGGTCGAGATAACGGATACGACCGAGGGGCTGACCTTTTTGTAGATGTCCTCGCCGGCTAAGCCGTCCGTCGCATCGCCGCTGCCGCTGTCCGAGGGCTTGCTGTTGATCTGCATGGTCGGCGTGGAGCTGTTGTCGGTCGAGGCAGATGCCGAGCTGTCCGTTTGGCTGCTGCCGGTGACGAAATAGGTGGCTACCGCGCCGCCTGCGAACAGAAGGCAGGCCGCGGCGACGCTGCACAGGCCGATGACGAGCCTGCGGCCGCTTTTTCTGCTGCGGTGCGGCATTGCGTTCTGCTGATTCTGCTGATGCCATGCGTCACTGTACGGAATGCCGTTCTGCTGCTGCGGTGTCTGCTGAATCGGCGGCTGCTGGGAGGACTGGAATTGCTGTGCGTTGCTGCGCTCACGCGGAGACAGATACTCCGGGTGCTGCACCGGCGTCTGGAACGGGGTGCGCGGCTCCTCACCGGACTGTGGCTGCTGCTGCGCCTGCGGCGTTTCGGTCTGCTGCGGCTGCGCAGGAGAATCGTTCTGCTGTGCCTGCGGCTCTGCGGCGGGAGTCTGGGTTTCCGCTGCCTTGTTTTCGGCAGTCTGGTTTTCGTTTTCCAATTTATTATTGAAGTCGTCCATTTGAATGGCCTCCTTATCGTTTACTGTCTCTATTGTAAATTTGCTGTGTGGCAGTTTGTTGAAAACAATGTGAACATACTTTGAACAATTATTTATTATAGCACGCGCAGGTGCATATGAAAAGGGCGCACCGAGGTGCGCCCTTAGACTGTCGAAGGAGGAAGGCGGCTATGCTACCGGAGCATTTCGCCCGCATAGGCAAGCCCCTGATGAATGTTGACGCCTGCGCTTTCGATCGCACCGGCGATGATGACCGCCGCGATGATGATGGCGGCTGCGATGATGATCTTGCCGATCAGGTTTTGATATTCTTTCATTTTAGTTCCTCCCTCTGGTCTGGTATTCAGTTCAGCTCGTCGAGCGGCGTCAGCACGGCGTCCTTCGGCGGCGCGGAAACCGGTGCCGAGGACGGGGCGAGGCTGAGCGAGAGATCGAACGTGAGCGTGCCCTGATTGCGCAGATGGTTGGAGAGGGTCATTCTGCCGCTCGTGCCGGAGAGATCAAAGGTCAGACGGGTGCGGTTGGCAACCGGGAACAGGCTGCCCTTGATGTCGAGGGTCAGATCTCCCGACGCCGCGCCGGTGGCAGTGTTGAGAGTATAGCTTCCGCTGACGCCGACCATATCATCCTCTTCGCCGCCGAGCAGAGATTTGACCGAGGGCTGCGCAGTACAGCGATCGCCCGAGCGCGTGAACACCGCATCGCCCAGTACAGCAGACAGGCTCTGCTGCCTGTCCTCGAGCGAGCTGTAAAAGCCGCTCCAGCCGCCGTATTCCTCCGCATACGCCTCGGCGGAGGCGAGAAGCGCCGCGCCGCAGGTGTTTTGGGTATCAGCGTTCCGGTACAGCGTCAAAAGATCGCCGAGCGCGGTCTTTTCGCTGAAATGCTCCTCATAATACCAGCCGTCCGTCTTTTTGTCCGTACCGCTGCTCGAGGTGAGTGCAGAGAACAGCAGCGGACTGCGCACATACAGCGTGTCCGTATCGGCGTTGTAGATCAGGTCGAACGCCGCGTTCCCGAGAGCGCTCTTATAATAGGAAAGCATGGACGCGGAGAAGAGCTGCGAGGTCGGGCCATCCGCGCTGCTGATAAGGTCGGACGAGAGAAGACCCGCGAGTGCGGAAAGATCGGCGGACGCAGAGAGCGAGGCGCTTTTTCCGTCCGAGATGAGCGTCATCGTGCCCGAAGCGCTGTATTTTTTGTCGCCGCTGATCGTGTCGAACGCGGTGCAGTCCAGCTTTGCGGTGAGCCCCATGCGCACGGCATCGGCATTTTGCAGCCTGGGCACGGCGGCGAGCCAGCGGTTCGCGGTCGTAAAGCCGCTGTCGATGCTCTCGAGCAGCGCGTCCCGGTCATACAGCACCGCGCACTGTGCGCCGTCGTCCCATTCGACGGTCAGACCGAGGCTTTCCGAGAGAAAACGTACGGGGACGCAGGTGCGGCCGTCCTTTTCGATGGGCGAGGCGTCGAGCGGAACGGTTTTCAGCACCTTGCCGGTCACCCTGTCGGAAACGGTGAGGGTGTCACCGCCGATTGCGAAGCGGCAGACCGTGCCGTCAAGCGAAGCGAAAACCGTGCCGCTGTCGTAGCCGACCTCAGCGCCAAGCGCTTCCGCGACCGTGCGGAAGGGTACCATGGTGCGGCCGTTCTCGAAGAACGGCTGAACGTCGGGGAACGTGAGCGTCTTGCCGGAAAGCTGCACGCTGAGTGCGGGGACGGCGTACAAATCGTCCTGAAGCGTCATGTCGAGCGCCGTGCTGCGGTAGAAGGCCTCGCGGTCATCCCAGTAACCGCTGTCGAGCCATTCCTCGAGGTCGCTCTGCTCGGCGTCATGGAAGCGGAGCGCGACGGACGGGTCGCTATGTATCTCGTCGAGATGGCGGCGGTAGCAGTCGCTCGCCTGATCGTAGCTGAACTTGTCGAACCACCAATCATAGGAGGAGGTGTACGCCTCCACGCTGTCGTAGCCGAACTGCTGGTACATGGGCGGCGCGGTGTCGAGCGCGAGCGCTGCGGGCAGCGAGGACACGGCAAGAGACGCCGCGAGAGCGGCAGTGAGCAGTCGTTTATGCTTCATAGAGATCCTCCTTTGTATGCAGGTGTGAATACTGCTTTATTTTTCTATTGTACTACATATGCCGCTGAACTGTCCATTGCCCTTTTGAACGGATTTCGGCGCGAAAAACCGTCATGATTTCCGGGGCGTCCGCGTAGCATGGAGAGAGGGAGGGGAGAGAAATGTTCATCACCATCACGCGCTCCATGCTGCGCCGTGTCGCGGCGGCAGCGGCGGCTTTTGCGGTCGTCGCGGCGCTTTTCATGATGTTCCCGCAGGGAAAGACCGAGCAGACCGCAGCGGCGGACGGAAACTGGGGACTGTCGTTCCGCGCGGAGGGGCAGCAGCCCGAAGGCAACGTCTCCGCCGGAGAGCTGCGGCAGTGGGATGCGTATTATGTGGGCGATCCGGCGGAAAAGGTTATTTATCTGACGTTTGACGCCGGATATGAGAACGGCTGCACAGCAGCGATTCTGGACGCGCTCAAAAAGCACAGCGCACCGGCCTGCTTTTTCGTCGTCGGCAACTATATCGATACCGCGCCCGAGCTCGTGCTCCGCATGGTGCAGGAGGGACACATCGTCGGCAATCACACGCTGCACCACCCGGATATGTCCGCGATACAGGACGAAGCGTCGTTTTCGGCGGAGCTTGACGGCCTTGCGGACAAATACCGGGAACTCACGGGCGAGGAGATGAAGAAATTCTACCGTCCGCCGCAGGGGAAATTCAGCGAGAGCAATCTCGCCATGGCGCAGAAACTCGGCTACCGCACGATCTTCTGGTCGCTCGCCTATGTGGACTGGTATACCGACGATCAGCCGACCGATGAGCAGGCGTTTTCCAAGCTCGTGCCGCGCATCCATCCGGGCGCGGTCGTGCTGCTGCACTCGACGAGCGCGACCAACGCGCGCATCCTCGATGAGCTGCTCGCAAAGTGGGAGGCGCTCGGCTACCGCTTCGCCTCGCTCGAGGAGCTCGCAGGCGAAAAGGCGGAATGAAGGTGCGTCACGAGTAGTCCTCGAGCAGCTGCGTCAGCTCGGTCTCGCTTTGCAGCGTGATGCCGCGGCGGAGCGCTTCCCGGTCGGCACTCGGCAGCGTGCGCACATCGATCGCCGTCGTGAGGATGACCTCGCCGTTCTGCGAGATGGTCAGGTGCGTGCCGTCCGTACCGGCGACGAGCGAAGCGGCGTCTGCGGGAACGGCGGCAGGCACACGGACGGCGCGCACGGCAAGGACGAGCATGACGGCGGCAAGGAGCAGAAAGATCAGGAGCGCGGCGGCGCGCTGCCGCGCCTGACGGCGTGCGAGCAGAAAAAATCCCTGTATCATTGACAAAACCTCCGTTACAGATGTAATTCCTAAAATAGACAAGAGAGAGACTGCGTGATTTGAGTATTCCCACAAAATTTTTGTCTATTCCGCGAAGTTCTGTAAAAATAATTTGGCATTTCGGCTCTTGTGTGTTATAATGGCATAGACCGCTATAATACTGTATTCCCGCTCTGTCCCGGCACAGGGACGAAAATGGGGATATTTCATTCTGCGGGCGTTTTTTCAGCCGTGCGGGAACAAAACGGGCGGTGAAAACGTCCGTACCTGTACAGGTAAATGACAGCTGCCCGTGCGCATTCTGCCGGGCATACCCTGCGGCCTTCGGCTGCCGGGCAAGGAGGATACCGAATTGTCAAAAAGAAAAAATGGATCGGTCATCGGACGGTTTTTCGGACGCCTGCTGCTGACGTTAGTGCTCGTCGGCGTGCTGTGCGGCTGCTTCTGCGGCATTGCATTTGCGTTCTATGTTCATACGAGCATCAACCCGTCCGCGAAGGAAACTGCTTCCGAAATCAGCAAGGGTCTCGGCCTGAACCTCAACTCGTTCATCTATACGACGGACGCGGAGACAGGCGAGGAGGCCGTTTATGAGACCATCAAGGGCCGCGAGAACCGCGAATGGGTCGACAGCGACAAAATTCCGGACAATCTCAAGAACGCCGTCGTCGCCATCGAGGACGAGCGCTTCTACAAGCATCACGGCGTAGACTGGTGGCGCACGCTCGGCGCGGTCAAGGGCTGGGTGCTCGGCGGCGACCAGTACGGCGGCTCGACGATCACGCAGCAGCTCATCAAAAACATCACTGAGGACAAGGATTACTCTATTAAGCGCAAGGTAAACGAGATTTTTCGTGCTTTTGCGCTCGAAAAGGAGATCGACGACAAGGACCGCATCCTCGTCATGTACCTCAACACCATCTACCTCGGCTACAACAGCTATGGCGTGCAGACCGCGGCGGACCGTTACTTCGGCAAGGATGTTTCGCAGCTCGATCTGGCGGAATGCGCTGTTCTGGCCGGCCTGACCAACAATCCGTCCATCTACGACGTATACAACCATCCCGATAAAGTAAAATCGCGTCAGGAGACCATTCTGTCGCAGATGCTCGATCAGAAGATGATCACCGAGGACGAGTACAATGCGGCCGTTTCCGAGCAGCTGAACTACCGTCCCTACGAGGAATACCAGAAGGACGTCAAGTCTACCTACAGCTACTTCACCGATGAGGTCATCAAGGACGTCATAGGCGATCTGAAGGAGCAGAAGGGTTATTCCGAGCTGGTCGCAGAGAATATGGTATATTCCGGCGGCCTCAAGATTTATGCGACCATTGATACCAAGGTTCAGGATGCTCTGGACAGCGTATATACCGATGATTCCGCGTTCCCGAACACGGAAAAGTACGGCGAAGTGCCGGAAAGCGCCATGGTCATCACGGACAAGCAGGGCGATATCGTCGCGATCGCAGGCGGACGCGGCCAGAAAACGCTCAGCCGTTCGTTCTCCTTTGCGACCGATGCACGCCGCCAGCCGGGTTCCTCGTTCAAGCCGCTGGCAAGCTACGGCCCGGCGATGGATGCAGGCATCATCGTTCCGAGCACGACGATCTACGACCGCGCCTTCTCCGAGGGCGAGGACGGTATGCCGTGGCCGATGAACGACGGCAAGTACCCGACCGGCCGCTCCCTGACCATCAAGGAAGGCGTTACGCGCTCGCTCAACACCGTCTCGGTACAGGTGCTCAACGCACTGACACCGCAGGCTTCCTATGATTTCCTCACCAACCAGCTCGACATCAAGCTGGTCGGCAGCCGTACCAACGAGGACGGCACAGTCCAGTCGGATATCGCTCTGGCGCCTCTGGCGCTCGGCGCGCTGACCGACGGCGTGACGGTCCGCGAAATGGCTGGCGGCTACTCTACCTTCATCAACGACGGCGTGTTCGGCGGTACGCGCACCTATACGAAGGTGCTCGACAACGAGGGCAACACCGTTCTTGAAAACACTCCTTATACCGACAAGGGCTTTACCAACGTCCATACCGTATATGATATGCTCGACTGTCTGCAGAACGTTACCGCACACGGTACCGCCTACGGCATTCAGATCGACGGCGTGGAGACCGCGGGCAAGACCGGTACCACGAGCTCGAACACGGATATCTGGTTCTGCGGCGTAACGCCGGAATACTCTGCGGCGGTCTGGGTAGGCTATGAGCATAACTACCGTCTGGACGGCCTGTATGGCCGAAACGCGGCGGAGATCTGGCTCAAGGTCATGGAAAAGGTTCATGCCGACGACAGCGGTCTTGTCTTTGACTCGCATCCGCAGGATTTCGTCGAGGAGACCTACTGCATGGATACCGGCCTGTTGGCATCCGGCGCCTGCCGCGAGGCGGGACGTGCAGCGACCGGCCGCTTCTGGAAGGACAAGGTTCCGACGCAGACCTGCAGCCATGAAAACATCGAGGAGAAGTACGACTTCGAGACGAGCGGCATGGATGACTACTACGACGAGTATGACGACGAGGAAAGCGACGACAGCTCGAACACCGACAGCAGCACCGACTCGACCGATAACGGCGACAGCAGTTATGAAAACGGCGACAGCGGTGACGGCGGCGACAGCAGCGGCGGTGATGACGGCAGCAGCAGCGGCGGTGATGACGACGGCGGCAACATTGCACCGACGCCCGATCCCGAACCGGCGCCCGATCCGTCAGAGGGAGACCCGGAGAGCTGATCTTCGGTATGCCGGACAGTCCGGCACAGAAAAGTAAATACAGACGGGCGGAGGGCCGCGAATGCAGCTCTCCTCCCGAAAAACGTTCAGTGCTGCACAAGGCCGCACAGACCGGGGCGTTAGCGGTGCCTTGAACCTGCAATCCGCTTCAGCAGGGGTCGTGCAGACAAAGAGGGTCGCATATGCGGCGAGGCAGCCACTCACAGGACGATGAGAGACCGGTACTGCGCAACGGAGGACTGTGAACCATGTCAGGCGGGGAACCGAGCAGCATTAAGCAGAAACCATCGTGTGCCGCAGAGCTGCCGATCTTGAGTCCGAAATGCGGAAAGGCAGCCGGGTGTGTGTTTTCGAATTGCCTGCGTGCGGTCTTGTGGAGCACTGAACGAAAGTATAGGGGACTTCAAAAGTCCCCTATATACAAATCACGGTTCCGGAGAAACCGTGATTTGATACCCGAATGACGCCGCCCTGGGCGGCTGAGTCGGGGAGCAAATCACCCGGCAAAGCTGGGCGATTTGCTGCATCGCTCCGCGATGCAGTTTTATGCCGCGTCGGAGACGCGGTTCTTATCAACCTTGAATGAACCGGAGGTTGAACTGTGCGGACAAAGTTCGCGAGAGAACGCTTTGAGGCGGGCTTACGCCCGTCTCTTTTTTATGAGAGGAACTGCGGAGGGAGGGTTTCGCTTTGTATCAGGCTTTATACCGCAAATGGCGGCCGCAGACCTTTGCGGACGTGATCGGACAGCAGCATGTCACCGACACGCTGCGCGCTCAGCTTCAGAGCGGCAGACTCAGCCATGCGTATCTGTTCACCGGTACGCGCGGCACGGGCAAGACGACCTGCGCGAAAATTCTCGCCCGGGCGGTCAACTGCGAGCATCCGGTGAACGGCGACCCGTGCAACGAATGCGCCGCGTGCCGCGGCATTCTGGACGGCTCGGTGCTCGACGTGACCGAGATCGACGCGGCGTCCAACAACGGCGTCGACAATATCCGCGACCTGCGCGACGAGACGCGCTATACGCCCGCGCAGGTCAAAAAGCGCGTGTTCATCATCGACGAGGTGCATATGCTCTCGATCGGCGCGTTCAACGCGCTGCTGAAAACGCTCGAGGAGCCGCCCGAGCACGTGCTGTTCATCCTCGCCACGACCGAGCTGCACAAGGTCCCGGCGACCATTCTTTCGCGCTGTCAGCGCTTCGACTTCCGCCGCATCGGTGCGGAGGACATCGCGCGGCGTCTGCTCGACGTCGCGGCAGGCGAAGGTATCGAGCTGACCGAGGGGGCGGCGCGGCTGATCGCCCGCCTCGCAGAC
>ERZ773108.2993-NODE-2993-length-13609-cov-14.056072_pt1 | contig 13609 bp, 12 predicted proteins | sample MGYA00580570_ERZ773108 | MGnify/ENA primary metagenome ERZ773108 (study PRJEB29015, sample SAMEA2737840) | human gut metagenome | biome: human gut; feature: human-associated habitat; material: faeces | place: China | collected 2012 ...
GTCATCGGGCATTATCTGAACATAAAACACTATCAATAAGTTGGAGTCATTACCGAGAAAAGTTGCTACCCAAATGCGAAAAAGCACATTATCAGCGGTCTTTTAGATATTCAGTAATCTCTGTACCAGCCACTCCTTCATTGGTGACTTTCATGGTATCGACATGCACATTTATGAATGAATGCATCACCCGAAGCAAAATATGCCGAACATGAAATACTTCACTCTTCTGAAGAGTCATTACTTATTTCATTAAATTGACATTATTTTCGCTGGAAATTATAGCAAATTCGCAATATCGAAGCGGGAAGAATCCTAGGAATAGACCTTAATATCAAAACAAAAATAGCAGATAAAAGAGATTGAACTTTTAACTTCCGTTTCAATTTAAGAAGTAAAATTTCACTCTTTATGTACCCAATCCCTTTACGTCTAAATAGCATCGAGGTTCCTGTTCTAGCCTTTACAAGGACTATATCGAGATTTTCAACTTTATACCCAGCAGCAAATATTCTTAACCATAAATTATAATCTTCCATAAATACGTGATGCTGGTATCCACCAACTGTACATACCGCACTTTTTCTGAATGCAACTGTCATATGGTTAAACGGATTTTTAAAAGAAATACGCTTTTTAATCTCGGCATAAGTAGTTGGAACGATTCTTTTGCCGAAATGAATTGTCAGTGATTCATCAAACTCTTCAATATGACCACCTAAAAGGGTGAGTTCCTGATCTTTTTCTAATCTTTCAACTTGTAACCGAAACCGATCTCGGACACATATATCATCAGTATCCATTCTTAATACAATGTCATTGCTACAGAGTTCAAGCCCATAATTCAGGGCGATTCCAAGCCCTACATTTTTATCAAGTCGCAATAATTTTATCGGTAGCATTGTGGACCATTTTTCGACGACATCACAAAGTTCTTCGCCGATAAAACCATCATAAACAATCACGATCTCATTGGATTTTACTGATTGATTATAAATACTTTGTAAACACTCATTAAGATATACAGCATTTTCTTTGTGATATAAGGATAACAAAACAGAAAAATTCATATTAATCTTAGTTCCCTTTCTCACATGTAAAAAACATACACACAAAACATGACTTATTTTAAGCTGACATCAATTTTATGACAAGAATGCTTTTAAACTCACTCAGAAATAAAAGTTATGCCGTCCTTTTTTGAATGAATAAATTCATATTTTAATGTACGGTCAAGCCCTTCAGAAAGACTAAAGGGTGCAATAAATCCTGAACAATGCACCTTTGTCGCATCGAATTGCGTTGTTGCACAAAATTTTTTGACTCGAACTGAACTTATAGAGAATTTCTTACCTGTTATTTTACTAAGAAGATCGAAACAATATCCACCAAACATTCCAACAAAGTACGGTAAATGAATCGAGGGAATTCTTTTACCCAAGCTGGATTCTACTTCAGCGACTAACTGATTCATACTTAAATCAGGTTTATCTACGTAGTTAAATACTTCATAACCCGCATGCATATTTTCAAGTTTGTACTCTATGAATGCAACAACATTACCAATGTAAGCCATTGATTTCTTATTACTTCCTTTGCCCACCATAGCAAATTTGCCACTTGCAATCTGCTTCAACAAATTATAAACATTTCCTCTATTACGCTCTCCGAATATTACTGTCGGACGAATAATCGTTAGTGAACGATTTAAAGGATCTTTAGCAAACCATTCACGCAAAATTTCTTCAGCCTGCCACTTACTTTTGCCATAATGGTTAAATGGATCTTCAGGGTGTCCTTCGTTCGGATTCGTTTTATTTAAACCATATATAGCTACAGAGCTTGTAAAAATGATGTTTGTAACACCATTCTTATCCATCGCAGCTAAGACATTTCGTGTACCCTCGACGTTTACGTCATAGTACAAAGACGTCGGGGTAACATCATCGCGGTGTTCAGCTGCTAAGAGTACAACTGTATCAAAACCAACTAAACCAGAGTCCAGCTCCTCCTGACGACGAACATCACTGATCTCTGTCAATTCTTGGAAAAAATGGCTTGGACTTTTGTCTAAATTCCTGACTACAAACTTATTTTTAATCAACTCAATCAGACGTGTGCCAACAAATCCAGATGCGCCAATTAGGCAAATTTTATCTTTCATACTCACTAAACAATTTTAATACTTTAACAAGAAAGCCCATCCCCTGATGCTTTAGGGTAAATAGAATCAAAAAACTCTGGCTTTCCGACCATTTACACAATTATCTCGTTTATCCTAAAAAAGTCATCATACTATAAAAGATTAGATAGATTTATATCTATCTCTCAATATTTTATAGTTCAAACACTTCTTAAATAAATAATGAAGGCACTGGTAATGTCACCTCCTAGACTTATTTTAAGTGGTAACTCAAAGAATCCATTAATAATAAAACTGTCAAATGGACACTGGATACCATATTCATTCGTAGATGTGATTTAAGATTGCATGGTAAATATCGTTAAAATTTAAAGAATGAGTAACTATTGATTGTTAACCATGCAACCTATTGACTAAAACAATTTGCTTCAGATATTTTTTTACACAAAGTATATAGCTAAAGTCTTCTATATAAACCGGAGTCAGTTGTTCCCTAACATATATTTTATTTTGTTCTTATAGAAATAAAAATTTTTCCTAACTCCTTTGAGCCAATATTTAATCCTGTTATTTTTGGCCTTCTTAATAACAATCATGTGATGTGGGTCATATCGTTCAAGAACAGGAATGTCTATAATATTATGAATTTCAGGGTACCCTATTCTGAATATCTCATAAACCCACATATCTGTGGTTTTAATAACTAACTTATTAATGACATAAAAATGATAAAATAATAGTGTTTCAGGTGTTAAAGGTACTCTCTCAACGATGTATTGTGAACATTCTGATAATAAGTTTTCAAGGGCTTTAGCATCATTCCGTTTGAATGCCATAAGCTGATCATTAAAATGCATTCCCATTGGAATACATGTCCCCCTGAGAGTGTTCTTATAATATAAAGGTTCAACCAGACCGTAATTACGCTGCCCCGAATGTGGATGAAACCCCATACCTGACGGGATCAAAAGCGTACCATCACTAAGTTCATCCAATACAAGTTCACTATAGAAAGCTAGATCGGGGCGGGCAACTATGATCGTATCATATTCAAAACCATTTTTTTCTTCATACTTTAAAATAAGCTTATATGCCTGCTCAATATTGTTGAACATGGATAGAAAACGAGAAGGATTAAGGCCGAATAAAATTTCTTCTCTTGCAATTTCGGGGATTTCACTAAGCAAGTCTTCACTTTTCTTATCATGAAGACAGTAATCCTTTAAATGCTCACCATAAATATTTCGAAGAACATCCCCTGTCACCTCATTTTCATTATCAATATCAGTACTATTTTTTGGGTTTATTTTCATATACCCAAATTTGTCATATATTCCTTCATGATTTAACAGTGGCTTATCGCTAAACTTATAACCACAATAGAAGACATCTGCATCTAGGAAATCACTTACATTTTTATGAAAACTCGAGGCAGTCACTTCTGCCGTTCGGAATAAACCATGAAGGATAATAGCGGTTTTACCAGCATATTTCTTATTTTTTTTAACGTAGTCTTTTTTATACATAACAAACACCATAATTCATTGAAAATTCAGGCAGGTTAGATTAATTGAATTCACATAATATTTTATGCTTATAGTCATCAATTTTTTCATCTCGATAAATATCGCCAATACATCTACTAACATCCACAACCTTAAGATGACTGCGCAAAGCCTGAACATAAAGTAAACGGCAACAGTCAACTATAGGAAGACCATTATCGAATTTGTCATCAAGTAAATTTTGAATATTATTCCAGCTATCAGAAATATAGTCCATATTTTCACTTTTACCCCAGAACAAAATATCATAGATCCTGTTAGGATAAAATATCTTCGGAGGGTTCAAATGATAAATGTTTTTACTATCATTCGATGATATAACCAGTTCGTCATATAGACAAAAATCTGGTATAGGTTCAACGAATCCCATATCGGGTCTCATTCTTATCACGAGATCATATTTAAAATTATGTTGTCTCTCAAAGTCTTTTTTTAGTTTATTAGCCTTGAATATCTTGTACAGCTGAGGAAAAGCTGTGGCTTTGACTACTTTATCTCCAAAATGTAATCCCTCATGATATAATTTTTTTATTGTTTCATTTTGATTAGCAATCCAAATATCAAAGTTTTCAATCTCAACATCACGAACTGTACAACCTGAATGACTAAGCAAATTATGAATCTTTGATTCAGTTATATCTCGATCTTTTGAATAAATTGAAGGCTCAGCTTGTCCATGATGGAATGAATATCCTCTTTCATCCCATACCGATGCAAAAATATCACAATTAAATCGACTCAAAATATTGTCAAAATTCATCTTCAGTAGCTCGGAATTATCAAAGTTACGAAGCTGACCACAGTAAAGAATAGCAATTCTAGGAACGCGTACTAATTTTTTTATCGAAAAAAGACGATCAACTATCGATAACCCTAATGGTTGGCTAAAAGACTCATTCCCAAAATAACCATTCTTCATTAATACGCCATTTAAAATAGCTTGCTCTTGTGTATTATGTTTAAATTCGGCATGCTGAATTTTTTCGTACTTTGGTGAGATGAGACTATCATCCATACAATATCGTAACCATTCTTCTAGAATACGAATAGCTTCGGGGGTTTTTCTACAAATGATAATTGACGCATTATGCAAGTAACTTTCTAAATTCTGCTCAGTCAGTATTCCCATCTCATACAGAACATCTGTTTTAACGTTATGCTTAACCTTCAAGTTTGGGAAAATTTCAACAGGAGAGAATATATCACATTTAATATAATCTAAAACAGCAGAAACGTTACGTCTTGTATGATGAACATCAGCGAGAATGTTAGGGTATTTTGATATATTGCAATCGCGGTACAGCAGAATATCACCCATTTGCATATTTTCTAGTTCTTTAAGCAGAATATAAGGCTTCCACCGTAAAAAACCTATTTTATTAGTTTTAAAATTCCAAATAGCCTCTTCTTCGAACTCTTTAACGTAGATACTTGTCTCAGGATTGTTTTTTAGCTCATAGGCGGAAATGGCTTTTACGGAATCAACAAATGGCTTTGTTTTTCGCAAAAGTATATTTACTTCATCAGTCAAATCTATCCCATCATCAAATTTCTGGCCCTGCGTATAAAATGTTAAAAAATGGACCTTATCAGAGGGGCGGAAAATTACAATTTTAATAGCTTCTATCTTGGATCTTATAAGCCATATAATTTCTGGATCAACATTCTCTGCTATTTTCTTTCTTAATATTAATAAAAATCCTCTCAAGTCTCTTGTCTTTATTAAAAATTTCACTGCGCTGAACATTTTCCGCGGGACCTTAGTAATTTTTTTAAGAATGTTTTTCACGTCATACCTTATGGTGATATTGATTAATAATTACCGCTAACAGATATCATTGTTTTCCGCTCACAAAACATGTATTATTCTGTTCTGCTAGAATAAAATTAGGGGAATTACAACATGAATAAATTAAGTATCGTTCTCTGTGGCACCAAATATAAAGAATATAGTTTAAGTTACGCCATTGATATTCTATATAAAAACTTCCCTGACTGCGAAATTATAGTTTCCACAAATGATAAAAATCTTGAAAATGATTTAAAAAAAATCAAAGTTGATAAGATCATTACTAACAATGATATAGGTGAATTACCCTCTCTCAAATTCCCATTGATGGGAGATAAAGAAACTAATAATAACATCAACAAGCAGATACAATCCTGCAGAAAAGGAATAGAAGCTGCGACAAACAATCTTGTTTTAAAACTTCGAACAGATCAACTAATCCTGACGGATAAAGTTATTAAGCTTTGGGAAGAAATTGAAAAGATCCCTAACCAAACAAAAAAGAAAGGCAGAATAATAACATCAAGTATATTTTCAATAAACCCCAGATATTCTGAAAGAATGCCATATCATATCAGTGATATGTTTCAGTTAGGTTATAAAGAAGATTTACTATCTTATTATTCCGCTCCAGAATATCCATTTGAGTATGCAACTTGGTATGAACGTACTCCACATGATGCATCAAGCAACAACTTTGAGCGTACATTCAGGTCAAGATTTGCCGTTGAGCAATGGCTTGCACTGCATTATATTTTTGGTGAGGAAGAAAAATTCCCAATTATGTATCATAACAATTGCAATATGGACATAATTAGTAATTTCGAAGATACCTTTATTGACTATTTTATAATCGCACATCCAGACGACATTGATCTTAGAGTTAGTAAATTCACAAGTTCAAAAAGTTATTATAACACTCAATGTTACTCTACCAGAGAGAGTCTGATTCTTTTGTCAAAGAAATATCCAAAGTTCGATTTCCTTATCGATAAATATGCTAGTAAAGGTATGAGCAAACAATACTTTGATAAACTGATGCCCTTGATTTATTCTAAAATAGGGCAGTTCATAATAAAAAAAATACCTCATTCAAGTAAAGAAAAAATAAAAAAAATATTAGACGTGCTTTTTTGATAATTATTGTCCCTAAAAGCTTTTTGCATTGATAATTTATGACATCATGAAATAAAAATAGATAACTCTTAAAGTTCCGTGCAGTCCATTACAGACAGCACGGAATTTACATCGTAAAAAGTCTCTTTATAGCTCCATAAATTACTAGCGATGGGTTTTGTAAAAATCAAAAGCATCGTTTACAGTACCATCAAAAACAATATTTCCCGCATCAAGAACAATACCTCGGTTGCAAAAATCTCTTACATCTTGTTCCGAATGCGACGAAAAAATTAGAATTCCTACAGATTCGATCAACTCTGTAATTCTAATTCGAGCTCTCTCCATAAAGCTTGCATCACCAGCACCGATCACTTCATCCAATAAGAGAATATCAGGTTTTACAGCGGTTGAAATAGCAAAAGCTAGTCTTACAGACATACCAGAAGAATAAGTACGAACTGGTAAATCGATGAAATCTGCAAGCTCTGTAAACTTAATAATATCTTCACTAATTTCATCAATTTGCTTTCTTGTCATGCCAAGTAACATGCCGCGAGAATAAATATTTTCTCTACCTGATGACTCCGGATTCATCCCCAAACTAATATCCAATAAACTAGCTATACTACCATTAGTTGAGATTAACCCTTCCGTTGGTTCATAAATTCCGGCTATAGTTTTTAGAAGTGTAGACTTACCAGCTCCATTATGCCCAATAAGCGCTAATCGATCTCCATGCTTCAATTCTATATTGATGTTTTTTAGAGCATCAACTGTAACGGATTTTGCATTAGAAGAAACTTTCCCCCCTGTAGTTAGCCGTACAAAGTTCGCCTTTAATGATCTTGATTTCACATCAAATATTGGATAACTAATCCCTACATTTTTTAGTAAAACATGACTTTTCATATACTATACCCAATATGATATGTTTTTTCTTGATTTTGCAAAAACAAGGAAACCGACAATGACATTCATTATCGTAAATACAAGAATATACTTTATGCTTGGATGCATAACAGCTGGTGGGAAGTCAGCTGGTAAAAGTGAAAATCGGATAAAATCGATAAAATGATAAAGCGGATTCCATTCAAGAATAAAAGCTTTAGTACGCATTGATTCTGTTGGTATCCACATTACAGGTGTAACCAACATGCCAATTTGCAAGATTGATAGAATAATCTGTCTTAAATCCATAAAACGAGTACAAAGACAAGACAAGGTAAGTGCAATGAAAAATAAATTGAATGTCAGTATACCAAATCCAAATATAGCTTTACCGACAGTATAGAATGTTAGTGTACTGTCCAGGAACAACAAACAGACAATAAGCACTACCGCATTATGTAGGAAAAAATAGATATTGCGAGTGATCGATTGATAGATAAAAACAGTTCTTTCAATCTGGATTTGCTTAATAAAACCAGAACATGAAATAAATGAATCAGCTGTTTCAATAATAGTCTGGTTTATATAGTTCCAAATCATGATCCCCAATGCCATATAAAGCAGATAGTGGCGAATATCTTGATGGAACAGTGCTGCAAATACTGTTGAAATGGACACGACGTAGATTGCTGTACTGGCCGTAATCCAAAATGGTCCAAGTACACTGCGGCGATATCGGATTAAAATTTCCTGCCATGCCATGTATGTCCAAAAATGGTGTTTCTTAAAACCACCCCATATGTCTAATAGTGCTAGTTTAAACATCATCTCTACCTAGGAAATCAGTATATTCTGCTGGTGTACCCATAAAAATATGGTTTTTGATATCTACTTTCTTGTAATGAACATTCATTCCCTTATTAATAATAAAATTAAACATCGGGGCAATATAAAGTTCACCAGGGTTACTTCGTATCAATTCAATATATGAATTGATAAAAACATTCTTATTTTTAAACCCATAAACGCCATTTGAGCAAAGGTCAGAGATACGCTTCTTCTCTGCTGTTTCTAAAACTAACGTTGTGCCATCTTTAGGTTTAGCAAAGGACCAATGCTCCCCTTCGCCCTGGAATACTTCAAGATACGCATCATTAGATTCGTTCATGTAATCGAAATTACTTTCGTAGGTATCTATATTAAAAATAATTAATGGCTCGTTATCAGGTACTTTATCTAAAGACAGAAATACCGTTTCAGCCTGCCCGCGAGTTTCAGCATTCAACGTAATGATTTCATAGTCTTTGATACCCATCTTCTGCAATTCTGTTGCAATGAATCGGGGAGTATCATAAACATCGCGACATATAAAAATAAATTTTTCATTTCGGTACATTTTTTCAAATGTGCTGACAGACCATTCAAACAAAGTTTTTCCATGAGCGAGTAATTTGTACTTCGGCTCCGTGTAGCCCGCCTTAAAAAAACGACTGCTTAACCCTGCCATAGGTATAATAATCATTTAATTAATTCCTTATATAAATTAATTGCGGTAGCAACGAATGCAAGCTGTCTGTCTGGACGATCATAATGTAACGGCAACATAGACAGGAAAAGAGTGGTCGTAATTGCTAATATTTCCTGGTAAGAAAACTTTGAGTTCTCGAACTGTTTTTTGATCAATTCACTCAAATCCACGCCATTTTGGGGAATATCCAAGGTAATCTGAATACCATCATCTTCGACATTAAACCGGTCTGAAATAATATAATCATATTTACCAATCGCAGAATGCAATATTTTCGCAAGATCATAACGAATATCGCCGTAGATGTTAATGGTATCATTAAAATCTATACCACGTGGATCAATAACTTTGATATCATTCTTTTTAAAATCGTAGAGAATATTACTAAAGCAAAAATCGCCATGAACAAACGATTGGCTAGATTCTCTGCTAATATACTGATGAACATCATTCATCATTTTTGGAAGGTAATATTCATTGCCTTCATTATCTTTTATCACGTTTGCAAAGCGTGGATTATCTTTGATAAATTCTTCCAATCGACTGTTATTTTTGGATACTAACGACTGATAGAAATCACCTGTAGGTTGCGGATTCTTAATCTCAGAGCAATGATTAATAAAATTGAAACAACTATTAATTATTTGTTTCCAGATATCGGTAGGGTGATGGCTGAAAACAAATAATTCAGTTAACGTCGGATTATATAGATACTCTAATTTATATCTATATCCATCATTTTCCTCACCATGACTTATCAGCATTGGAACATAATATGCCATACTCTCAGGAATTGAAGAAAACCAATTAGCTTCGGCATTGAGTTTTCTTTTCTTTTGAGAGCGTTTTTCTACAAAATATTTATTAATTGTTAGCTCATTAAATGCACGCTCTGTCGTAACAATCGTTTTTGAATCATAAAATGTATTTAAATGTCCAAAGTCCAACCAATCTTCACGATGTTCTTGGGTGAAATTATTTGTAGCATTATATTTAAGTAAACTTTTAGCAAAATCAAAGTTAGTACTAATGAGATTACGAATCAGTAACTGAGGATTTGCAATACACAATATCCCACAAAAAACGGTATTTTGTTCTTCAAAGCCATTATTTATTTTCATCCACGCATAGTTAAAATCAGAGCGTGCAGTATAAATTACATCTTTACCTAAGTTACCAATATTGAGCCCTGCTCTTAAGAGTGTATCACCATAATAAATGATGACACTATCATCTTCTGCAGTACACAGTGAAGCCAAGCAGAATGCAATCGACTGTCCTAAAGAAAAACTTTCATCAATTTTGATAATGCTGATGTTATTATCCTGCAATTCTTTCAGATCCCAAGGGCTGGCCTCGAAAGACTTCGGCAATGTTAAATAGATTTTTTCTTCTGGATTTTCATTTCGAATATTTTTAATTTGATATGTATAAAGTCTTTTATTACCTACTGGCAAGAAAGATGGTGGTATCTGTCCGAATTCTGCGCGCAAATCCTGTTCTACATACTGCGCAGATAGAATAACGATCATTTTTCTTTCCTCAATAGTTCTACTATTTCTTCATAAGTTTTATTTATAAACTCGCTTGGACGAATAGCTTTATCATCGACGTAAAAACCTTCATGACCACACCATGGTTTACCGACATAAATTTCGTCATAGGGAATGTTATTTTTATCCAGCCAACTTATAATAATCGGTAATGTATTTTTATTAATTAACCCGATGTTATTATCGTAAGAGTTCATATTCCGGCTGGTATTCAGTACGATAGCAAACCCTTGATCTTTATACTCTCTTAACTTCGCTAGCAATTCTTCGTTAACAATTGCATCTTCATAACCAATGGGCCCTTTTCCCTTTGTAAGGGTCATATCGATATCAATAATTAATTTTTTCATAATCACACTTGCTTAATTGTTTAAAAAAATAATTTCATTAAAGTACGCGTAATTATCACAGGAATTCCAATGAAACAACGCACTTTTATGTATAAATAAACTTGCTGTTTAATAATATCTAAAATACCAATTGTTCCTGAGTAGGTGCGATTTTTGTTGTTTATCTTATAGAATGGTTTTTTTATAAATTCAATACAATTACCATTCTTAATTAAATCATGCACCATTAATTGGTCGCTAACGTAGGGATTTTGATCATCAAATGTTATTTGCGGAGCGACATCCCTGGTAAATATTATCTTTTGTAACGGAGCCAATAGTGGACGTCCAAGAATAAAGTTACGACGAATTATATTCCCAGGGTAATCCCTAAGCACTTTAGCTTGCGTTGTATTTTCTTTTAATTTGTCCCAATCATCAACATAGTAGTCATTAATGTAAATATGGCTGGTGTAATGAAGAACTGGAAATGAGCAAAGTCTTATTGTATCACCAAAAAAATAATACGAAAAACTATCAAAATATAGATTAGCATGAGCATACTTTACTATGTATTCCCAATGCTGCGTACGATCGTAGTACTTGTCTGGCCTAATAAAAATTACAGATTTAGAAAAGCCATCAGATGAAATAGCCTTGATATAACTATTGTGGTCCTGAATGCTCAGCAAAAACGAAAATTGTTCACTTTTATAGCTATCAAGTAATTTAATTTCTTCCAGAAAATCGTCATTTATCGTTTTTAATGGAACTAAAAAAATATGTCTTCGATCTTCTGACATTGTACGTCCTATCCGCAACCGAATTTGAGTTATCTCACTCGATTTTACTGCTAAATCGAAGATGAAATGAAAGCACGCTACCGCCCCTGGCTCAACAGCTACCAGCGCGCTGAATATTTAACGATGTGAAAAATATTGGGTTTCGTCAAAAATTGGTAATAGCTACCATATTTAAAATTCCGAAGCCCTTTATTAATTCTCTTATCAACACAACAAAAACACCTTCGTAGCAATCAATAGTATTCCTAGAAGGTGTTTTCAGTACTCCATACTTTGCTCTATTCAATTGAGCGACTAGTGACAAAAGGATTATCTACTTATTTCTCAAGTAGCTTCTCAATGCCCTTCCTGAACTTCGCCCCATCCTTCACATTCCGCAACCCATACTGCACAAACGCCTGCATATACCCCATCTTCTTCCCGCAGTCGTAGCTCTCACCCGTCATCAGCATCGCGTCAACAGACTGCTTATTCGCCAGTTCGGCGATCGCATCCGTCAGTTGAATTCGACCCCACGCCCCCGGCACGGTCTTCGCCTGTTCAGGCCAGATATCGGCGGACAGTACGTAGCGGCCTACGGCCATCAGATCGGATTCCAGCGTCTGCGGCTGGTCAGGTTTTTCGATAAAATCAACGATACGGCTAACTTTACCTTCGACATCCAGCGGCTCTTTCGTTTTGATGACGGAGTATTCAGACAGGTCGCCCGGCATACGTTTCGCCAGTACCTGGCTACGTCCGGTTTCGTTGAAACGCGCCACCATGGCGGCAAGGTTGTAGCGCAGCGGGTCGGCGCTTGCGTTGTCCAGCACGATGTCCGGCAACACAACCACAAACGGGTTATCGCCGACAATCGGATGTGCGCACAGGATAGAGTGCCCCAGGCCCAGCGGCTGCGCCTGGCGAACGTTCATGATGGTCACGCCAGGAGGACAGATAGATTGAACTTCTGCCAGCAGCTGACGCTTCACGCGCTGCTCAAGCAATGCTTCCAGTTCATACGAAGTATCGAAGTGGTTTTCCACCGAGTTTTTCGATGCGTGTGTGACCAGAACGATTTCTTTGATCCCTGCAGCAACCACTTCGTCGACGATGTACTGAATCATCGGCTTGTCAACGATCGGCAGCATCTCTTTAGGGATGGCCTTCGTGGCAGGTAGCATGTTCATACCCAATCCCGCTACCGGAATGACTGCTTTCAAATTAACCATTATCTTGTCCACCTATATATCGGTTGATGAATTATAGCGATTAAACATGTTTAATCCACTCTGTTTTGTCATAGTACTGATTTGAGTCAGGATGATCCCTGGATGTAATCCGATAATTCAGTGGATTGCCGTGCTCAGCGGCGGGGCAGCGCGAAATTGAGGCGTTCTGTGTTGACAACATGCTGATCGACCCGATCAATATCCACCGCCGCCTGCCCTTTCTCATTCACCGCCCTCACGTTCGCCAGCGACAGCAGCGTATCCTGCTTCGCCATAAACTTCCCACGCACATCCTTGCGTAAATCGAAGTTCAGCTTCAGCGCAGGCCCACGAGAGGAGAGTTGCATCACGTTGATGTTCCTCAAAAAAATGTGTTGCCTTTGTTATGAATCTCCAGCGAAGCGTGCTTCATGGACAGGTTGGTGATAGAGACAAACGAGGGGTTGTTACCCGAGGAAATTTGAATACCGCGGACCGTATAGGCCAAAGCACTATTGTCCATCTGTATATTATTCAGGCGGAAGTTTTGCGGTATCGACAAATAATTACCTTTGATAACACCGTAGCCAATCAGCGGCTTTGTTGAATAAATCGAACTTTTGCTGAGTTGAAGGATCAGATCACGTATCCTCCCGACAACACAGACCATTCCGTGGCAAAGCAAAAGTTCAGAATCACCAA
>ERZ773108.3000-NODE-3000-length-13568-cov-6.574854_pt1 | contig 13568 bp, 9 predicted proteins | sample MGYA00580570_ERZ773108 | MGnify/ENA primary metagenome ERZ773108 (study PRJEB29015, sample SAMEA2737840) | human gut metagenome | biome: human gut; feature: human-associated habitat; material: faeces | place: China | collected 2012 ...
GATAAAAACGCTCCGCGAGGATGCGCACTCGGCGCAGGGGTAGATGGTTGCCGAGACAACCGCGTCTCGGCGCGAGAATGTGCCAAGGCACATTCTTTTTTATGTTACAGAGCGGGACAAAGCGATCAGGTATCAGCTGGCGAAACATTTATCGGAAGCTGCCAGTCTGATAAGGATGGAATTTTCCAAACGGGCATGGTATACTCAACTCAACAAGATAAGGGGATCGATACGAATGAAAAGAAAACAGGTAACAGCAGCATGTCTGATGGCAGCGACGATGCTGTTTTCAGGCTGCACGCCGAATATCAGTGAATATGCAGCGCGAGCGCAGCAAGCCGGAAAGAGCTTTTGGGAAGGGAAAACAACAGACGCTATGGCGCAGGACAGCGATGCTGCGGCAACAGCAGAGGGCGAGACGTCTGTAGCAGGTGAAACACAGAATGTCAGTACAGGAACCGGCACCGCTGCAGCGAACGATGATGAGGTGCAGGATAGCACCGCTGCGACCGATGGTGGGACACAGGACGGCATAACAGCGACCGGCGGAAAAGCGCAGCACGGCGATACCGCGGCAACAGCAGACAGCGAGATGCCTGCGACCGGCGAAACGCAGACCGACACCGCTACAGAATCTGCGGCAGCAACAGCTCCACAAATTCCAGCCCTGATGACAGAAGTGACTGACTCCGTTTATGAAGCATACGCGCAGAAATCGGATGCGTTTACCGGTAAGCTGGCGGGACACGACCGCTTAAGCCGCGCGGAAAACGCAGCGCTGACGGCAGTTCTTTCGCAGAAGGAGTACGGTGACAAGACGCTTTGCCTGCAGAACATGGCGAAGTATGACAGCAACGCAAATGAAAGCTTTCTGCTGATGTTTGAGAGCACACCGTTGACAGCGCGCGGGCGGATTTCCGGCGATCTCTGGTATTATGACGGCGAGTCGGCAAGGCTTCTGGAAAAAGGAATCGTCGTGACCGGACTGCAGCAGGTGACGGGAATTGGGAATCCGTTTGTTATTCTGGAAACGGAAGTCTCCGGCAAAAAACAGGCGGCTGTCTGGACGGTAAAAGATCAAAAGTGCGAAAAGCTTCTGGAGGATGCCGAGACGATCGAAGCGACAAAGGACGGCGTTTGTACGTTTTATCCTGCGGAGAAGACTGTGTACGATCCGCTTGTTTCGGAATGGGACAGTGCAGAAGAGACGATTCCTGTTTATTATGAAAGAACAGCGGACGGATTTGCAGAGTGTTCGTATCGGGAGTTGACAGCGTCGGAATATTTGACGTATGTGTCTGCAGAGGATTCGGATGAAGAGGCACAGGCGTGGAAGGAAAAGCTGGAAGAGCAGTTCTACACGCAGACGGATGAAAATACAGAATATACCTATTGGTTTTATGCAATTGGGGAGGACAAAATTGCCTATCGCTGCAGAGAAGCCGGGCAGTCGGTCGGACAGGAAGAAGGAATCGATCATGCGGTTGCGAAGTACAGCTGGTGTATCAGCAGCCTGGATCAGGGAAAGCTGACCAAAGCATCGGAGACGATCAGCGGGGATGGATTTTTCTTTCCGTCGAGATTGGAGCAGGAAGAAGCGCTGGAGAGCCTGGAGGATATTCCAAACGAATTTACGAAAAACCGGTTGAATAAAGTGCAGAAAACAGCCCGCGCGGCGGTTAGTCAGGCGGTTGCACAGATTCTGGAGGTACAGGAGTACCCGGACGATGCGCTGTGTTTTGCAGAGACGGCGGATTACGATGGGAACGGCAAAAAAGAAACGTTTGCGGCGATCGGCAGGTACGACGGATCGTTCGGTGCGCCGGGATGCGATCTGTGGTTTGTCGGCGCGGACGGCGCAGTTTTGGAAGAAGAGAATTTTGCCTTTAAGGAGCTGGAAAAGCTGGGAAGCGCCTTTGTGCTGTATCGTGGCTACGAAGTGTCCGGTGTCAGCGACATGCTGTTTGGTGTGCAGGAGCAAGGAGCAGTGCGCCTGTTAAAACAGATGGGGCACTTTGAGCTGGACGATGACGGCGATCTGATGGCATGGACTGCCGGGACAGAAGCCGCGCCGGGATATTATGACATCAGCCTGCGCACACTGACAGAGTATCGATTAGAAGAAATCCGTGAAAAAGAGCTGTTACAGTATAAAAACGGCAAAGCAGTGTTAAAGAGTATCCTGCGGCAGGTTGGATCAGATTTCGGGAAAATACAGATTTTATCCGGGGAAAACGATAGGATTCATGTCAACCTTTCGGACGCGGAAGGAAGCTGGTACGAGACATGGAAAGTGGAAAACGACAGACTTGTACTGACAGACAGCGGAGAAGGCAGTGTAAAAGAGGTTCATGAAAGCGGTGATGTGTCCGGACAAAACGCAGTCAGTCAAAACAGCGCTGTATCTGACCGGGAAGCAGACAGCATCAGTGAAAACAATGCGGCAGCATCCGACCGGACAGGCAGCATCGGCACGAGGTTTGTGACAAAGAGCGGGCAAAAGTCAGAAAACGGGACAGAAAGCCCTGCCTTCGACTTCTCTGCGCCCGATGGGACAGCAAAGGAAACTCAGACAGAACAAGAATAGGAAATTACAAAAATATGGCATTTGCACATTTGCACGTCCATACAGAGTACAGCCTGCTGGACGGTTCCAATAAAATCAAAGAATATGTAAAACGAGTCAAGGAGCTGGGCATGACGGCTGCGGCGATTACCGACCATGGCGCAATGTACGGTGTGATCGATTTTTACCGTGCGGCGCGGGCAGAGGGTATCAATCCGATTTTGGGCTGTGAGGTCTATGTTGCGCCCAATTCCCGTTTTGACCGGGAGATTACCGGCGGGGATGACCGGTATTACCATCTGGTGCTTCTGGCGGAAAATAATACTGGTTACGCGAATTTGAGCAAAATCGTCAGCCGCGGTTTTACGGAGGGGTACTATTACAAGCCGCGTGTCGATATGGAGGTTCTGGAGGAATTTCACGAGGGAATTATTGCGCTGTCTGCGTGTCTGGCAGGTGAAGTGCCGCGCTATATCCAGAAAGGACTGCCGGAGGAAGCAAAAAAATGCGCATTAAAGTATCAGTCGATTTTTGGGAAGGATAATTATTTTCTGGAACTGCAGGATCATGGGATCCCGGAGCAGCAGACCGTAAACATGGCGCTTTTACAGATGTCGCGAGAACTGGACATTCCGTTAGTATGCACGAACGACGTGCACTACACCTATGCGGAGGACGCAAAGCCCCACGATATCCTTCTGTGTATCCAGACCGGCAAAAAGCTTTCCGACGAAAACCGGATGCGTTACGAGGGCGGTCAGTATTTCGTCAAAAGCGAAGAAGAGATGAAGGGACTGTTTCCCTATGCGTGGGAGGCAGTGGAAAATACACAGCGAATTGCAGACCGCTGTCATGTGGAAATCGAGTTTGGTAAGACGAAGCTGCCGCATTTTGATGTGCCGGAGGGCTATGATTCCTGGGGATATTTGAATAAGCTGTGCACTGACGGTATGAAAGAGCGCTATCCGGAGGACGACGGCACGCTGCAGAAGCGTCTGGAATACGAGCTGGGTATTATCAAGCGCATGGGATATGTGGACTATTTCCTGATCGTGTGGGATTTTATCAACTATGCCAGAGAAAACGGTATTCCGGTAGGACCTGGACGTGGAAGTGCAGCTGGAAGCATCGTTTCCTACTGCCTGCATATCACGAATATTGATCCGATCCGTTATAGCCTGCTGTTTGAGCGTTTCCTGAACCCGGAACGAGTTTCCATGCCGGATATCGATATCGACTTCTGTTATGAACGCAGACAGGAGGTCATCGATTATGTCGGACGCAAATATGGAAAAGAAAAGGTTGTGCAGATTGTCACATTCGGTACGCTGGCGGCAAAGGGTGTCATCCGCGATGTCGGGCGTGTCATGGATCTGCCGTATTCCTTTGTGGATTCGATTGCAAAAATGATTCCGAACGAGCTGAACATGACGATTGATAAGGCACTGTCAATGAACGCAGAGCTGCGCAAGCTCTACGAGAGCGATGAACAGGTGCACGTGCTGATTGATATGAGTAAACGGCTGGAGGGATTGCCGCGCCACACCTCGATGCACGCAGCAGGGGTTGTGATCTGCCCGGAGGCGGCAGATCATTTTGTACCGCTTTCACGGGGGTCGGATGGTTCGATCACAACGCAGTTTACGATGACGACGCTGGAAGAGCTCGGACTGTTAAAAATGGACTTTCTGGGGCTTCGAACCCTGACAGTAATCGACCACGCGGTCAAGATGATTGAGCATGACACCGGTGTGAAGCTCGATATGGAGCATCTGGATTATAACGATAAAAAAGTGCTGGATTCGCTCTGCACCGGCAGGACGGACGGCGTGTTCCAGCTGGAAAGCGGCGGGATGAAAAGCTTCATGAAGGAGCTAAAGCCCCAGAACCTTGAGGATATCATCGCGGGTATTTCCCTGTACCGTCCCGGGCCGATGGACTTTATTCCAAAATATATTAAAGGAAAAAACAATCACGACGAGATCACCTATTCCTGTCCGGAGCTGGAACCGATCCTGTCTCCGACCTACGGCTGTATCGTGTATCAGGAGCAGGTTATGCAGATTGTGCGCGACCTCGGCGGCTACACGATGGGACGAAGCGACCTGGTTCGCCGTGCAATGAGCAAGAAAAAGCAGTCCGTCATGGAAAAAGAACGGGCGAATTTCGTTTACGGCAATCCCGAGGAGGGCGTGCCCGGCTGTGTGGCCCGGGGCATTCCGGAAAAGGTCGGTCTGGAAATTTACGCGGAAATGATGGATTTTGCAAAATACGCGTTCAACAAGTCCCACGCCGCATGCTACGCGGTTGTCGCTTACCAGACGGCTTACCTGAAATATTATTATCCGGTGGAATTTATGGCGTCCCTGATGACTTCTGTAATCGATAACCCCGGAAAAGTGGCGGAATACATTCTGGTCTGCCGCCAGATGGGAATCGCGATTCTGCCGCCGGATATCAACGAGGGAGAGCCGGGATTTTCGGTATCGGGAAAATCAATCCGGTACGGGCTGACTGCGATCAAGGGTGTAGGACATCCGGTTGCGGACGCGGTGATCGCAGAGCGGAAGCTGCGGGGCGTGTTCAAAAACCTGCAGGATTTTCTTTCCAGAATGTCCGATACGGAAGTCAATAAGCGCAACGTGGAAAACTTCATCAAAGCGGGTGCATTCGATAGCCTTGAGGGAACACGCAAGCAGTTTATGAGCGTATTTGTGCAGCTGATGGATCAGAATCAGCAGAATCGGAAAAATAATATGGCGGGACAGCTTTCCTTATTCGATCTGGTGGACGAGTCGGAAAAGAAAAACTATGAAATCCGCTTCCCGGATGTCGGGGAATATCCGAAGGAAATTCTTCTGACCTTTGAAAAAGAAGTGCTCGGTGTGTATGTCAGCGGGCATCCGCTGCAGGAATACGAGCAGCTCTGGCGCAGGAATATTTCTAATACAACGGCAGATTTTATGCTGGATGAGGAGACAAACAGCGTCCATATTCAGGACGGAGCAAAGGCGGTTATCGGCGGAATTATTGAGGAAAAGAAGATCAAATATACCAAAAACGATAAGGTGATGGCGTTTTTACAGGTGGAGGATCTGGTTGGAACGATTGAAGTTATCGTCTTCCCGAAAACCTATGAGCAGTACGGCAGCAAGCTGATGGAGGATGAAAAGGTTCTCCTGCGGGGGCGCGTTTCCGCAGAGGAGGACAAAGACGCGAAGCTGATCTGTGAATCCGTGCAGACCTTTGACGAAATCCCCAAAAAGCTCTGGATTAAATTTCCGACGATGGAAGCCTATCAGCAGCAGGAAAAAAAGCTGCTTTCGGCAATCGCAGCTTCCGACGGCAGGGATACCGTGGTGATTTATGTGGAAAATCCGCGCGCGATGAAGCAGCTTGGGGCGAATCAGACCGTTCATGGGGACGAGGAACTTTTAAAGCAGCTGGAAGAGCTGTTTGGAGAAGAAAACGTAAAGCTGATGTAAGTTTCACAAAACCATTGAAAAGAAAGCCCGTTTCGATTAAAATAAAAAATGGTTTTACGGATTTTGAAATCTTAAGATTGAAGTCCAGCCCGCAGCGGCAGACAGGAGGAACAATGGCAGCTAAGATAAAGACAATTGGAGTTCTTACAAGCGGCGGAGATGCGCCGGGTATGAATGCGGCAATCCGTGCGGTTGTTCGGAAAGCGATTTGCAACGGCGTCAAAGTAAAAGGCATTAAAAAAGGCTATCAGGGCCTGTTAAATGAAGAAATCATAGATATGGATGCCCGCAGTGTTTCGGATACCATCCAGAAGGGCGGTACGATTCTGGGAACTGCGCGTTGTCTGGAATTTAAGACCGAAGCCGGACAGAAAAAGGGCGCGGAGATCTGCCGCAGACACGGCATCGACGGTCTGGTTGTTATCGGCGGCGACGGCTCTTACAGAGGTGCGCAGGCGATGTCCAGACTTGGAATCAATACGATTGGTTTGCCGGGCACGATCGATCTGGATATTGCATGTACCGAATATACGATCGGTTTCGACACGGCAGTCAATACCGCGATGCAGGCAATCGATAAGGTAAGGGATACTTCATCTTCACATGAACGTTGCAGTATTATCGAAGTAATGGGCAGAAATGCCGGTTATATCGCACTGTGGTGCGGCGTCGGCACCGGCGCGGAGGATATCCTTCTTCCTGAAAAGTACGACTATGACGAGCAGCAGCTGATTAACAATATTATCAACAACCGTAAAAAGGGCAAAACTCACCATCTGATCATCAATGCAGAAGGTATCGGTCATTCTACTTCCATGGCGAAGAGAATTGAAGCGGCAACGGGTGTGGAAACCAGAGCAACCATCCTGGGGTACATGCAGCGAGGCGGCAGCCCGACCTGTCTGGATCGTTATTATGCTTCTATCATGGGCGCTTATGCGGCAGACATCCTCTGCGCAGGCAGCTCGAACCGTGTTGTGGCTTACAAACACGGCGAATTTGTAGACTATGATATCGAGGAAGCGCTTGCGATGCAGAAAGAGATTCCCGAATATCATTATCAGGTCAGCAAAGCGCTGGCCACCTGACGATACAGGACGCAAAGGGGCGGCTGCACACGAAACGTGTGTGGCCGTTGTGCGTTTTCATAAAGATCAACGGAGGAACCTGCATGATTACTGCAGCATCCAACAGCCGGATCAAAAGGCTGGTACAATTGAATCAAAAGTCGAAGCTGCGCAGAACGGAGGACGTTTTTCTGGCAGAGGGTGTGAAGATGTTTCTGGAAGCACCGAGAGAGCAGCTGCAGGAGGTCTATGTTTCGGAATCCTTTCTGGAAAAGTGCAGCTGCAGGGAGCATATGGAAGAGGTTGGCTACGAAGTTGTTTCCGACAGCGTTTTTTCTAAAATATCGGATACCTGCACGCCACAGGGCGTTTTATGCGTGCTGAAACAGTTTCACTATAATATAGAAGAAATGCTGCGGGACAAAGCACCGCTGTTTCTGCTTCTGGAAAATATACAGGATCCCGGCAACCTCGGTACGATGCTGCGAACCGGTGAGGGCGCAGGCGTTTCCGGGATTATCATGAGCCGGGATACAGTCGATTTGTACAACCCGAAGGTTATCCGTTCGACGATGGGCAGCATCTACCGCGTTCCGTTTTATTATGCGGACGATTTTGCGGCGGCGGTTCATCAGGTACAGCAGGCGGGTGTCAGCGTATACGCGGCGCATCTGCGCGGGAAAAATTCCTATGCCTGTCAGGATTACACAAAGGGGACGGCATTTCTGATCGGTAACGAGGGCAACGGCCTGCGGGAAGAGACTGCAGAGCTTGCGGACTGTTATATCCGAATTCCGATGGAGGGCAAAGTGGAGTCGTTAAATGCAGCGGTGGCGTCTTCGATTCTGATGTATGAAGCGCATCGGCAGAGGGCGATTTGAAAGAAGGTCGAAGCTTGAAAAATAACATTTTTCAAGCTCGAGATTTGTGTCTGCGCGCACTTGACACAAACTCGACATGCGCAAAAAGCGTGCGCAGAAATGAGAGGCACAGATGAAAATCGGTTTTATCGGACTTGGAAATATGGCGCAGGCGATGATTGGAGGAGTTTTGAGAAATCACCTGGCTGTGCCGGAGGAAATTTACGGTTCTGCAAAAACGGCGGAGACTGAAAGCAAAGTACATGAAATGTTTGGCATCACGGTGACAGGCGATAACCTGGAAACCGCGCGGCAGGCAGAGCTTTTGATTCTTGCCGTAAAGCCGCAGTTTCTGGAGAAAGTGATCGGACAGATTAGCGACATTGATCTGACCGGCAAGACGATTCTGAGCATTGCGGCAGGCAAAAGCCTTGCGTGGCTGGAAGAGCAGTTCTGTGCGCCGCTTCCGTTTGTGCGTGCGATGCCCAATACGCCGGCACTGGTCGGGGAAGGCTGTACCGGAGTCTGCTATGGCAGCAGGGTAACTCCTGAGATGAAAGAAAAAACGGCGGCTGTCCTGGACAGTTTCGGCAAGACGGTTGAGCTTCCGGAACGCCTGATGGATGTGCTGACCGGCGTCAGCGGTTGTGCGCCTGCCTGGATTTTTATGCTGATCGAAGCGATGGCGGACGGTGCAGTTGCGGAAGGCATGCCGCGCAGCCAGGCATATGAATGCGCTGCACAGGCTGTGCTCGGCAGCGCGAAGCTGATGCTTGAGACCGGAAAGCATCCGGGAGAGTTAAAGGATATGGTCTGCTCCCCGGCAGGCTCCACAATTCAGGCGGTACGCGTTTTAGAGGAAAAAGGCTTCCGCGGCGCAGTGACCGATGCGGTTATCACTGCGGTGGAAAAGTCCAGAAGCCTGTAAAATAGTTTGTTACAAAAATGTTAAAAACAGGAATAAAGGAAGATCTGATGGAAAAAATAATCCCGTCAGGTCTTCTTTTTTTATAAAAAATCGAAAAAACCGCAGAAAATGGCTGTCCTTTTTATGAAAAGAGAATTTACTATGTTAAAGCGGCATTTGTTGAAAACTTTGAAAAATAGTAAGAAAAAGGCGATGATTTCGGAGGTTTGTTGTAAAAATATCACAATAGAAGAAAAACTTTTGTGGGGAACTAACGGAAATTTGTGGTTCCGGGTGAACGGCTTGACATTTGATTGTAATATTGCTATCATATCATGCGTAACAATTGTTAATAAGTTTGTAACAATTGAAACAGCTCTGTAACAAGGAGCGTCCCACAAAAAGCTCCTGAATTTCACCGCAGAATGGCTGGGGAAGCAGAGTAAGATTTATGGAGGTAAGAATGAACGGAAAAGGCAGAAAGTTGTTTCGTAGTGCAGTCGGCATTTTAACATCTGTTATGATGATGGGTGCATATGCGACAACCGCTATGGCAAGTGGTATCGGTGTCATTGATGCGAAAGACATGCTGGACATTCATGCAGAAGCAAATACAGCGTCTGCGGTGATTGGTCAGGTCATGGAGGACGGTCATGTGGCGATCCTTGCAAAGTACAACGACTGGGTGCAGATCCAGGCGGGAGAAATTGCAGGATGGGTACCGGCTGAAAATCTGGTCGAGACAGAGATTTCCAACGAAGAGGCTGTTGCAGCCAATGAGCAGGTGATCGCTGAACGGACAGGAGCAACAGCATCCGAAGATGAATTCTTTGCAGAGGAAGAAGTACAGCAGGATGAAACAGCAGCTTTACAGGCAGAGGCGAGTGAAGCAGCACAGAATGAGATAGAAGAAGTACAGGCAGCCGAGGAAGCAGCACGCATCGAAGCGGAAGCGCAGGCAAAGGCAGCAGCCGAGGAAGCAGCGCAGCTCGCAGCGCAGGCGCAGGCAAAGGCAGCCGAGGAAGCAGCACGCATCGAAGCGGAGGCCCAGCAGGCAGCTTTGGCTGCCCAGGCGGCGCAGACCGCAGCGATATCCGCAGAGGAATTAAAACTGCTTGCAAATATTATTTACTGTGAAGCAGGCAGTGAATCCTACGTTGGTAAGGTTGCGGTAGGCAATGTCATCATGAACCGCGTCAAGAGTGCATCGCAGCCCAATACGATCACCGAGGTCGTTTACGCAAAAGGACAGTTTTCCCCTGTCAGAAACGGTTCGCTGCAGAGGGCACTGAGCAGTGACAAGGCAGATGCAGCCTGCTATCAGGCAGCAATCGAAGCATTAGCCGGTGCACAGCCGGTCGGCGGCAAGCTGTTTTTCAGAAGAAATAACGGTCGTTCCGGACAGGTAATCGGACATCACGTTTTTTACTAAAACAGTATCATAGCCGGGGCATTTGTCCCAACAGCATTGTAAGGGAATCGTCAGAAGATGATAAGGAAAATCCATTGTTTCTGACAGAAAAAGAACGAAAAAAGGCATGTGGAAAAGGATTGTTTTTCACACGCCTTTTTTGTAGTCGTGACAATAGAATCCTCACAGGGCGCACACTTGACAGTAATTGACGGATTTGATATGATGACGCTAATCATGTAATATAATTGTAACATTTGATGAGCCGATTTTGGGAGCGCCAAAGGCGCGGAAAATCAATGGAGGTTCAGCTATCGTTACTGTCTGCGGATATGAGGGGATAGAAAGGATCATCGATTTATGGGCTGGAGCAGAAAATGTGAGAAAAGGGGGAAGCACTGGCTGCGGGCTGCAGCGCTGGGAGTCGTCTTTTTGTGGACGGCCGGAAGCAGTCTGCAGGCAGAGGCAGAATCGAGCAAAAGCGCGCACTGGCACAAGGGCGTTGGCGTGGAGGCGTGGCTGACAGGAGCGGATAAGGAACAGGTCAGTCAGAACGCAGCATCCAAAAATGGGGCGGCAGATGCAGCGACCGATGCAGCCGGCGGGCAGGAAACGGATGCAGCGTCTGACAGTGCGGACAGCAAAACCAAAGCTTCGTCCGGCGATGGAACGAAAATGGACGACCTGACCGGCACAATTGTGATGACGAGCGTTCAGAATGTATTGAATGTCAGGACGGAACCGGACAGCGAGGCAGAGCTTGCAGGGTATTTGTATGCAGACTGTGGCGGTACAGTGCTGGAACAAAAGGACGGCTGGACAAAACTTGAGTCCGGCGAACTGACCGGCTGGGCGAACAACGATTATCTGCTGTTTGGGGAAGAAGCGCGGAAAGAGGCAAAAGACGCGGGACGGATTGTGGCAACGACCAAAACAGGCGCTTTGAGAATCCGGAAAGAACCTTCAGCAGATGCCGCAATTTATGATCTGCTGGAAGAAGGCGCAAAGTATGAGGTCGTGGATGAAGAACAGATTCGTTTCAGCGAGGATCAGGAAATCACGGCGGACTGGGTTGCGGTCAATTACGGCGGAAAGACCGGATATGTGTCTTCGGAATATGTCCAGGTTGATTTTGAAATCGATTACGGAGAGACGGTTGAGCAGGTAAAAGCGCGCGAGGAAGCGGAAACGGCGAGACTGCAGGCGGAAAAAGAAGCTGCCGCACAGAAACAGAAGCAGGAAAAGGCAGCGCAGGCGGAAAAGGAAGCGAACAAGGCTGCTGCACTGGCAGCGGACGACAGCGTGCTTTTGGCGGCGCTCATTCAGTGTGAAGCAGGAGAAGAGCCCTACGAAGGACAGGTGGCTGTCGGCGCAGTCGTGATGAATCGGGTCAGAAGCGGCGCTTATCCGAATACAGTCAAGGGAGTTATCTATGCTTCGGGACAGTTTACACCGGCGGGAAGCGGACAGGTTGGACGCGTTGTCGCAAGTGGAAAGATCAAGGCAAGCTGCCTGCAGGCGGCACAGGAAGCGATGGCGGGAAGCACCCCGGTTGGAATAGCGACGCATTTTAGACGGGCAGGAAGCAGGGAAGGTATTGTGATCGGACATCATGTATTTTGGTAGACGGGGCATGATTTTTGTAGTATGATAGTCATAAGTCACAGGAAAGGAGGAGTTACATGACGGAAGTATTTGCCTGGCTGGCTCTGTTGATTTTACTTGTGCTGATTGAGCTTGCGACGATGGGGCTGACGACAATCTGGTTTGCAGCCGGAGCTCTTGTTGCGACGATTGCAGCTGCCTGCGGTGCGCCGGTTCTGGTGCAGGTCATCCTGTTTTTGGTAGTGTCCGTGCTGATGCTTGTTTTTACAAGACCGGTTGCCATGCGCTATTTCAATGTTGGAAGGGCGAAGACCAATGTGGACAGCATGCTTGGGGAACGCGGTATCGTGACCGGCAGGATTGATAACCTGCACAGCTGCGGACAGGTTACGCTCAAAGGCATGGAGTGGTCAGCGAGATCTCAGGAAACTGAGGGGACGATTGAAGAGGGTACCGTCGTCATTGTAAAAAAGATTGACGGTGTGAAGCTGATTGTTGTCCCGGACGAGATCGAAACAGAAGAACCTGTAACAAACAGCAGCGAGGCTGCTGACAACATGCGGTAAGACCGCGGAAATGAGGGTAATTATGATAGGTGGACTGGTAATACTCATTATTTTAATTCTTGCAATTGCAATTGTAGCGTCCTGCATCAAGATCGTACCGCAGGCGCAGGCTTATGTCGTAGAACGTCTTGGCGCATACCAGGATACCTGGAGCGTTGGCCTTCACTTTAAAGTGCCGATTGTCGATAAGGTTGCAAAGCGTGTACTGTTAAAGGAACAGGTAGCGGATTTCCCGCCTCAGCCCGTTATCACAAAGGATAACGTTACGATGCGGATCGATACCGTTGTCTTTTTCCAGATCACAGATCCCAAGCTGTTTACCTACGGAGTTGAAAATCCGATCATGGCGATTGAAAACCTGACCGCGACAACCCTGCGTAACATCATCGGAGACCTGGAACTGGACCAGACTCTGACCTCCCGTGAAACGATCAATGCCAAGATGCGTGCATCCCTGGATATCGCAACCGATCCCTGGGGCATTAAGGTAAACCGTGTCGAATTAAAGAACATCATTCCTCCCGCAGCAATTCAGGATGCGATGGAGAAGCAGATGAAGGCAGAGCGTGAACGCCGTGAAGCGATCCTGCGTGCCGAAGGTGAAAAGAAATCTACCATTCTGGTAGCAGAAGGTAAAAAGGAATCCGCAATTCTGGAAGCAGAGGCAGAAAAGCAGTCTGCAATCCTGCGCGCAGAAGCAGAGAAAGAAAAGATGATCCGTGAGGCAGAAGGTGAAGCGGAAGCAATCCTGAAAGTCCAGCAGGCGACTGCAAACGGTCTGCGTTTCATCAAGGATGCAGGAGCGGATGATTCTGTACTTCGTTTAAAGAGTCTGGAGGCTCTGGAAAAGGTTGCGGACGGCAAGTCTACAAAGATCATCATTCCGTCCGAAATTCAGAACATGGCGGGACTGCTGACCAGTGCGAAGGAGCTTTTAAGCGACAAATAAGCTCACATGTACCATCTTCGATGCTATCCGCTGCTTGACAGCGTATTTCATCTTTACAAAAAAGGACCGTACATTCTATAATGGATGTACGGTTTTTTATTTTATGATGCCAGGGTCAAAAGGTCTAAGCCCACATGAGCTTGCTCATAGGT
>ERZ773108.3003-NODE-3003-length-13553-cov-3.082827_pt1 | contig 13553 bp, 13 predicted proteins | sample MGYA00580570_ERZ773108 | MGnify/ENA primary metagenome ERZ773108 (study PRJEB29015, sample SAMEA2737840) | human gut metagenome | biome: human gut; feature: human-associated habitat; material: faeces | place: China | collected 2012 ...
ATTTTTCGGTTAAGAACACCATTGCCTCATCATAGGTCTTAGCAGGTGTCTTTACAGATGCGGCAAGGGAAATTGCGGCTGCAGGGTCGTCAAGTTGCAGATAGGTTCTGTCAGTTTCTATGTCTTCATCCCAAACGGCAACGCAGGTGCCGATTTCAGTCCGGCTGCCGCCAATGTCCAAGTATAGGGGCGACATTACATATTTTTGATCGCCAAATTCTTCCGTGTAATAATAGGTGTAGGCGTCTTCGACTGAATCTGTTCGAATTCCGTTCACCGACGGGAAAATAGAACCCCAGGGAACGTCGTCGTCCGCCGTAGCGTAAAGTACATTGTCAGCAAAGGTAAACGCCACACGGGAAATGTGGTTGCCCAGCATGTCGTCAATGTTGTTAAAATAGCTATAAAGCGAAATTGTCTTTTCCGCCGGGTTCCAAACATGATATGCCAAATATTTTGAATAGCCGTAAGTTTCGTGGGGGCTGTCCGCAGTGTCGCCGATTTCTTCAATGCAAATTGCGGTTCTTCCGCCAATGTTATAGCCTGTAACTTCTATTCCGTTATACGTCACCTTAATGTCGGTCTGATAAACGTCGCCCAGAATTTGACCGGTCTGGCCTCGGGGAATTGCACCGTGCTCCTGCCACGGCAGATAAAAATATGATTCTACAGATAAAAGCCGCTCTTCGTCGTTATAATCGTATGTATATCCATAATTCCAGTCGCCCAAATCCTCTGCAATTACAACGGTTTTGCCGCCAATGTTATAAGCGTCAATGGGCTCGCCGTTCACGTAGGTCAAAATGTCGGTGGAATAAATGTGGCCAATAACGCCGCCGTCGGCGCTTTCGCTGCCGTCTGCGGCGAAAGCGCCTGTGCCGGGCAGCAAAAGTGTCAGCGCCAGAATCATAACGGATAGTTTCTTTTTCATTTGATTTCCCTCCTGTTTTTTATTCTAAATAAAACAATTCCAATACTCCATAAACGGTGGAAAGATTCACCGCTTCGTCGCTTGCCTCAATTACCTCACAGCGGGTATAAGTTTTTAACAGATGTATAAAAACGCCTCTTAACGGGTCGCTGCCGCCTACCAAAACCTTAGTTTCCGGTGTAATTTCACCCAGCGCCTGAATGTCTGAGGCGAGCACAGCGCCTGCAAAAAAGTTTGCCCGCTCGTTTTCTGTTAAATTTGTAAAGTTATGTATCAGCCTCACGCGGAAAGCGGCATCGCTCAGCCCGTGGGCCCTGCTATATTCAAACCCGGCATTTAAACATTCGGGCACAATGTTAGAAATGAGCGGCTTAGGTAAGCTGTTATTCAAAATGGTGTGTTCCGACAAAGCGGCCAAAAGCTCGCCGCCTAGGGTTGTGCGGCAAGATAAAATTTGCCCCTCATTTCCCACCGCCACAAATTTTGTGTGGGAGCCAGGCAGAACAGCCGTAAACGGCGGTTTTACTTTTAAGAGCTTCATCAAGCCAAACAGCTCGGTTTCTTCGCCGCGCATCATGTCCATTTCATTTAAATTGGCAAGGCTTTTAAAATCCGTATTGTTTTTTACACCCGGGATAAACGTAATGGGAACGGACACAACATCGGAAAGCAAAACAGTTTTTGCATGTTCTTTCAGGCACAAAGGCGTTGCCGGCGCGGTTACGTGGGGCACCTCGCAAAGCCCCAGCTCCGAGGTAATCATGCCGGAGGCAAAAACCGCACTGATATCCTGCTCTTTTAACGCATTATCGGACAGAAGCCTGCAAATTCCGTTCTGAATGCTTTCTTTTAAAATTTGATTACTTCCTGTTTTTGCAGTGTCGCCGGCCCCGGCGTTTATTTTTATGCTGTCTTTTACCGTTTCTCCGTCAACTAAGTAAATTCTGGTGTTGGTGGTGCCTGTGTCGATTGTAAGAAACATGTTAACACTCCTGTGACGCGGCCTCTACATATTGTTTTGCCCGCTGGGTAATTTTTGAAAACGCGCCGGATAAAATAAGTTCTTTGTTCACTAAATCGCTGCCAACTCCCGCACCAACTGCACCCGCTTTTAAAAAGGCAGGCAAATTTTCAGCAGTAACGCCGCCCACAGCCAAAAAACGGATATGGGAAAGGGGAGCGGCTAAGTCTTTTACATATCCGGGCCCCATTCCGCCCACAGGGAAAAGCTTCACAAAGTCGGCCCCCCAGCGGTGGGCCTCCTCACACTCGGTGGGCGTAAACGCCCCCGGCATGGACACCAGACCACACTGGGCAGTTTTTTGAATAACGTCTTTATTCACGTTGGGCGAGATAATATAGCGCCCGCCGGCCTCTTTCGTCATCACAACCTGCTCCGGCGTTAAAACGGTTCCTGCCCCAATCATTAAATCTTTTAAAAAGCGTTCGTTAAGCTGCCGAATGGTTTCAGCCGTTTCAGCATGGGTTTCGGGCCTTGCTGCGTCGTAGGTAATTTCCATGCAGGCAATTCCGCCCAAAATAAACGCTTCAGCAGTTTTAAATATATTCTCCCGGTCAACGCCGCGCACAATGGTAATAATTTTATGAGCAAGCACATGTTCAATGGTTTGTTCCTTCATTTTGTTTCTCCTTATGCTTTTGCAGCGGGCTTGTCCGCTCTTAAATCTTTCAGCATGGCAATTTCTTTTGCATAGCCCTCCAGCTCGTTTGGCGTTTCCAAATAAAAGGGCAGCCCACAAAGCTGGGGGTGGTTGATGATGCGGGCAAACGCCTCTGTTCCAATCGACCCGCCGCCAATTACCTCGTGCCGGTCCTTATGGCTCTCAAAGGGGTTTTTGCTGTCGTTTATATGAACGGCCCGCAGACGGTCAATTCCAATCACCCGGTCGAACGCAGACAGCACGCCGTCTAAATCGTTCACAACGTCATACCCCGCGTCATGAACGTGGCAGGTGTCTAAGCACACGCCAAGCTTGTCCTTTAAGTCCACCCGGTCGATAATTGCTTTCATTTCTTCAAAGCGGCTGCCTACCTCGCTTCCCTTGCCGGCCATGGTTTCCAGCAAAACTGTTGTGGTAAGCTCAGGCGTTAACAGCTCATTTAGCTGGGCGGATATTTGTTCAATCCCCGTTTCAATGCCCTGTCCAACATGGCTTCCCGGGTGGAAGTTATAAAGGTTTCCGGGAACGGCTTCCATGCGCCGCAAATCGTCTGCCATGGTGTTTTTTGCAAATTCGCGGATCTTTTCGTCCTTCGAGCAGGCGTTTAACGTGTAGGGGGCATGGGCCAAAATAATGCCGATGCCATGTTCCCGGCTATATTCTAAAAATGCGTCAATGTCTGACTGGTCTAATGCTTTCGCCGTTCCCCCTCTGGGATTTCTGGTGAAGAACTGAAAGGTGTTGGCGCCGATACTCACCGCAGTTTTCCCCATTGCCAAAAAACCTTTTGAAGCTGAAAGGTGACATCCAATTGTAAACATATTCAATCCCTCATTTATACTAAGTTTGTAAATTCGCTGCCGGCCAGAAGATGAAAATGCAGGTGGAACACAGTTTGTCCTGCGTTTTCGCCGCAGTTGTTGATAATTCTATATCCGTCGTCTGCAAAACCCAAATCCTTTGCAATTTTCGCCGCGGTTAAAATGATATGTCCAACTAAGGCTTCATGTTTTTGTTCTAATTCATTTGCACAGCAAATGTGTTCCTTGGGAACAATTAGAATATGCTCTGGCGCGGCGGGTGAGATGTCCCGGAACGCGTAGACCAAATCGTCCTCATAAACCTTGGTTGACGGGATCTCACCGTGAATAATTTTACAGAAAATGCAGTTTGTGTCGCTCATCTTTTGTTGTCCTCCTTGTCAGTTCATCAATGGTTTAATTTTTTCAATTACAGTTTCCACAACAACGTCTATGTTTCGGCTGCCGTCAACGTCAACGGTGATGTCACAGCCGGAATAATCCTTTTCCCGCTGGGCCAGAATTTGTGAGATTTCGTTAACGGATTTTCCTGAAATTTCCAGCCGTTTATTGTGCGAATTTTTCGTGTTTTCATAAATGGTTTCGGGCTTTGCCCTGAGCCAAACCAAAATTCCGTTTTCAGAAAGAAGCGCCCTGTTCCGTTCATCAGAAAGGGTTGAGCCGCCTGTGGCAATTAAAACATTTTTGTTTTCACATATATTTGTAACGGCAAACCGCTGGGCACCCTCAAAATATTTTATGCCCTTTTTCGTAATCACGTCGGCTACCGGCATGTTTTCACACCTTTTAATATATTCATCCGTATCGTAAAAATCCAGTCCCAGCCTGCTTGCAACCCGGCGCCCAATGGTCGTTTTACCGGTGCCCATAAATCCGACTAAAACAATGTTTTTGTTCATAAGCCCTCCAAAAATTATCTGAAAAAGTTTTGCGTAAGATAGGGAACGTCCTCTTTAGAAAATGCAACACCGGTACCAAGTGCTGTGTAGTCCGCCAGGATGTTTTTTCTGTGTCCCTCTGAATTCATCAAAAGCTCGTGCATATAAAGGGTGTTTTGCGCGCCCATTGCAATGTTTTCACCCACCACCTTAAATCTTACGCCGCCGGCGTGCGCTCTGTCTGCAACGGTTCCGCCGGAAAGGTCGGTGTGGTTAAAATAGTTGTTTTCCGCCATTTCCTGAGAATGCAAAAGCGCAACATTAGCCATGCCCTGGTGAAACGAAAAGGGGGGCAGCCCCTCCCGAACGCGAAGTGCGTTCGTCACATAAAAATTTTGCTTTTCAAAGCTTTCCTTAAGCTCCGGGCTTTGATTCGCATATAAACGGTCATAGCTCAGCTCGGTGTTATATTCTATTATATTGACAGATGTTACCGAATTATTCTTGAATACGTCATAAAAAAAGGTAACATACAGGCTTCCGGTGTGAAACAGCTCCATGTTCGTCTTATCCGCGTTTAAGCCGTTCATAATATATTTTGTGTTGCCCTTGATAATAAAATCAATGGGTTTTTCAAAGGTTAAGTTCACGTCGGCGGCGCTTGAACCAACACAAATGCCCCGGAACGAAAACCGCGGCGAGTTGGTGTAAATGGCCACAACCCGTTCGTTTTGAATGCCGATTTGCATATAGTTTTTAAAATTTTCATGAAAAATATTCCACACAAACCCATATTCGCTTACCTGTGTGTCCACAGGGTCGCCGAAAGCGGACAAAACGTCGTCATAAGACATGCCGATGGATACGCTTCGGTTTCCCTCATACAAAACGTCTGCTGCGTTGTTTTTCTGAACGGTATCTCCTGCAAAATTCTGTTTTAATTCATATAGAAAGCGTTCTGTGTCAAACTCTGAAAACGTGATGATAGACAGAGCAAGGGCCAAGGATATGACAATTTTTTTCAGCATGTCTTTTCTCCGCAATAATTATTTGATGCAGTCTGCAATAAGCCTGCCCATCTCGGCTGTGCCGATATATGGTTTATCGTTATCTTTTATATCGAACGTGCGCCAGCCGTCTTCTAACACGCCGTTTACCGCACGTTCGATTGCTTCTGCCTCTGACGCCAGGCCAAAATCCAATTTCAGCATCATGGCGCAGGATAAAATTGTGGCAATTGGATTGGCTTTATTTTCTCCCGCAATGTCCGGCGCAGAGCCGTGAATGGGTTCATACATGCCCGGGCTGCTGTCTCCTAAGCTGGCAGAGGGCAAAAGCCCGATAGAGCCGGTGATAACCGAAGTAAGGTCGGATAAGATGTCGCCGAACATGTTCGTTGTCACAATCACGTCAAACTGCGACGGATTCGTGGCAATCTGCATGGCGGCGTTGTCCACGTACATGTGAGACAGCGCAACGTCGGGAAATTCCTCCTGCTGCACCCGGCTTACAATACTGCGCCACAGCTTAGAGCTTTCCAGCACGTTTGCCTTGTCCACGGACACAACGCACCCTTTCCGTCCGCGGGCGGAAAGAAAAGCTCTGCGTGCAATGCGCTCTATTTCAAAGTCTGAATATTGTTCAACGTCAAAGGCCGAAACGGCGTCTTTCCCCCGTTTGCCGAAATAAATGCCGCCGGTAAGCTCCCGCACCACCAAAATATCCAGCCCGTTTTGCACCAGTTCCTGTTTTAAAGGGGAAGCTTGTGCAAGACAGGGGGTTAAGAGCGCAGGCCGCAGATTTGCATAAAGCCCCAAGGCTTTTCGCAAAGCAAGCAGTGCGTCCTCCGGCCGGCGGGGTGCACTGTCCCACTTTGGGCCGCCAACAGCGCCCAATAAAACGCTGTCAGCAGATTGGCATTTTTTTAGTTCTTCCGCCGGCAACGGGTCGCCAAACCGGTCAATGGCCGCGCCGCCGGCACACACCTCGGTATAGGCAATTTCATGGCCGAACACGGAAGCAATTTTATCGAGCACCATTTTTGCGGCTTGGGTAATTTCCGGGCCGATGCCGTCTCCCGGAATCACTGCAATGTGCATTTGCATAAAATATCAGCTCGCTTACTTTTGGTTTTTTAAATATCCAATTAAACCGCCGCACTTTACAATTTCCTGCATGAAATCAGGATACGGCGCGGTGTCATATTCTGTGTTCTGGGTTAAATTTTTTATTTTCCCGGAGGTTACATCAACAAAAAGCTCGTCGCCGTCGTTTATTTCTCCTGCCCGGGCGCACTCTAAAATGGGAAGCCCAATGTTAAAGGCGTTCCGATAAAAAATTCGGGAAAAACTGATGGCAATTACGCAGGAAACGCCGCTGGCCAAAATGGCAAGGGGCGCGTGCTCCCGCGATGAGCCGCAGCCGAAATTTTTACCGCCGGCAATCATTTTGCGCGACTTCAGTTTTTCCTGAAATTCCGAATCCAGGTCCTCCATGCAGTGCAGCGCAAGCTCGCCGCTGTCGCTGGTGTTTAAATACCTCGCCGGGATGATGACGTCGGTGTTAATGTTGTCGCCATACCGGATTACTCTGCTCTGAAATTCCATTTGACCACCGCCTTTTATATCGTTTTTCTGCCGGGAACTGCAATTTTGCCTTCTATGGCAGACTGTGCGGCAACCGCCGGCGAAGCAAGATAAACCTCGCTGTCCGGGTGTCCCATCCGTCCCACAAAGTTTCGGTTGGTGGTGGATACACACCGTTCTCCGCTGGCTAAAACCCCCATGTGTCCGCCCAGACAAGGCCCGCAGGTGGGAGGGCTCACCACTGCGCCTGCTTCTATAAATGTTTGAACAAGCCCTTCTTTTACGGCCTGCAAATAAATTTCCTGGGTGGCGGGAATGATAATTGTCCGCACAGCAACGTGGTTACCGGAAAGAATGGTTGCTGCCGTGCGCAAATCACTGATGCGCCCGTTGGTGCAGGAGCCAATCACCGCCTGGTCAATGGAAATGGCGCCAAGCTCAGACGCTTTGCGCACATTGTCCGGCAGATGCGGAAGAGCAACCACAGGCTCTAAAGCGGACAGATTGATTTCATATTCTAAAACATATTCTGCATCCTTGTCCGGCGCAACCCTGCAGTATGGTTTGCCGTTTGCGTGCTCGAACAGATAGTCCTCTGTTTTTTCGTCCACAGGGAAAATTCCGTTTTTCGCCCCGGCTTCAATGGCCATGTTCGACACCGTGAAGCGGTCGTCCATGGACAGGGAGGCTATGCCGCTGCCTGAAAATTCCATTGACCGGTACAGTGCGCCGTCCACCCCGATTTGTCCGATAATGGTTAAAATAAGGTCTTTGCCGCTGACAAATTCAGGCAGACTGCCCGTTAAGTGAAACCGTATGGCCTCGGGCACCTTCAGCCACACTTTCCCCGTGGCCATGGCCCCGGCCATGTCGGTGCTGCCAACGCCTGTTGAAAACGCACACAAAGCGCCGTAGGTGCAGGTGTGGGAATCGGCACCGATAATCAGGTCGCCCGGCAGGGCCAGTCCCTGCTCGGGAATCAGTGCGTGTTCAATGCCTGCGCGGCCTACGTCAAAATAGTTTGTAATCGCGTGCCTGTGGGCAAATTCCCGCATTTTTTTGTTCAGCTGGGCCGATTTAATATCCTTATTGGGTGTAAAATGGTCGGCCACCAGCGCAATTTTGGTTTTGTCAAACACGGTTTCACAGCCGATTTTATAAAATTCGTCAATGGCCACCGGCGCGGTGATGTCGTTTCCCAAAACCAGGTCGGTTTCCGCCATAATCAGTTGCCCCGGCCGCACCTGGCTTTGGCCGGATTTTTCAGCAAGAATTTTTTGTGTTATGGTCATTCCCATATGTTACACCCCTTTTAATCCGTTATTTTTGACAGGTAACGCCCTTTCCGCACTTGCTGCAGTCGCCGCCGCAGCCGTGCCGTTTGCTTCTGACAGACGACACCACAGCCACGGCCAACAGCACAGCAATAAAGCCGACCACAACAATGTCTGCGGTGGTGGAGCCGCCGCCGGAAAACAGAATTCCTGCAATTTTATAAACAATAAATGCCACCAGATATGCAATTCCGGTCTGATATGCCGCCGCTAAAACCGCGCCTTTTAAAGAGCCCATTTCCCGTTTTGACGCGGCAAAGGCCGCAACACAGGGCATGTAAAGAATGGTAAACGACAAAAACGCAATGGCAGCAGCCGGAGAAAACATTGCAGCAAGCGCACCGGAAAGCTGCGCGTCTGTGGCGCTTCCCGTTAAAATCGTCAGCGTGCTCACCACGGTTTCCTTTGCGGAAAGGCCGGTGATGAGCGCGGTAGAGGCCCGCCAGTCGGTAAATCCCAGCGGCGCAAAGATGGGCGCTAAGAATGAGCCGATGGAGGCAATCATGCTTTGGGACGCATCTTCCACCATGTTAAGCCGCGCGTCAAAGTTCTGCAAAAACCAGATGACAATGGAGGCAGCAAATATAATCGTAAAGGCCTTTTTTAAAAAGTCCTTGGCCTTTTCCCACATGTGAATGAAAACGCTTTTGGCAGAGGGTAGCCGGTAGGCCGGAAGCTCCAGCACAAAGGGCGTGGGCTTTCCGCGGAACACGGTGTTTTTCAGCAAAAGGCCCGACAAAACCGCCACCAGAATCCCCAGTACATACATGCTTAAAAGCACCAGCGCCGCATGGCCGGGAAAAAATGCCGCAGTAATCATGCCATAGATGGGCAGCTTGGCGCTGCACGACATAAAAGGTGTCAGCACAATGGTCATTTTTCTGTCCCGCTCAGAGGAGAGCGTTCGCGTAGACATGATTGCCGGAACACTGCACCCAAATCCAATGAGCATGGACACCACAGACCGGCCCGACAGGCCGATTTTGCGAAGAAGCGTGTCCATCACAAAGGCTACCCGGGCCATATAACCGCTGTCTTCTAAAATTGATAAAAAGAAAAACAGCAGAACAATAATCGGCATAAAGGATAAAACGCTGCCAATGCCCGCCAGCGCCCCGTCAATTACCAGGGAATGAACCCAGCTGCTGACACCGGCGAAAGACAGCAGGTTGTCCAGCCAGCCTGAGGCAACGCCGATCAGCTGTTCTAAAAGATTTTGCAATGGCGCTCCGATCAGGGTGAAGGACAGATAAAAAATTAACAGCATTACGCACAAAAAGATGGGAATGCCAAACAGCTTGTGGGTTAAGACCCGGTCGATTTTTTCTGAGCGGATTTGTTCCTGTGTTTCCCCGGCCTTCGTTGAACAGGTGGCGCAAAGCTTTTCGATATAGTTATAGCGCATATCGGCCAAAGCGGCCTCACGGTCGGTGCCCAGTTCCTCCTCCATCTCGCGGATGAGGTGCTCGACTACGTGTGCGTCGTTTGCCGGGAGGTTTAAAGCCGATTTTATCAGCTCGTCCCCCTCAATGAGCTTCGTGGCCGCAAACCGCGGGGGATAGCCGCTGTTTTCTGCGTGATCTTCAATTAAATGTGCAATGGCGTGCAGCGCACGGTGAACGGCGCCGTCGCAGAAGTCGAATTTTTTTGGGGGCTCGTTTTTCTCAACAACTTTAATAATGGTTTTCACAAGTTCGGTAATGCCTTCATTTTTCCCGGCGGAAATGGGCACAACCGGCACGCCTAAGTTTTGCGAAAGCTTTAAAATGTCGATGGTGTTTCCGTTGTGGCGCACCTCGTCCATCATGTTTAAAGCAATGACAATGGGAATTCCAAGCTCCATAAGCTGGAGGGAAAGATAGAGGTTGCGCTCTAAGTTTGTTGCGTCTACAATATTAATAATGGCGCACGGGTGTTCTTTTAAAGCAAAGTCCCGCGTGACAATTTCTTCCGAGGTATAGGGGGAAAGTGAATAAACGCCGGGCAAATCCACAACGCTGTAATCTTTATATTTTAATAAAACACCTTCCTTTTTTTCCACCGTCACGCCGGGAAAGTTCCCCACGTGCTGGTTTGAGCCGGTCAGCCGGTTAAACAGCGTGGTTTTTCCGCAGTTCTGGTTGCCGACTAAGGCGAGATAGTTCATGAATTTATCACCTCTGTGATTTCAATTTTTGCCGCGTCTTCATGCCGGATGGTCAGCACATAGCCGCGCAAATAAAGTTCAACCGGGTCGCCTAAGGGCGCAACCTTGCGGACGGTTATCTTCGTCTTTGGCGTAAGGCCCATGTCCAGCAGTCTGCGTCTTAAGGCACCCTCGCCGTTTGTTGCCACAATCGTGCCGCTTTCGCCCGGTTTTAATTTATCCAATGTCATGCTGTTTGCCCCTTTAGAAATTAATATATATCTAACATTATATGTGAAAAAACAACGAAACAGAATTGGTACTTTACACATCTTTATTTTATCATCTCGGCAATATGATGTCAAGGCGGCGAAGGGGCAAATGGGCAATGTCACGAAAAAAACATAAAATGTTTCAATTTTAAGATGAACAAAAAATTAGCGGATTTCGTATTGATTTTATACAATTTTACTGATATACTTAAAATCATCAAAATGATTTAGAATTTTATCATTTTTGACAAATTTTTCAGAAAGGAGTAAAAAGGGATTGTGAAAGAATTAGAGAGCACTGTCTTTTCGGCAAATTTAAGAAAGCTGAGGATGTCACGTGGTATGACGCAAGGCGAACTGGCAAAGAGATTCAATATCTCCAGAAGCTGCATTGCAAATTATGAATCAGAGAAAAGACAGCCCGATCACGAAATGATTCGGAAAATTGCAGATTATTTTGATGTGAGCATCGATTTTCTTTTGGGAAGAAGCTCAGTGAAGATGACTGTACCCGACAGTGACGAAATGTTTAAGCTTCAGCAGATTGGCAACGTTTTAGACTTCGGGGACAAGCTGGACCTCAGCAATGCAGAGCCCAGGGTAAAAATTGCATTGATTGAGTTTTACAGTTATTTAACCACGATAATGTAGCTTTTTTTAGCAGTTTTTCGTCAGCGGATGGAAACGGAAAGATTTTTTTTACAGCCGATGAAAAAACCGCTGGTGAACCAGAGAAAAAAATACGTGATACCGGGGCCGAACGGCGCGCGTTCCTCAAAAAGGCAGTTGATTAAAAATGCAATGGAGGCTGCCTTTAAAAACAATACATACGATTTTGGAACCGGGCCATTTTTAAACAGAGTCGCCGTGCGCAGGGGGACAGCCGCAAAAATGAGAAGCGGCAGCGCGGAAACAACTCCGAAAGAGAGCAGGGCAGCTAATGGCAGCGACTCGATGTAAGTGCTTCCGCTTCCGAAAAACGGGGCATTTGGAAAATTTGCCAGAAATATGAGAGTAAACTGTTCTGAACGCCCAGAGGTAATTTCGTTTACGCCTAAAGATGCGCGGTTGTTAAAAATAATGTTTCCAATTACCAGTTCGCGCAAGGCCGGTATGACAAGGACAAGCAGAACTGCCAAAAGAACAGCAATGATAATGTAAAGGCGTTTTCGCCTATTCTTTATCACACACACATACCACACAACCAAAGCGGCCGCGAGTCCAATGATGGACGCGCGGCTTTTTAAAAGCACCATAAAGCCGATAAACAACACCAAAAGCAGTGTGTTCAGTTTTACATTTTTAATAATTTTTAAAAACATGATACAGCAAACCGCTGTTAAAATGATCGGAGCCAGGGAGTTTTTGCGGGAATAAACATAGGTTTCAGCCGAGAGCCAAATTCCTGAAAAACTGGTTATGATGGTGTAAATGGATATGAAAATGGCACAGAGGACATAGACCTTAGCGCCGGTAAGAATCAGTTTTTTTCCCGAAACAGCGCCGGCCAGCGACCCTGTTAGGAATACAAACGCAGAGAGGTTTGCCGAATAGGTAATTGGCGAACACAGATAACCGGAAAGGTTTCCTTTCACCAGACCGGTTAAAAATGTGAGTAAATCAAAAATTAAAATGGGACAGAGGAAAAACAACGTCTCCCGCTGCAGCTTAAGGCGCGACTTTGCGGCAAAAAAAAGAAACGCCATGAACCATAGCAAAATAACCGCGGCACGGACAAGCCAGATTTCAGACAAAAAATCAATCTGCGACAGAACAGACACCATACACAAAAAGGCGAACAGTTTTTTTGGCGTAAGGTTTTTAAAAAATTCTGCAATCCGGGGGAACCGCCTGGTAACACCGTTTACGGCAGGGGCAAGCCTGGTCTGCAGAAAAGCGGAAAACACATCTAATAAGGATATGATGTTATCTGCCCATGAATGTATCAATCGCCTGTATGTGGTCGCGTACCTCGTTTTCAATCGTATACTCCTTTATAACAGAAAGGCTTTTTTTTCCAAAGCAATATCGTGTGTGGTCTGAAGATAATAAAAATGCAAGCCCTTCACGAATTTTCATCATATTGCCCTTTGGCACAATCATCCCGTTTTCCCCTTCTAAAATCAAGTCGGGCGCGGCGCCGCAGCTGTCTGTGGCAATTACCGGGAGCCCGTTTGCCATTGCCTCAACCAAAACCATTCCCCAAACGTCGGAATCAGACGGCATTACGAACACGTCTGCCGCGCGAAAGTAACGAACCAGGCCGCTGTAGGGTAAAAAGTCTATAAACCGCACGTTTTTTGCCCCCATGCGGTCAATAAGCTCCATATGGTAACGGTCGGCCGTTCCCCCCACAATGACGACTTCCGTGTCGGGAAAGTCTTTCGCCGCTTCAATTAATAAATCGTAGCGCTTTAAAGGCAGCAGCCTCCCAACGGACAAAACCATTTTTTTTGCGCAAATGCCCAGCTCTTTTCTTAATTTTATTTTTTCCGGCTCCGTGGGCGGCGCCGCTAACATGTCATTTTTAAAAAGGGACGTAAAATGATATTGTAAAATCTTATTTCGGTCTGCACCATAGTGAGTAAAATAGCCGGCTGCGTTTTTCCCGGTTCCCAAATACAGGGCGGCGCCCGAAATAAAATAGGTTTTTATCTTTTTTAAAAGCGGATGCTCCTTTGCAGGAAAACCGCCGTCTATGCTTAAAATATACCGCATGTTATGCCGTTTCATATACCTGATTGCAAGCATTTCGGTTGGTGTGCTGTATCCGCCGATGATTCGCACGTCGAAAGAATTGTCTTTCAAATAGTGCAGGACGTTTCGGGAAAAAGAAGCCGCCGCGCTGATTTTTACACCGCCTAAATAGAGTTCGCGAAAGTTTTCAGCGTTTCTGCTGCGCCAGCGCGCGTCCCTGTCGCCGGC
>ERZ773108.3008-NODE-3008-length-13521-cov-2.711570_pt1 | contig 13521 bp, 17 predicted proteins | sample MGYA00580570_ERZ773108 | MGnify/ENA primary metagenome ERZ773108 (study PRJEB29015, sample SAMEA2737840) | human gut metagenome | biome: human gut; feature: human-associated habitat; material: faeces | place: China | collected 2012 ...
ATCGAGCAAATCGGGTGCGAAAACCTGCGTCGGAATAAGTGTTCCCAAAAAATTTAGGTTAAATACAAATTCAACACCGCTTTTGTCAAGGTCGAAAAAGCTTACAACATCGGCATTTTCCTCGTCGCCTTTTTCGTAGTATTCCTTTGTTGTGGTGCCTTTCGGGTGGTTTCCGCCCGCGCCGTTGATTAAAATGTCAACCGTGCCGAATTTTTCGTTGATGATCTTTTTTGCCGCCGTAAGACTGCCTTTTTCAAGCACGTTTGCCGAAATTCCCAAAGCCTTGCCGCCGTCCGCGTTTATTTCGTCGGCAACTTTTTTTGCGTTTTCTTCGCGCAAATCGAGAATTGCAACGCGTGCACCGCACTGTGCAATCGCCTTTGCAAAGCCCGAGCAAAGCCCTCCGCCGCCGCCCGTTACAACTGCAACCTTATCTGCCAAATCAATTTTAAACGGTAATTTCATTTTAATTTTTCCTTTCTTATTTTGTTTTTTCAAGCGTTTCCCAAATGCCGTTAATGTATACCGCGCCGAGCGCTCTGTCGTAAAGCCCGTAGCCGGGACGTCCCGTTTCGCCCCAAATCATTCTGCCGTGGTCGGGACGCACGTATCCGGTAAATCCCGTGTCGTGATACGCTTTCATAATTTTTACAATGTCTAACGACCCGCAGGAGGAAAGGTGTGCAGACTCTTCAAAAGAGCCGTCCTCCGTGATTTTCACGTTCCGCACATGAGCAAAATGAATTCTGTCCGCAAACGAATAAATCATGTCCACCACGTCGTTCGACTCTGTTACCCCCAGCGAGCCGCTGCACAGCGTTAAGCCGTTATATTTGCTGTCATAAAGCTTTAAAAACCGCTCTAAGTTCTGCTTGCTGGTAATAATTCTCGGCAGGCCGAAAATGCTCCAGGGTGGGTCGTCCGGATGAATTGCCATTTTGATGTGCACTTCCTCGGCAACCTTAATCACCTTGTCTAAGAAATATTTTAAGTTGTTCCACATGTCCTCTTCCGTAATTTTGCTGTAGCTTTCCAAAAGCCGCGCCAAAGAGTCTTTTGTGTAGCTTGCGTCCCAGCCCGGGAGCGACAAATCGCCCTTTACCGGGTCCATATGCGCCACCTGGTCTTTATAGTAAACTAAGGCGTTGGAACCGTCTGGAAGCTCATGGGCCAGGTCGGAGCGCGTCCAGTCGAACACCGGCATAAAGTTATAGCACACACAGTCAATGCCGAATTTAGATAGGTTTTTCAGGGTTTGGCAGTAATTTTCAATATATCTGTCCCGGTCTCCCGTGCCCATTTTAATGTCCTCGTGTACCGGAACGCTTTCAATAACAGAAAGCTTTAGCCCTGCGCTTTCAACCTTTTCTTTTAATGCTTTAATTTTTTCCCCCGGCCAAACCTCGCCAACCGGAATATCATAAATGGCGGAAACAATTCCTGTCATGCCCGGAATCTGGCGGATTTTAGAAAGCGTTACCGGGTCATCGTCCCCATACCATCGAAAGGTCATCTGCATGTTTTTTCCTCCTTCAGTCTGTTAATTTTACCTGTTTTCCTCCGTCCTTTGCGCTCTCATAAATGGAGAATAAAAGATTTGACGTATCGACCCCCGTGCTTAAGGCCAGAAAGTCGTCTGTTTCGTTTTCAAGCGCTTTATAAAACTCGTCAATCACCTGTGCATGGCCGGAGCCCCAGCAGGATTTTCCCGGGGTGTTCATGTCGTTACCCGCAACAATCCGGGGCGCTTCCCCGTTTTTAATCTCATACAAAAAATTGTCGCTGTAGCGGATCCTGCCCAGCTCAAACTCGGCGGTTAGCTGAAAAGGCGTGGTTGTGGCATATGCATTGGACGCATAGAAGCAGCCCCGCATGCCGTTCTCATAAAACAGCAGCGCGTCAGCCGTGTCCTCCACCTCAACAACGCCCGCAAGCCGCTTAGTGGAAATGGAGGCTTTCACCGCCTCAATTTTTCCGCCGATGTAGCCCATTAAATCCAAAAGATGCACCGATTGGTTTATCAGCACGCCGCCGCCCTCGGTTGCCCATTTCCCGCGCCATTCGTCCTGGGCGTAATAGGCTTCGTCCCTGTCCCAGGTCATAAAACCGGAAATGGCAAGAAGTTTACCGAATTTTTTGCTGTCTGTCAGTTCCTTTAACACCTGAACAGCGTTATTCTTCCGGTTTTGGAACATGACACAAACCTTTTTCCCGAAGGTTTCCTGCGCTGAAATTAGCTCCTTAAGCTCAGCCTTGTTCATGGAAAGAGGTTTTTCCAATACCACATGCTTGCCGGCAGAAAGCGCTTTCACCGCCATGTCCTTATGCAGGTAATGGGGCGTACAGACATGAACAACATCAACGCTGCCGTCCTTTAAAACTTCATCATAATCAGAAACCGCGCGGCAGCCGTACTCTGCCGCCCCTTTTTTGGCCCTGTCCGCCTGAATATCGCAAATCACGCTAAGGTTCGCAAATTCCGCCGTTTTCAGCCCCGCGGCATGGGTGGGGCCAATGTTGCCGTATCCCACAATTGCGGCATGTAACATAACGCTCGTTCCTTTCCGGCCGTTTTAAATAAAGCCCTTTGTGGTCAAATTTTTATAGCTCAGCGCCATGCTGGCAAACGCGTCGCCGTCCGGCGCGTTGTCCTGTTCCACCATAGCATAGCCTGCTCCTGCTTCTTCACAGGCTTTGATAATGGAATCCCAGTTTAAGTTGCCTTCCATAACCTCACACATGGTCACCGTGTTGTTTGGCAGGGCTTTTAAATCTTTAAAATGCACCACAATGGCACGCTTGCCCAGCTTTTTAATATACGCCGCCGGGTCGATTCCTGCAAACGCAAACCAATATGTATCTACAATGAAACTGATGTCTGTGTTTTCTACGATATAATCCATAATAAACTTGCCGTCAAGCTTCACAAACTCAAACCCGTGGTTGTGGTAGCCAAAGGTAATGCCCTCTTTGCCCAGCTCCTCTGAAAATTTATTAAAATGGTTAATCGACTTTTTTAAGGCGTCCAAATCCTCACGGTATTCGCCGGGCATTGCACCAATACCGGCAATTTTGCAGTCCATTGCTTTGTGGTCCGCAATAACGCCGTCAATTTCGTGAATATATCTGTCCATGCCCATGTGGGTGCAGACAATTTCCAAGCCGTGCTGGTCGGCCTTTTCTTTAATGAGAGAATACGGCATAGGCCCCAGTCCTGAAACCTGAATGGTTTTGTAGCCGATGTCCGCAACTTTTGCAAAAGTGGGGTCTAAATCCTCCGGTTTTTCCAAAAATGTACGCAAGGAATATAACTGTGCTCCAATTCGTTTATCCATAACTTTAATCTCTCCTTTTAGTGTGTCGACGACATGGAATCTGCGTCCAGCGTTTTCTGTTCTTTCACTTCTTTTTTAAATGTAGAGTTTTTAATTTTCTCCTGAAGCAGTTCATAAAACTCGTCGTGGGGGAAATTCGTCACGTCCGCCCACTTGTTTGTAAACGCACTGTAGTGAATGGCGTTAGAAATGGTTAAGCCGTTTATTCCCTCATAGCCCGGCGCAAGCAGCTTCTCCCCATCTAAAATGGCTGCAGTAAAGTTCTTTAAAATTCCTACGTGCTGCTCTCCGCCGGAGGAATCCACCGGAATGTCGCAGTTCCAATATTCCAAGCTGCCGAAAATGCTATCTGTGTCCGTCCGGTTATATTCACGCTCAGACATAATATTTCTCTTAAATTTAATTTTGTTGTCTTCAATAATCAGCTGGCCCATGTCGCAGGCAATTTCTAAGCGGTTTGTTCCCGGCGTTTCGCCGGTGGAGGTAATATACACGCCGGTGGTGCCGTTTTTATACTGCATGTAGGCGGTTACGTCGTCTTCCACCTCAATGTTGTAAAATCTTCCGAAAGAGCAAAACGACATGATTTTCTCCGGCATGCCGAACATCCACTGCCAAAGGTCTAGCTGGTGGGGGTTCTGGTTAATCAGCGTGCCGCCGCCCTCGTCCTTCCAGGTAGAGCGCCACGCGCTGCTGTCGTGGTAGCTCTGTTTGCGGTACCAGTTGGTAATAATCCATGTAATCCGTTTAATTTCGCCTAAATCGCCGCGCTGTATCATGCTGCGGATTTTCTGATAAACAGGGTTTGTTCTCTGGTTATACATAATTCCGAACACCTTGCCGGACTTTTTAGCCGCCTCGTTCATTTCCAAAACCTGTTTGGTATAAACGCCTGCGGGCTTTTCTGTCATTACATGAAGCCCATAGGAAAACGCCTCAATTGCGAGGGGCGGGTGGCTGTAGTGAGGAACGGCAATGATAACCGCGTCGAGCAAACCGCTTTTATACATGTCTGTGGCGTTGTCAAACACCTTAACGCCCGGAAAATGCTCCTCTGCATAGGTTCTTCTCGCCTCTGCAATATCGCAAATTGCAGCAAGCTCCATGCGGGGCACCTTGCCCTCTGTGATATGTACTGCGTGGCTGGTACCCATGTTACCAAGACCAATAATACCAATTCTTACCTTATCCATGGCTTTTAACTTCCTTTCTTTTAAAGAAATTATTGTTTTTCGTCAATAATATTTTTCAGCGCTTCATAGGCCATTGTAAATTTGTCCGGCCCGCTTTCTTCCAGCTTTAACATCTCGTCAGAAAGCTCTAAGGCCGCTAAGCCCTCAAAGCTGCCCAGATGTGGCTCTAAGCTTAAAAATCCCTGATAGTCCATCTTTTTCAGTTCTGAAATAATCTTTTTCAGTCCACCCTCGCCAAAGCCCGAGGGAACCACAGTTCCGTCCTGCTTTGCGTCTTTAATATGCATATAGGTAAGGTAGGGCTTTAGCAATTGGAACCCGTCAGGATAAACCGTTTGCCCGCACTGAACAAAATTTGCCGGGTCGAACACGCAGCCCAAAGCAGGAGACTTTACGGCCTCAAAAATGTCTTTACAGCGGGACGCAATGTCGCCGTAAATGCCCTTTTCGTTTTCGTGCAAAAGAACAACGCCTTCTTTTTCCGCCAGCGCCACCATCTGCTTCATGCGGGAAAGCACTTCTTCTTTATAATTTGCCGGGTCTTCCCCCTCTGGAATAAAAAAGCTGAACACCCGAATATACTTTGTGTCTAACATTTTTGCTGTTTTTATCACACGGGCAAGTTTTTCCATGTGGGGCTCCATTGGATCGTTAATCGAAATTTTACCAATGGGCGAACCAATGGAGGAAACCTTAATGCCGTATTGGTCCATTTTTTCTTTTAATGCCAAAACCTCGCCGTCGTCTAAATCGGCAATATTTTTTCCATCAATGCCCCGGGGCTCAAAATAAGAAATTCCCAGCTTGTTCAGATGCTCAAACTGCTTCACCACGTTTGAATCAATTTCATCTGAAAAGCCGGAAATTGTAAATGAATAGCTCATAAATCGCACTCCTTTATATCTTGGTTACAAAATCATTATAATACAAATATTTGCATATTACAATGTGTTTATTGTGAAAAACCTTGAAAATATTGCTGTTTTGTGCTATGATAAAACAAGAACCGAAAGGAGATGCTGCAAATGAACCAATATGCCCCCAGCGTTACGCTTAGTTCCTTCCAAACAGAGGACAAAACCATGACCTATTTCCGCAAACTGAGCCTGCACCCTGCCCGGGAGGATTTTGCTCTGCACACCCACGACAGTTATGAAATTTTTATTTTTATAAAGGGAAACATGAAATTCGTGGTTGAGGGCTCTACCTATCCGCTTCGCCCCTATGACACAATTATCATTCGGGACAATGAGATGCACGACATTTATCCAACCGGACCGGCAGACTATGAGCGTATTGTCATTAACATCTCCCACGATTTTTTTGAAAAAAACAATTGTAAGATGTATAAAAATATTTTCTTGAACCGTCCGGCAGGAAAAAACAACCTGATTCCAGGCGGTCTGGTGTCCGTTTCTGAAATTGCAGACATTCTGCCAAGAATTGAAAAATATGAAAAAGAACAAACACCAGCCTGCGACACAGTGAAAAAATGCGCCATGGTGGAAATTCTGCACGCCTTAAACCACATGCAGCCCGCAGCGGACGCAGACTCTAAACCAAACTCCACCGTCCGCAAGGTGATTGACTACATCAACCAAAATTTAGACGGCGACTTGTCGTTAGGGCATCTGTCAGAACAGTTTTTTGTATCAAAATATCACTTGTGCCGCGTGTTCCGCGAGCACACAGGCTACACCATTAGCAGTTACATCACCAACAAGCGTTTGCTGTTAATCCGCGATCTGTGCCGCAGCGGCGAAACCATCAGCAGCGCGTGTGTCAGCGCCGGCTTTTCGGGCTATTCCTCCTTTTACAAAGCCTACACAAAGGCCTACGGGTGCTCTCCGAAAGTGGGCCTTTCTCAGGCAGATAAAAAACACCCGTTTTAAAATTCGCAGATTTTCAGCGGCTCAAATTTTAAATAGTCGCAGGAAACCAAGCGGTATTCTACGCCGCGCACATTCCCCTGCACCGCATTTTTAAAATATCCGCCGTGAAGATGTCCGAACACACAAAAGTCCACATTCTCCTCCTGCATAACTTTTGCAAAGGCCGAGTTTGCGCCGGGCGGATAGTGCAGCATCACAATTATCTTCTCTGCGCCGGTCTTTTTCGCCTCTGAAATCGCATTTTCTAAGCGAACCAGCTCCCTGCGGTAAAGCTTTCGTTCCTCATCGCAGTCCGGCTCCTGCTCTGTTTCCGGATATCCTTTCGTGCCGCATACCGCAACGTTTCCAAACACCTCTGTGGTGTTGTGCACAAACCGTATGGTGGAAAACCGATTCGTTTCCAAAAACAGATTTAACTTTGACAACGTTTCCCACCAATAGTCGTGGTTGCCCTTTGAAATTATTTTGGTTCCGTTCAGCTTTTCAATAAAATGAAAATCGCATGCCGCGTCTTTCACATATGTTGCCCATGAAGTGTCCCCCGGCATCAGCACAACATCATCCTTTGAAACCTGCTCCTGCCAGTTCTGACGCAGGCGTTCTTCATAGTTGTCCCATCTGCTACCAAAAACGTTCATGGGCTTGTCTGCTGAAAAGCTCAGGTGCAAATCTGAAATTGCAAAAAGTTTCGGCATGTCACCCTTCCTCTCCTAATGCCTTTTTTAAATCTTTCACATACTGTTTCTGCTGTTTTTTTAAGTAAGACTTTACAAACAGGTTCAAAAACGGTGAAAACGCAGTTACGTTTTCTGTAAATTCGATGATGCAGCCGCCATTGCCGCCGCGTACAAACTTTCCTATCCAGCGCCCCTGCATATTTTTGTTTTTCATGTCAAAGGCATACTGCTCAAAAGGCTTCTTTTCCGTAATGGTGAAGTTTGTTTTAATGCCGCCGCAGGAGATTTCTGTAAACATATTTTTGTCCTCCGACAGTTCAATTTTTTCCAAATCACTCCGCCAGCCGTACCGCTCATTGTCTGTAACAACATTCCAAACAGTTTCAACTGAAGTCTGAAACTCTGCCCTGATGGTTACCTCAGCCATAAAATTTTGCCCCCATTTTTCTAATATTATCACGAAAATGCAAAAAGTCCCGGATAAAAACCCGGGACTTAAAAGCCGTTTTTTTAATTACGCTGTAACGTCCTCATAAACGCTGACGCGTTTTTTGCCGCTTCCGAACTTCTCAAACTTCACTTTTCCGTTAACCAAAGCGAACAATGTATCGTCTCCGCCCTTACCAACGTTTGTTCCGGGATGGATTTTTGTTCCTCTCTGTCTAACCAAAATGTTTCCTGCGAGAACGTTCTGACCGTCTGCTTTTTTAACACCTAAACGCTTTGCCTCTGAATCACGGCCGTTCTTTGTGCTGCCGACACCTTTTTTATGAGCAAACAGCTGAATGTTAATTTTAAGCATACCTACACCTCCAGTTCCGTAATGGTTATATAATCACCGTATTGTTCTTCCAAATCCTTTAAGGACAAAACCAATGTTTTCAGTAAAATATCTGCGTCGCGGCGTTCAGGTTCAGAAATGGTTTCGGGAATGATGCACGCTAAATAGCCTTCACGCACCTCAAACCCCGCCTTTATTCCTACAACATCTGTAAGGCCGTTTAATGCAGCCTGGCACAGTGCCGACACGGCAGCGCAAACAATATCTTCCCCTGCCGGGCCAAATCCGGTATGACCGCTGACCGAATATTTTACAATGTCCTTATTCTTTCGATAAACGCAAATTTCTGTCATAACTTATGCGTTAATCTTTTCAATTACAACCTTTGTGTAAGGCTGTCTGTGACCTTGTTTTTTCTTATAACCCTTTTTGGGTTTATACTTGAAAACAATAATCTTTTTCGACTTGCCTTCCGCAACCAGCGTTTTTGCTGTAACAGAAGCGCCGTCAACTGTGGGCGCGCCAACCTTTAACGAGCCGCCTTCGCCAACTGCTAAAACTTCGTTGAATGTTACTGTTTCGTCGTCTGCTACGCCGAGCTTTTCAACGTAAATAACATCACCTTCGGAAACCTTATACTGTTTTCCGCCTGTCTGAATAATTGCGTACATCTTTTGCACCTCCTCCAACCTTGCTCGCTGCCGTTTCGGTAGAATATTTCATTCGTTTATAACCTCACGCACGCGGCTACGATATATTATAACATTTGAGGAAATGAAAGTCAACAACTTTTTTATTTTATTGCGGCTGAGAATACGGCGCGGCCGGTGAAACTGCGCCGAACAGCCACAGCACAGAATATCTGTCTTTTAAGTCCTTTGCATACCACACGGCGTTTAAAATTTTCTCTTTGCCATACTGCTTCACAAACGCGTCTAAATCCAGCCCCACATTCTTTAGCTGCGCAAGTATTATATCACTCTTCGGCGCGCTTTGCAACACGCTGGTAATTTCTTTTTCCTTTTCCCTGTAAATTTTCTCTAAGCTCTGTTCATGCCAGCCCAGGCCGTTTTGCAATTCCAGCACGCCCTCTGCGGCCTGCTTGTAAATCTGCTTCACGCCCTTCTCCCACTTAGAACGGCAAAACTTCGGAAACACTTTCGGAATTCCATTTTCTATCATCTTTTCCCGCAGGCACTGCGTCACATAGGCGGAATATGCCACATCAATTCCGTGAAGGAAATAAGGTTCACCGCAAATTAACCCCACAATTTCAAAAAAGTGGGACAAATGGTGCTCGCTGCCCGACGCGGGACGGGAACTTTCGGCATAGCTCATGGCAATTCCCACCACCACAAGGGCCTCCATCAGCGTTTTCACGCTTTCTTCGTCCCTTGCCAGCAGCTTTTTTGCCAAAACCTCTGTCTGTTTCACCATTGACATGGTTAAATCAAAAATTTCCCTGCAGAAATATTCGTCTGTCACCACATGGCTCAGCTGCCAGTCGCAAAGACAGGAATACTTGCCTAAAATGTCTCCAAAGCCCGACTGAATCAGCTCCAAAGGCGCGTTTTTTAGCACCTCCGTGTCCGCCAAAATTGCCATGGGAACATGGCAGGAATATGTCACCTTCATTCGGTTCATAATCATTGCCGCTCCGGTAGACGCATACCCGTCCATAGACGGGGCGGTGGCCACAATGATGTAAGGCACGCCCATTTTATAGCTTACATACTTGCACAAATCCTGAATAACGCCGGAGCCTACGCCCACAATTAAATCGGCGCCTGAAGCGCTTTGAAAAAGCTCAGCCGCAGACGTTTCGTCTGGAACCAAAAGCCCTTTTGGCTGAAAAATTTTGGTGCTGCAAAGCTTTTCCCCTAAAACGCTGCACACCTGCTCCCCGCAGGCCGCATATGTATTGTGGTCCGCCGCCACCGCTACCGTTTCAAAATTTTCGCACAGCTCTTTTAAATGAGAAACCGCGCCCCGCTCAATATGCACCTGCGCAATTGCGCAAGCATGCGTTCTGCCGCAGCTGCAGGGGTGTTTTCCCAACAGTTCATTTATGTTCATCTAAACGCCCCTTATTTTGCCAAATGGGAGTTCCAGTCCTCCATAAATTTTGCAATCCCCGCTTCCGTTAAAGGATGGACAAACATTTTACTTAAAACACTGAACGGAACAGTTGCAATGTGAGCGCCCATTTTTGCTGCGGCAGTCACATTTTTTGGGTCGCGGATGCTGGCCGCAATAATCTCTGTTTTAATGCCATGGAGCTTAAATATTTCCGCAATTTCAAAAATCAGTCCGTCCCCGTCTGCTCCAATGTCATTTAACCGTCCTACAAAGGGGCTTGCAAACGATGCCCCGGCACGGGCCGCCAGAAGCGCCTGTGCTGCGCTGAAAACCAACGTAACGTTGGTCTTAATCCCCTGTTCAGACAGTTTGCTCACCGCTTTTAGGCCCTCTTTTGTCATGGGAATTTTAATGACCACATTTTTGTGTATTTGGGAGAGCTTAAGCGCTTCCGCCACCATGTTTTCCGCGTCGGGCGAAATTACCTCGGCGCTCACCGGCCCGTCCACAACGTCTGTAATTTCTTTCACAACCTCTTCAAACACTCTGCCCTCTTTTGCAATTAAAGACGGATTGGTGGTTACGCCGCAGATAACACCCCAGTCGTTTGCCTCTTTTATTTCTGCAATATTTGCTGTGTCAATAAATAATTTCATGTCACCAATTCCTTTCATAACAGTTGCCTATACTATTATTATACCAACCGCCGCGCCAAAATCAACCATCGGCGAAAAAGTTGAAAAATAAGCAAAGGCAGGGCCGTCCGGCGCTCACATTTGCGCAAAAATGCGCATATCTTTTTAATTTCACTTTACTTTTGCTGCCATTTTCGATATAATATAGATATATTTAAGCAGAAGTACGCAGATTGGTGATGTAAATGTATCAAAGTGAGCGAAAACAGGAAATTTTATCAATTCTGTCAGAGTGCACCTATGCGACGGTGGAAGACCTGGCAAACAAACTACATATCAGCGCGTCCAGCATCCGGCGTGATTTAAGCGAGCTTGCATCCCGCGGACTAGTGGTACGAAGCTACGGCGGCGCGGAGCTTTCCAATTCTCAAAAACGGTTTGTGCCCTTCTCCGCACGCCGCCACAAAAACAGCGCGGTAAAGCGCGCAATGGCAGAAACCGCTGAAACATTTATTAAAAGCGGAGACGTGGTGTTTTTAGACGACTCCTCCAGCGCCTATTTCACTGCAGAAAAGCTCTGCACAAGAAAGGACATCACCGTGGTTACTACCAGCGTGGACGTTTTATTTCTGCTCTCCCAAAGCGACGTTACCACCTATTCCGCAGGCGGGCTGTTAAACCGCGAAAACCGCACCTGTTTAACGGGTAGTTTTGCAGATAGCATCATTCGCAAATTCCATGCAGACTGGTGCATTTTTTCCGTAAAATCTTTAGATGCAGGCGGCGTTCTGTCCGACTGTGTAGAGCCAGGTGTGGCGGTTTTAAACACCATGATGGAGTGCGCGGAAAAAACCATGTTTTTGTGCGACAGTTCAAAGCTTGGTTCCCGTTCCACCTTTGTTCAATGTAACATATCGGATCTTGATGTGGTTCTTTCGAATGCAGACATTCCGGCGTTTTTAACGTCTCTGCCTGAAAACGTGCAATTTGTTCAAGTATAAAAATAACACCGCCGGCCGGCGGTGTTATTTTCTTCTTGCAAGGCATTTTAATAAAAACGGCCGAATCGCAACCGTCCTGCGCCAAAACGCGCTGTAAAGCCTGTAGCGAAAGCTGCTGCAAGGCCAAAACCTGTCTTTCCGGTAAAAGCCCTTGGCCACTGCCACAATCTGGTTTGGATAAACGGGATATTCCTTTTTTGTTTCATAGTCTCCCATTACAAAATATGCGCCGTTTTTTTCGCCGACGATCCGGTGCAGAACAAAGCTTCCATCCTCCCGCCGAAACAGCGGCACATCGCCGATTTTCAAACGTTCATATTTTCCCAGCAGCACGCTGTCCCGGCGGCTCGAAACCAGAGGATACATGCTGTAGCCCGTCACTTTGATTTTTACTGCGCCCCCCTGCTCTATGATGGGTGCAATCAGTGGAAAGAGAGCAGCCATGTCCGTTTGCTTCACCGGCTTTTTATAATTTTGCGCCATGCTTGCCCCCTTTCCGGATATCTTTAAAAAACTCCTTCAAAATTGCCTCACACTGAGGCTCATCGATGCTTCCGTAAACTTCGGTTTTATAGTCAAAACAGCCGGAAACCGGCAAATCCACACTCCCGCCGCAGGCGCCGCTCTTTGCGTCATAAGCGCCGAAATAAACCCGGTTTAATTTGCACAGATGAATGGCGCCGGTGCACATGGCGCACGGCTCTAAAGTAACAAAAAGCTCACAGCCCATTAAATTTTTCGCGCCGAGCTTTGCAAGCGCCGCCTTTATCGCCAAAAGCTCTGCATGGGCGGTGGGGTCGCCTGTCTGTTCCGTTAAATTGTGGGCCGCGGCAATTAGCTTGCCGTCTTGAAACACCGCCGCCCCTACCGGAACTTCACCCTGTTCCTGCGCCAGCTGCGCTTCTTTCAGCGCGGCCTGCATAAACTTATTCATGCTTCGACACCTCAAACATTAAAATGGACGCCGCAACCCCGGCGTTAAGCGACTCTGCCGCGCCGCTCATAGGTATGTGGACAATTTCGTCAGACTGCTTCAAAATCTCCTTTGAAACGCCGTTTCCCTCGTTTCCAATGACAAAAATCTGCTTTTTTAAAACCGTCATGTTGTGAATATCTACACTTTTGCCATGCAGGGCACTTGCCGTAATAAAATATCCGCCCTGTTTAGCCTGTTCTAAAAATTCCGCGCCGGCCAACGTTTTTAGTTCAATATGAAAAACCGAACCCATAGACGCACGGATAACCTTTGGTGAAAACACGTCTACACTGCCGGCAGAAAAAATGACCCCGCTGAATCCAAACGCGTCAGCGCTTCTAATCATTGTACCCGCGTTTCCCGGGTCTTGAATTCCATCACAATATATATAACGGTTGCCTGTAAGCTCCCGTTCTTCCGGAACTTTTACCACTGCCAAAACGCCCTGAGGTGTTTTGGTGTCGCAGAGTGTCATAAACAGTTTGTTTGTGGTGACAATGCGGTTAAAGCCTGCAAATTCACCCTCATGACTTTCAAAAAAACGTTCTGTCATCACGATGCAGTCAACAACAAAGCCAGACTCTGCCGCTTCACGGCAGGAACGCTCTCCCTCCGTTACAAACAGGCCAAATGCGTCCCGATACTTTTTTTGCTTTAACTTTGCAGCCTTTTTTAAAAATTCGTTTGCCGGCGACAAAATTTTTTTAACCGTCATAAATTCCACCCTCGCTTCATAGTATGGTAAGTATATCATATTTTTAAAAGGATTGCAACAGCACATGAATTACAGGAATTTGGATTGACGCTTCTGCCTGCCTGTGCTATAATGTTAGAAAGATATCTTGCATTAGGGGAAGTGGCAAAGTGAAAAAAATTTTTTCAAGCAGAAGACGGCATACGAGATCATGGATGCTGCAAACAATACTGGTGCAGCAGTTAAGAGAAAAGAAGA
>ERZ773108.3012-NODE-3012-length-13505-cov-2.673383_pt1 | contig 13505 bp, 13 predicted proteins | sample MGYA00580570_ERZ773108 | MGnify/ENA primary metagenome ERZ773108 (study PRJEB29015, sample SAMEA2737840) | human gut metagenome | biome: human gut; feature: human-associated habitat; material: faeces | place: China | collected 2012 ...
GAACGGGTATATTGGAGGCATGAGTGAAATACGCGAGCACGAGACCAGTGATTCCCACGACTCCAGCAACCCAAACACCCCGACCGGTCTGATCGGGCGTGAATCGCAGGTGGTTCCAGGGAGGTTCGGCGAGCCGCTGCAGGTCACGCACGTACAGTATTCGCGCGGGGACGGCAATGCGGCTCCACGACGCCCGCTGTTCCTCTGCCTGCACGGTTGGGGCTCCAATGAGGCCGATTTGGCCGACATGATGCGTTACGTGGCTCCTTATAACGATTTTGCTTCATTGCGCGCGCCGCTCGTGCTGCAGGAGGCTGGTTCCGGTGAATTCGGTTTCGGTCAGGGCGCGTATTCGTGGTTCCATGATTGCGTGCCGTCCGGCGAAGACCTGGATCGAGACGCTTATGCTGCCGCTCAAGCCATTGACGATTGGGTTGCGCGCAATGTTCCCGAAGATCGCGCTGTAGTGCCGATCGGTTTTTCGCAGGGCGGTTTGCTGGCGATTCATCTGCTGCGCGTCCATCCGGAACGGTACACCGCGTCGATCTCGCTTTCCGGCTTCCTTGCGCCGGGAATCGTCGCCGGTAGCGCGCCGGCCGACAGTCATGTCGCGGAATTGAATATTCCTGTGTTCTACGGCTATGGCAAGAACGATACCGTGATTCCGATGCCGGAGCTTTTCGCAACCGCCGCTTGGCTGGACGAGCATACGTTCCTCACGTCGAAAAGCTACCGTGGACTCGATCATGCGGTCAGTCTCAACGAGTTCAGCGATTTGCGCGACTGGCTTGCCGCGCATGATATCGCGCCGGGAATCCTGTAAGAAATCCTGCGGAAGAATCCCGTAGAAAAATCCTGCAGAAAAATCCGATGCAACGGATTTTGCGTACCAAGCACACGGCAATCGTTACAACCCGATATAAGCCACGATATAGCGATACCGCGTTAGACTAGAGCCAGCTAATAATCATTTCGCAATTGCCGGCATTCGCACGCTCAACCATGCGAACGTTCGAATGTTGGCGAGCGCCATACCGGCACATTCGCGTGCCTGGCAATAAGGAGTTTCGATGCTGCTGTCCGATCGCGACATTCTCGCCGCGCAGGCCGAAGGTCATATTTCACTCGATCCGTGGACCCCGGAAATGGTGCAGCCCGCTTCCATCGACGTGCGATTGGATCGGTACTTCCGTTTGTTCAATAACCACGCCTACACCTATGTCGATCCGGCGGAAAACCAAGGCGCGCTCACCGAACAGTTCGAGGTGGCTCCCGACGAACCGTGGATTTTGCACCCCGGCGAGTTCGCACTGGGTTCCACGTGGGAATACGTCAAGTTGGACCCGTCCATTGCCGCCCGTCTGGAAGGCAAGAGCTCACTGGGCCGCTTGGGTATTCTCACACATTCCACCGCAGGCTTCATCGACCCTGGTTTCGAGGGTCATATCACGTTGGAATTGTCGAATGTGTCGACATTGCCGGTGAAGTTGTGGCCGGGCATGAAGATCGGCCAGATGTGCTTTTTCCAGCTCAGCTCCCCCGCCGAACATCCGTACGGTTCGCAAGGCACCGGCTCGCATTATCAGGGTCAGCGCGGTCCGACGCCGAGCCGTTCCTACGTGAACTTCTACAAAGCCGACATCACCGACTAATCATCAAATATTCTTGGATTATCGCAATATATTGTCGATATATGGCGATTGATATTCCCCCAAAAATGCAAAAAGATTGGCTATCACATATCGCATGATAGCCAATCTTTTTTTGCAATCTTCTATTGAGATTTCTTGTTGCAATGTCAGCAATATCGAATGATATTAAAAGATACTGCAACAGCGATTGGCAACGCCCTTTAGCGCTGGATCGCGATGTGTGAGATGCCAGGTTCCGCAGAATTCGCACCGATACACCCATAGTTCGGTGCCGCGTTCACGCCAGCTCTGGTCGGCGGCCTGCCGGGCCGTCGCTTTGTCGCGATACATGATTTTGTTCGATTCGACGCAGCGTTTGGGTACGAAATAATGCATGGTTCCCCAGTCTATTCCACCATCGGATAAGGGCAGGAAGCGCCCCTGGAATTCCTGGGATCCCCCAGCGTCCCGGGACTCCCAGTGACTGGAGCGATCCGCCCGCCCACGGGCCTCCCGGCGGAACAAAACACCCAGTGGGTGGAGGAATCATCCCGCCGGCAGTCCTTCCGGCGTCCGAAAACCTCCAATGGGCGGAGGAAACACCCGTGTGCGGGAATAAGAAAAGGGGTTCCCGGAGCGTCGCGCCCGGGGATCCCCCGGAAACCAAAAGACAAAAAAAGGGGGTTCCCGGAGCGTCACGCTCGACGGGAACCCCGACGTTGAATGCGGCGGCGTGCTACTCTCCCACACCCTCTCGAGTGCAGTACCATCGCCGCGACCAGGCCTTAGCTTCCGGGTTCGGAAAGGGACCGGGCGTCTCACCTGGGCCATGACCACCGCAAAACCAATACAACGGCCAACCCCGACGGGCCGGCCGGCACCTGTTTGTCCATTTCGTCATAGGGCATTTGAGAAAAATTGTCCCGGAACCACTTTAAGGTGGCGCCCCCGGCGTAGGACAGTGCATAGCAGGCAAACTTGCCGTTTATGTGGGGCGCGGCGGCATAGCCCAGCTGATACAATTCATAGTTTTTCGGAACGGCGTCCATCACCACAGGCACACATTCCACCGTGCCTGTGCCGTCCATTGCCGCCTCCTCTTCAAACACCGCCGCGCCTGTCATGGCGGCAATCTGGTCGTGGCAGCCGGTTACAATGCAAAGTCTTTTTGAAAGCCCAAGCTCTTCTGCCAGCTCCGCCTGAACAGTTCCGGCAGCCGTTCCTGAGGGGACGGGGGTAGACAAAAGCCGCCCGTCAACGCCTGCGCAGTTTAAAATATCTTTGTCCCAGCATTTTTTCTCTATGTCAAAGCAAAGGGTGCGCGACGCCAGGGAGTAGTCAATCTGCGCAATTCCGCAAAGTTTGTAAACCACAAAATCCTGCATTAGCAAAATCCGTTTCACCCTACAAAACTCCTGGGGCAAGTTTTGCTTAATCCACATAATTTTTGGCAGCGAATACATCTGGTGGGGGTTTGTGCCCGTCCGATAGGCCATGCTTTCCGCGCCCAGCCGTTCCGTAAGAAATGCGCACTCCGCCTCGCCCCTGGGGTCGGTGTATAGCATCGACGGTCCAACGGGCCTGTCGTTTTCGTCCAGCATGACAAAGGTCTCTCCAAAGCTGGTAACGGCAATAGCCCCTATCTCTTCACAGGCTGTTTCTTTCAGCACGGTTTTTACCGCCTCCCACACGGCTTCAGCATCAATTTCGTGCAGGCCGTTCCTCCTGTTTACGTCATATTCCCGATAGGCCGACTGCACGGCTATGCCGGTTTCGTCAAACAAAACCACCTTACAGCCGCTTGTTCCAATGTCTAATCCGCCAATTCGCATATTTCCGCCTCCTGACCCTAAAATTTATTTCTGTTTCATTGTTTCCAATATGCAATACTATTGATTTTATCAAAGAATGTGATATAATAATAGGTAATTTCATTCGAAAAATTGTAAATTTGTACATGGCGGGACGGCTTATGAGCTTAAAAATTGATACGCAAAACTTAAAAGATGTTTTGGTTCTGTTCCATACGCTGACAGGAATTCGGCTTGTGATTTATGACGACGAATTTCAAAAAATTATGGCCTATCCGGAGGAAAAGTGCGCTTTTTGCCGTCAAATGCGGCAAACGCCGGAGTTGAGCGAAAAATGTCTTGAAAGCGACAAGGCCGCCTTTGTCCGCTGCAAGGCGGAAAAGGACATTGTATTTTACAACTGCCACGCAGGTTTGGTGGAGTGTGTGGCTCCTATAAAAAACAGCCGCCGGATTATTGGATATGTCATGTTCGGGCAGATTACGGATATGAAAGACAAGGGAAAACTGAAAGATTCTGTGGGCGTGCTTTTAAACAAGTATGGACTTTTGTGCGACATCAGCAATATTAAATATAAAAGCAAACGGCAGATTTTGGCGGCGTCAAAGCTTTTGGAAATCTGCACAAATTATATTTTAATGAAAGACATTGTAGAGTCGGACGACAGCCTGATTGTAAAAAAGGTGAAAGAATATATTGATGTGCATTTGTCGGAACAGATTGAAATTTTGGACTTGTGCAAATGCACGGGCATCAGCCGGACAAAATTGTATGACACATTTTCTAAAAGCTGCGGTTTTGGCATTGCCTCTTACATCAAAGAGGTTCGGCTTCAAAAAGCCCGCGGACTTTTAAAGGAAACCGAGCTTTCGGTTGCGGAGGTTTCCGCCTGCGTGGGGTTCGACGACTATAACTATTTCAGCCGGGTGTTTAAAAGTAAGTTTGGCATTTCCCCCAGGAACTACCGCAAATAGAACATTTAAATTTTGCTTGACATTTGGGGGCTGAATATGCTATAATTTTTATTAGTGTGCGGATGTGGCGGAATTGGCAGACGCGCTAGACTTAGGATCTAGTGGTACTCCCGTGCAGGTTCAAGTCCTGTCATCCGCACCACATTAAGACGTCGTCTATGGATATCGCATAGCGGCGCAAAGTTATGAGACACCCCCGTGAATAACGGGGGTGTCCCGCTTTTTATGCTCATTTCAAGGTATTTTTATTTCTAATCACTATGTCCAGAGGCACCAATTTTGATGGCGAGATATTTTTACCCTTTTTGCAAGAGGAACACTTTGCACCAGTTTTGACACAGATAATTCCTATGCACCACTTTTTTCAGAACTGACACGGATAATTTTTTGTGACAGAAAAGCGCCGCAGGTTGCCCTGCGGCGTTGGTCGTAATGTGCTAGTCCAATGACTGGACGAACTCTTAGAGGGTGATCTTTACTATCTCACCACTCGTTAAGGTGAAGATGAGATGATTGCCTTTATAAACCCTGACGGATTGAACAAGCTCATTCCATCGCTCATCGGTGTATATAGGGGTCAAATCACCGCAGCTTTGCAGCATCTTTTCAAATGCGGCTTTTATTTCGGTTTCTCGGAGCCTCGGAGAGTCGCATATCTCATTGCCGTCATACTTGTGGTTGCAGTACCAAACGTTGTAGCGTTCGCCTGTACTGCGCAGACGCCAGACCTTGTGGCCATAGAACCCGCCGCAATCCCCACAGATGATTTTACCGGCAAACGGGTGATTGGTGCGCACTTTAGCCCGGCGCTTTGAGTATTCCGCCAACAGCTCCTGAACCTTATCGAAAACTTCAGGCTCTATGATTGCATCATGAGAATTTTGCACCAAATACTGTGCCACTTCGCCGTCATTCTTGCGAACCTCCTTGGTGAGATAGTCTACCGTATAGGTCTTTTGGAGCAAAGCATCACCCTTGTATTTTTCGTTGCTGAGGATACTTCGGACGGTGCTGACACTCCATTTGGCCTTGCCTGCTGGCGTTGGGATGTCCATCTCTGTAAGGAATGAGGCAATCTCGTTGATGGCCTTTCCAGATAGGAAAAGGTCATATATCTTCCGAATGATAATAGCCTCTTCCTCAACAATCTCGGGTCTGCCGTCCGCTCCCTTGCGATAGCCGAGGAAATGGGAATATGCCATAGTAACCTTGCCGTCCCGCATACTTTTCTGCTTTCCCCAACGGACGTTTTCACTGATGGAGCGGCTTTCCTCTTGTGCCAGCGAGCTCATGATGGTGAGCATCACCTCGCATTTGGGGTCGAAGGTATGTAGGTTTTCTTTTTCAAAGATCACCTCCACACCGGCGGCCTTGAGCTCGCGAACCGTCTGGAGCGTATCCACGGTGTTTCTGGCAAAACGGGAAATGGATTTGGTGAGAATAAGGTCAATCTCACCGTTCAGGGCTTTCTGAATCATCAGATTAAAGCCATCCCGCTTCTTCGTGTTAGTGCCAGTGATGCCCTCATCTGCGAATACGGATACAAACTCCCAGTTAGGGTTGCTCTGAATGTAGCGGGTATAGAAGTCCACTTGGGCCTCATAGCTGGACTGCTGCTCGTCCTGCTCCGTAGAGACACGAGCATAGGCAGCAACGCGCAGCTTATCCGGCACAGTAGTGCTTTCCGCAGCTACTTTTTGCGAAATTGGTTCAATAATCGTAACTTTGCGTTCTGTGCTCATTTTTCCTCCTTTTGGTGTCTGGCTAAAGCTCGCTGACGAGCCACCTCCCGCATTTCCGGTGTCCAGCCCTCACTACGAGAGCGGTGCTGCCATTCTACCTCTACCTCCGTACCATCCCGCAGGATGTAACGAAGATGATTGTGAGCGGGGACGATGATTTTCTCTATTCGCTCCTGTAGAATCTCCCGGTTTAATTCATCTGTGGTCAGTACCTCCTTCGTTTTAGCAATCAGAATTTCCTCCAAAATACTCTGCGCTGGGCAGATATCTTTCCCGAGAGTATAATAGCTTGGACACACCCAAATAACTCTATCATACTTTTTGACATTCGAATGGCGATACCTATAATAACGTCCGCAATTCCCACACTGTAGCAGACCGCAAAACAAATGGATTTGGTCATTTTGCTTTGAATGGTTGTATTTCGCGGCCCTTTGCGCCATTTCTTCTTGAACTTTGTCAAAGGTTTCTTGATCTATTATAGCTTCGTGGCTGTGCTCTACATAATATTTACGCCGCTCGCCACGATTCTTCCGATAGGTTCTGTCTCTGAAATCTTCGCGGTAAGTTTTCTGGAGAATCATATTTCCAGTGTACTTTTCGTTTGTGAGAATGCCATGGATTGAAGAATGTCCCCATTTGTTGCCGTTGGCAGGAGTTACTCCTTGGTGGATTAATTTCTTTACGATACGGTATATCCCCATACCAGAAAGGTAATCCGAGAAAATCTGCCGGACAATTTCAGCTTCCTCCGGCACAACGACCAACCGGCAATCTTCCAGCCTGTAGCCGAGCATTTTACCAACCCACGGCTCGCCGTTTTCAAACCGCTTGACGATTCTCCAACGCTGGTTTTCGCTGGCAGAGCGTGCTTCTTCCTCGGCGTACATGGCGAGGAGCGTAACCAGTAGCTCACCGTCTGGACTAATGGAGTGCATATCCTCTTTCTCAAAATAGGTGTCCACACCCAGCCGTTTCAGCTCGCGAATCGTCTCCAGCAGGATCACCGTATTCCGGGCGAACCGGGTCACGGATTTGGTGACCACAAGGTCGATCTTTCCGTCCCGGCAGTCCTGTAGCATACGCTGAAACTCTGGGCGGTTGATGGTCGTCCCAGAAATCCCGTTGTCCGAGTAAATTCCAACAAGCTGCCAGTCCGGATGGGCGGCGACATACTGTTCATAGCATTCCGTCTGTGCCTCTAGTGAATGAAACGCGGCGTCTTTATCGGACGAAACACGAGCGTAGGCCGCGACGCGGGTAATTTTCTGTTCCTTTGGTTTCGCTGGTAATTCTGTTATCTTCATGGATTTTTACCTCCTAACACCATTCATCACTCTCTTCGCGAGAACAGTCAAGACTATTTCTGGATGATTTTTCGGTTATTACGCCGCCACTCCGTCCGGCAGGATTCACAGCAGAAAACAGCATCGCTCCGCATATCTACTGGCAGCGGTTTCCGGCAGTTTTTACACAAAACCGCCGTTGTCTTCTCCCATTTGGTCTTGCGCGAACCGGATGCCCTAAAGCCCTTTCGGCGGCAGATAGATTTCACTGTGTGCGGGGAAAGTGTCAGTTCCCGCCCAATAAAGCTGTACGGATAATTCCGCTCTCTGAGGGCGGCGATCTGTTCTAATTGTCTTGCTGTCATAAATCAAACCTCCTTTTTAGAAATCCCCAGCCCATAACAGGCTGGGGATGATAAGGTACGCCCACTCAAATTTTGCGGATATGGTCTTCGCCATAGGCGATGCCGAGGCCGGAACCGCAGTCCCAGCGAACGAACACCGTACCGATGTCATCCACAAACGAGACTGTCCCCCGGTCTCCGGGTTTCAGCTTGGCATAGGGATCGCTCATCGAGATGAGTTCTACCCGTGTGCCTTTGGGATACGTCATCCGCAGACGTTCCACCGTTTCTCTGCTTGGAAAACCATTCATTCAAAGCCCTCCTCTGTGACGGGTATTTCCACAATGGGAAACACATCGTAGTTGCAGTTTTCGCCAAAGGCAGCGAGAATTTCTGCCTGCTTGGAAGGCGTCAGGTCATCCCAATAGATCGGGATGGTCTTGGGCACTGATTTTCCCTCTGCAAGACTCACCTTTCGTCACCCCTTTCCGGCGCACCGTTTTTCCACGCGCTGTTGCCGGAGAGGTTCATCAGAAGAATCTTCCGGGTCTGCTTGTACTTCGGACCTTTCAGCCCAAGCTGTACGAGAAACAGCCGCATGGCGAACTTGTCGTTGGTGCCAGTGTAGGGCCTCGCGGTGATCCGGTGCCGCTCCCGCGCCATCTTGCCGAGGGCGCAGATAAAGCGGCTGTAAGCCTCCGCTTCGCTGTCCAGGCCGTGCAGATGAAACCACGGAAAGCAGAGCTTGTCCTCTTCTATCTCGAAGGAGATATGCTCGTTTTGGAATGCCCTGCGGAACAACGGCGCTTTGCCGCCGATGATCTCCCGCAGCCGATCCAGCGCCTCCGGCGTAAACAGATTACACGGCAGAAAAACGGAAAATGCGTCCCCCTCAACGGATTCCGGGGTAAAGCCCTCTTCCTTAAGTTTTGCGATGATTTGGTCGATCATCTCCTGTGTAGCCGAAGCTGGACAGGTGATTGCACCGTTTTTATCCACGGTGTAGTTACCGACCTTGTAGGCGAAGCTGGGCGCTCCGGCATAGACCGGCTCCCAGAGTGTAATCGTTCCAAGGGCCTGTGCCAGCCGTTTGCGCTCACTGCCGGTGACATTGTAGTAAATGGTCACAATGATCACCTCAACTTTCTTCGCCGGTAAAGATGAAGTGGACATACTCCCGGCGGTGGTCTTCAATAAAACACACCAGCTCGTAGTAGCCCTCGCGGTTGGCGATGACCTGTACCATGTGGGCATCCAACATATTGGTTTCGCCGCTGTCGCGGATGGCCATGATCTGTTCACGGATGGTTTCCGTCATAATGCGTTCCTCCTTTTTAGTCGCATCAGCGTAGCGTTTCAGAATGGCGGGGTCAAAACCGGCGTCCAGATAGCCCTCCAGAATGGTGGCATAGTACCCCTTGCTGGGGGACGAGAGGGGATGACCGTCGTTCATGATGTAGACCATCGCCTGGACAGTTTCGCCGTCCAGTTCCACAGGGATCGTTTCCTTGCGGTAGAAGCTGGGCGCGCCCTCGTAGGTGTCCAGCGCCTGTTCGTCCCGAGGCATAATGCGCCAGATCAGAACGGGAACGCTGTCGTTCTCACTGTGCTCAATGGTGGCAACGCCATTGCCCTTCCCCCGGAAGGTCATCTTCCAGCCCTCCAAGCTGGCTGTGCCAACCACCTTTGCCGTAGGGCAGCGATGGCGCATCTGCTCCAGATTCAAGTTGGAGCCATAGGCGATATAAAGTTTTCCATTTTCCTTCGTCATGCTAAAAACCTCCTCTTTTTGGATACTCATGGATGATCTTGCCGAACAGGGCGTATTGGATAATGGCATCCGATGCTTCGTAATCGATATCGCGGATGTCAATTTGGCCCCGTTCATTGCGATCTACATTCCCACCGGCAATCAGATATTGACGGAAACCGTTCAGCAGTTTCTGCAATGTCAACTCATGAACTGTGTTGGCGTTGTCCCGCAGAAGCAACGTCCCGTTCCGAGAAAGCTGTTCGCTGACCAGCTTGCCTGGGTACTGTCCCTGTGCTGTCGCCTCTTTGCACCAGCGGAGGATACCGCCGCAGAGCGCCTTGCTCATGATTTCGTCGATGTCCTCCCCGGATAGGGAGACAGGCAGTTCCACCGTGATCTCATGCCACACCGGTTGGTAATATACATATTCCAGATCGGCGTAAGCGCTGTCAGCGGGCAGGAGCAGGGAGAGCCTCAGCAGTAGATGCTTCAGCCTGCGCTTCCATTTTCTAAGCCTCATCGGGGCACCTCCTTCTGCTTCTGCAGTTCTCCTTGGAGCCGTAACGCCAGGCGGCGTTGCCGTCCAGGTGTTCATATAGGTGCTGGCGGCAGCTTTTGAACTCGTCGCCGGAGAGACCGATACGGACGAGATACACCCGCATGGCGAACTTCTCGTTCTCGGACTGTACCTTTCGGTAGCTGGCATACTTTTGTGTCAGCGCCTGATGATTCATTGCCAGAGCGAACACGATGTAGGCCCGCACCTTTCCGGCGTGGAGTGTGCTGTTGAAGCCTCGCAGTTCCACCGTGCGGTTGCCGTGGAAGAAGCTGTGCAGATTGAGAAAGTGGTAGCGGCTGTCGTGGTAATGCGTATCGCGGATTCCGCGATACTGGCTATACCAGACCTGCTCGATGGCCTCGAAGGTTTTGGGCTTGACCTCGTTCAACTTCTGCACCATATAGGCGTCCATCTTTTTGCAGTAACGCATCCGCTCCGCAGGAATCTGGAGAGCTTTGTAGAACAGGTCGTTGCGGGAAGCAACGAGGTTCACAAAGTTCCACAGGCTCCGGGGCGTATGGCTGCCGCCGTCCAGATGGACGTGGATGCCGCAGGAGTCGTTGGCAAAGCCTCCGGCCTTTTTGAGACGGCGGACAAGCCCTTGGAGTGCAGCGATGTCCTCACGGTAGGTAAGGACGGGGCTGACCAGCTCCACGCTGTAGCTGCCTCCGGCATTGACGATCCGGCTGCCCTGTTTCTTCTGGCAGTTGATGCTGCCATCGGACATGAACTTCCAGACACGCTGGTCCGGCGCGGTCACGGTATAAGTGCCGTAATAACCGCCAGCCCTGCACGGGGAACCGCCTAAGAACTCTGCGGCGACCTTGGCCGCCTGTTCCCGGGTGATGCCGGTGAACTCGATCTCGATCCCGAACTTGTTGCTGAACATTTTACATACTCGCCTCCTTCTGTTGGTGGGGTGGCGCGTATGCACGCTGGCTCTGCGATGCACGCAGAGATTTTGCGTACGTCGCGGCCACGCTGTTGTGGTTTTCCTTGCTTGTTAAGGTGCTGCCGGGAACCTCCCGGCGAGAGTGCGGCGGATGCCGCTGATTGATTTTCCTCCTTCCTGTCGTTAGTGTTGATATCGTGGCACCCCATACGGGGCAGATTGGTTTGTTTTTCATTTTTCGCCGCATCCGGCGTGCGGGGGCTTGACACAGCCCGGCAGGATAACTGCCAGACGATGCCTGCGCAGTAACAGAACCCTCTGCTGTGCTTATTTTTTGTTTTTGATGATGTTTGTTTTTATGAATGGCGGCACAAGTCCTATCAGAGTGTCAACCGAGTTGCTCAGATATGGCAGTCCACGATGACCATGTACCAGTTGTTTTCAAGCGCCGGCTTCAGAAACCGTTCGTGATATTTCTGATCCCAGGAGCGTTTTACCTCTGCTGTTTCCGAGGATAGCCCAAACCAGCAAACTTTACCGGGCGCATACCATTTTCCATCCGGAGTAATCACTGCATACGCCAAGCCCTCGACCCATTAGCAGAGTTCCTTGGCGTCAATAAACTGGCGGAGCATTTTCTCCAGCTCGTCCGGGGTGATCACGAGGAACATTTTGGGATGCCCCTGCAGGTTCTCCCGGATACAGGCCTTTAAGTTTTCCTTGCGCTGGCTGTCCTTCACGATCCACACTACCAACGGGAACATCTCGGTGGCCTTCTGCTCCAAACCGGTGTAGTAATAGCGGAGATACCCATTGCATTTTTCCGACACCTGCGTCATAGACTCGCTGCCCAAATCCATCTCAATGAACCACCGATCCTCGTAGCCGTCATAACTCGTGACCGCAAAGAGGTCCGGCTTCAAGTAACAGGTGCGGTTGTCATCACGGTATTTGCGCCAGCAGGAGGGCTCCGTATCTACCAGCTCCAGCGAGAGGTCTTCGCTGTCCCGGCAGAGGCAGATCAGCTGAACCGCGCACTCGGCAATGGCGAGGGTATGGTGCAGGAACAGCGCGGACGGCTCGGAGAACCGCTTGCGGGGCTGTGCGCCGGGGTCGTGCAGGACGAGCAGCCGCTGTCCCGCCTCGGTGAGATGCCAGACCTGCACCGTGGAGCCACCGCCGTACCCTCCTACCCGGCGCTCCAGCGGACGGATCAGGCCGTGGCCGCCGAGCCGCTGAAGCAGAAGATTCTGTTGCCGGGTCTGCGAGGTTTTGGTGCTGCAATTCGTAATATACAGCCGCCCGATTTGGGTGGAGGTGAGGAAGCGATATTTGCGGATGGCCTGCAAAACGGCATGGTCACGGGCGGACAGCCGCGCCTCGATTCCCTCCAGTTGCTGGCGGGTCAGCTTGGTGTTCTTGGACTTGACGGGGCGGGCCGCCGCCGGGTGGGATGCTATCCCCTGTAAGGGGATAGAGCCGCCTCCTTTTGCCTCAGAAATCTCCGATGTTCCCGCCACTTTCTCGCCGCCGAACTCCGGGCGGAGGGATGGGCGATTGGATGGGCTGGAAACAGGGGTAGATAGTTGATTTTTGCTTGTTTTATGGTCTTCGTTCATGGTGTTCTCCATAGGTTAAGGTTTCTTCCTGCGCCCGATAGGGGCGTCTGTTACCGCCGGGTCCGGTTCCGGCTCGGGGCGGGTCATCAGGCGGATAAGGGCCGCCTCGGTCTCCTCGGCGGGAACACCGTAGCGCCTCATGCTCTCCGCTTTGATCTCCGCCGCCATCCGGATGGGCGGGGCGGGCGGCATGGTCTGCCCGCTGATCCAGCCGGTGTTTCTGCCGCCGGATTGGAAGCTGGTGTAGATTTGGTAGCGGGGTAAGGTCATAAAGTCCAGCGGGAGCAGCTCCGGGGCCTGTGCCGCCATATCCTTGGCGTCATCGCTGTTCAAACCGAAGATGATCTTGTTCCGGCAGTTGGCGTCGATCCCGGCCTTGATATCCGGCGGGAGTTGACCCCGGTACTGGTGCGCCACGGTGTAGGCTACGCCCAGCCCTCTGGCCTGTGCCAGCGCGTCTGAGAAAGAGGTAGGCAGAGACAGGTAGTCCTGCAGCTCGTCCACATAGACCGAGACCATATGCCGCTTCTCCGGCGCGACGTTGGCCCGTGAGAGCGCGAGCGTCCAGGTCAGGCCCACGATAAGGCTGCCGAGCAGTCGCGCCGACTCCGCCCCGATCAAGCCCCGGTTCAGGGGGACTAAAACGATCCGCCGCTTCAGAAACAAATCCGCCAGAGAAAACTTTGGTTCAGACTGGCCGAGGACGTTGCGGAGGCCCGGCCGGTAGGTGATCTGCCGCAGCTTGTTCAATACCGGCGCGATCTCCGTGCGGCGCTCGGTGTCCTTCATCGCGTCGTAGTGCCGCCAAAACGGCTCGAGAGCGATGGGGTCTTTTACATGGCTGACAATGTTTCGCCGGAAGCTCTCATCGGTGAGCAGTTGGGGCAGCCACAA
>ERZ773108.3014-NODE-3014-length-13501-cov-7.857132_pt1 | contig 13501 bp, 10 predicted proteins | sample MGYA00580570_ERZ773108 | MGnify/ENA primary metagenome ERZ773108 (study PRJEB29015, sample SAMEA2737840) | human gut metagenome | biome: human gut; feature: human-associated habitat; material: faeces | place: China | collected 2012 ...
TTCAGGACATCTGCGCCACCTGCAACTGCAAGATCGACGTGCAGGAGGACGGCCATGTGTTCGTCTCCGCCGTGGATCAGGAGGACGCAAAGCGCGCCATCTTTACCATCAAGACCATTGTGGAGGACCCCGAGATCGGTGCCATCTACAAGGGCAAAGTGACCCGCCTGATGAACTTTGGTGCCTTCGTTGAGATCGCACCGGGCAAGGAAGGTCTGGTGCACATCTCCAAGCTGGACACCAAGCGTGTGGAGCGCGTGGAGGATGTGGTGGCCGTGGGCGATGCCATCGTGGTCAAGGTGACCGACATCGACCAGCAGGGCCGTATCAACCTGAGCCGCCGCGATGCCATTCTGGCTCTGGAAGCCAAGCGCGCCGAGCAGGCACAGCAGCAGTAAACCCTGACTGCATAAAAGAAACCGAAAAAGAGGACCCGATGCATCTGCGTCGGGTCCTCTTTGTTGTATCAGAAGGAAATTATACTGTGCGGTACTTGCGATCCAGCGCCCAGCCGAATGCAAACAGCACCACACCACTGACAGCCAGCACCGGCACGGGCCAGTTCAGCTGACCGGTCTGCGGCAGACCGCTCATTGCCGGGTTATCCGGGTGGCCCGGCAGAACGGGGCTGTCTGGATTACCGGGTGCTACCGGATGATCCGGATGGCCCGGGGCCACGGGATTGTCCGGATGGCCCGGAGCCACGGGATTGTCCGGATTACCGGGAGAGACCGGGTTATCCGGGTTGTCCGGCGGGGTAGGCGTATCAGGATAATCGGGCGTAGGCGGGGTAGGGGGCGTAGGCGGCGTGTCCGGCTTGGTGGGGGTGTAAGCACCCACCTTGGGGCTGGCATCCACCGTATAATTCCACTTGCCATCCTCCGCCATGGGCAGAGAGACAAGGAACGGATTGATCGGCTCATAGCCCTTGGAAGCCTCGGTCTGCACGATCAGATACAGGCCCAGCTCCAGACCACAGAAGGTCACGTTGCCGTCCGCATCAATGGTCTTTGTGGTGCCCTCGGCGCTTTGGGGCAGATACTCCTGCAGCTGGGCCGCAAGGGTGCTGTCGGTCAAATCACCCAGCGCAATGCCGCAGCCGTAGAAATCGCCGCAGTATTCGTAGCTCAGGTTGCCGTTTTGGCGCTTTACCTCGGCCACACGGTACAAAGTGAGCTTGCCGCCGCTCAGCGCCTTATCGTTGGCGCTGTCGTACAGCGTAACGCGGATGGTGCCGGTAGTGGGATTGCCGCTGCTGTCCACCAGCTTGATGTTTGCGCTGGTGGCAAGGGCAGGCAGCGCACTTGTTACCAGAAGGCACAGCACCAAAAGCAGGGCCGCAGCGTGCTTTTTGAGATCAGTGCGTTTCATGTTTTTCACCTCTTGTAGATTTGCGTTTGCGGTTGGAGAACAGCAGCCAGAGCAGCAGCACCAGCAGCAGGGGCAGTGCCATGATGGGAGCTGTGATGATCGGTTCGATCTTGATGGCATCGGCTGTTACACGGATGTGCTTGAGCTTGTCCGGCGTTTCGATGCGGCGTCCCCGCACCAGAAGGCGGTGGGAGTTGATGCCGTAGGGGGTGCAGGTCATCAAGGTGACGTAATCCTTGCCGTCCACCACCTTGAGGTTGTCGGTCTCGGTGGGCAGTACAATGGAGATCTGGTCCACCTCATAGGTCAGCACCCGGTCCAGCACCGTGATGGTGAAGGTGTCGCCCACTTCCAGCTGGTCCAGATTGGTGAACAGCTTGGCGCTGGGCAGGCCGCGGTGAGCCGAAATGACCGCGTGGGTGCTGCCGCCGCCCACCGGCAGGCTGGTGCCCTCCAAGTGGCCTGCGGCGATCTGCAGCACGCCATCGCTGGTGCCGTGGTAGATGGGCAGCTCCACACCGATCTTTTCAATGGTGATGTAGCCCATGATGCCGGTGCCGGTGACATCCAGCGTGCTTTCGTAGGTGGGAAAGCGCTGCGGGAAATACAAAGCATCCGGGTCTGCGGCGATCTGCGCATTGAACGCATCTGCCGCCTCGAAATAGGCGCTGTAGTCGGCATCGGTCAGATTGTCCACATCCTCGGCATAGGTGGCCACAGCACGGGACTGATGCAGCTGGTTGACGTAATCGCTGAGGGTGGGGTATAACATCACGGATAGACCCACGAAAAAGACGAGGATCAGGATGATGGTGCTTTTGTTCTTTTTCATGGGCTACTCCCTAATGTTATAAGGATAGGAGCGGGGGCCTTGCGGCCCCTTTGCTCCGGGTTCTTGGGGGAAATGGAGCTTACTTGTTCTCCATGCGCTTCTTGGTGACCAGCAGAACGATGGCCGCAACCATCAGGCCGCCGCCGACCACATAGAACAGGGTAGTGCCGATGCCGCCGGTGGAGGGCAGGGTAATGCCGCCGGCTTTTTTGTTGATGATGGTGGTGGACAGGGTGGAACCGTTCAGATCAACCTGATTTCCTTTGTGGTTTGCCTTGATGATCACAGGGGGTACATCGCAGGGGGTGAAATCGGCAGGAGTGGTGGTCTCCTTCAGGTAGTAGGTGCCAGCGTCCAGACCTTTAACGTTGAACGTGCCATCATCGGCAGACTTCATTTCAACAGGAGTTTTATCGAGTGCATTCTTGATGGGGTAGTAGAAGTTGCCTTCCTTGTAGAGTTTTACTTCATGCTCGTAAGCTTCATCGCTGTACAGCTTAAAGCCAACGTCCTTCAACTCGTTGCCCTTTTCAGCTGTATCGTGATACTTGGTGTTGTTCAGCTGGTAGGTGTACACATAGACTTCGCTTTCGGGAGTGTAGTTGGGAGTGTAGCCCCAGTATTCGCCGTCGGGTCTGGGGTTATTAGAGTACTGGAGCCGTACGCTGTTTTTGTTCTCGGCAGAGCCATTGACAGCGGCATTTTCGTTCAGGTGTGCAGTGTAGGTGACCGTAATAGTAGCGCCGTCATTCAAATCAAACCCTGCGTCTTTGGCACAGGCCTTAACATCAGGAATTTTTACCACAAGATAGTTTTGACTTTCAAGACCGATAGTATACTTCGAAGAATCGTTGGGGATAACATAGGTCTTGCCATTGGATTTAATGACTACACTATCGGGTCTGTCATAAGTAATGCCATCGGACAGGGTATCATGAAAGATAACCGAGTACTTATCATAGTAATCGTAAGCATGGCCATTGTTTTCGCTTTCGGGCAACTTAGCAATCAGCCTGAACTTGAACTCTTCGTTGATTGCATGGTCAGCGGAACTGCCCCAACCGTTATTGTCACCAGAAGAGCTTCCATCGTCGTTGTCGTAGACTTCCTTCTTAACAGTGGGCTTTACAACCTTAGGCGTAATTTGAACGTGATAGTTTTTTTGGTTAACCTTCAGCAGGAAGGAATTGTAGGCATGATAGGAATCGTTATTAGCGTCACTGCTAAAGGAGGAAGTATCAACGATCAGATAATAACCTGCCTCTTCAAGTTTGAAGCCATTGGTGTGACCACCTTGAAGGACGGGTGTCGAGTCTCCATCCGAGTAGACATAGTTGCATACACAACGCGCAAAAGCGATGCTGTTATTATCGGAATCACTCCATTGGCTGATAACCGCAGCAGCTTCCTGAGGAGTGAAACTAGTTTCAAACTTATCGCCGATGGTAGAATCTTTCGTCAACTGCGCCAGAAACTCGTTAGGATGAGCGATGCTGCTGCCCCAAGCAACGTTGGAAATCGTATTGTCATCACTAACATCACCCGTGAAGATCTGGAAAGCGTCGTAACAGTGGTTTTTGCCGAGGTCCTCCTCAGTCTCCCAATAGTTGTCTGCAAACGCCGGGATCGCCATGGCGCACACCATGGCAACTGCCAGCAGTGCGGCCAGCAGCTTTTTGATTGTTTTCTTCATCATGATTTGCGAAAATCTCCTTTCAAGTTTTTCTGATTCCTATTTTCAGGGTCTGCTTCCGGCGCAGAATCAATTTTGCCGCCGTGTCAGGAAGGATGCAGGCTTTTTAACGTGCCCTCCTTTCGCGTCTGTGCTTTCTGCAAACCCCGCACACCAGAGCGGCAAGCATCAGCGCGCCGCCGCCTGCTGTATACAGTTTGGTACCGGCCCCGCCGGTAGAGGGAAGTTCGTAGTCGGACGGATCGGCCTGACTGGTGATCACAAGGCTGTCGGTTTTTACCGACTTCTCGGCATCATCGCTGATGGTCGTGTCCAGAATCCTGATGTTATTGATTACTTCACCGTCAACAGCCGTTTTGTCAAAGTCCTTCAGCTTGACGGTGTAGCGGATAGAATAGGTGCCTGCGGCAATGGGGGAATCGGCAGAACCCAAGGTGATCTTGCGCTCATCACTAACATCTTTCCAAGTGATGCCGAGCGTTGTATTGCCGTTTTCCATGCTGAGCTGGAGCGAGTTTTCGACATATTCGGCGGTTACGCCGGTGGGCAGGGTCATGCTGTCCACAAGCGTCAGCGGGCCGGCCTGTTCGTTTTTGACCACAAGCGTAACAGTGTAATCCAGGTAGGCATCGCTGCCATTGTAGCGCGGGTCCTTCACGCTCTGGTTAAGGTCATAGTTCGTATCGTCTTTTTGATCCTCATCGGGGGTTTCATCCGGGTTGATGGTGATATCAAGGGCGTAATCTTTGTTGACCTCGATCTGATTAAAGCCGCTGCTGGTGACCTCGCTCTGGTTCCACTGGAAATTGAAGGCAACGTTGCTGGTGACCTTGGCATCGGAAGGATCGGCGCCTTCCTCCTCTTTCCGCTGGATATAGTCTTGGTCGTACCGCAGCACGGCGTACCAGCAGCCGTCATTCCCCTTGAGCAGCTGGTAGCTGCCGCAGGTGTCATAATTGCCGGTATCTTCCAGATTGCCGGAGATAAGCTCGTCCTCCAGCACATCAAAGCTCTTGGGCAGCTTAACATGGACACAGTAGTCGTTTTCCTGGATCGCTTTGGCCGGGATATCTGTGACGGTAAGGCTGCTGTGCAGAAGCTCCGAAATGGTGGTGACGTTGGTATCCTCGTATTCAGTGCCATTCTTGCGCTGCACCTCCAGAGCAGTGAGGTAATCCAGTGCATCCAGACCTTTGATGGTGGTAATGGCACCTGCGTCATCTTCGACTTTGAAATCCGGCGTAGCAACGCCATAATCGGCCTGCTGCGCATTTGCCACAGACACCAGCGTTGTCACCTGCGAAGCATTCAGCGTGACTTTAGCCACCTTGCCATCCACATCGCCGGAGATCACGGTCAGGGTGCCGAAATCTTTGTCCACATCGCTCACGATGCCAACGGTGCTGGCATCCACGGTGTATTCCTCAATGTGGGGCGCGGTGTCGGTGGTGGCCGCAGCATCCATGGAGAGCAGGGCAATGTCGGCATCGGCGGAATCATCCTGCACCTGCAACGGCTGGCTTTCCGCGGCCACAGCCTTGGTCACGGTGCCATTGTAAATGACGATATCACCGGGCATTGCGGCATCAGACGGCAGATCACCGTCAAAATCCATGGCATAGCCGCTGCCGGTCTCTTCGTTGTACAGCGCGCTGCGCAGCTGGCTGTGCAAAGACAGCACGCTGGAAACCTGCGGGATAGCGCTCTGGGGGATATCGGCATATTTCAGGCAGTAGGAAAGGAACATCACGTCCCATGGGCCGTAGTCGTTGCCGTAGTCGTTGCCGTAGCGGGTGTAGTGGCGCACGGTCTCGCCGTCGGCATCGTCCAGCTGGAAGTTGCGCTCGCTCTGCTCATAGCCCAGCTGGCTCTCGGCTACGGCCAGCAGGTCGTCGGCCCAGTTGCCGCTCAGCGTGGTGCCGGTCTGTGCCAGCCATTCGTCCTCGTCCTGCGTGCCGTCCAGCGGGTCGGACAGGCAGTTCACCGTGTGGTGATGCTCCGGCAGGCCGCAGACCAGCACTTCCTCGTAGCAGGCATCGGTGTGGTGGTGCACCGGGGGCTCGGTCACAGGATCGACCACCACGGGCTTTGCGGCCACCGGCTCCTCAAACAGGGCCACCGGGTCATAATCGGGGTTCACTTCTTCTACAAGCTCGCCCTCTTCCAGACCGCACACCAGCTCATAGGTGGTGGTGTAGCAGCTGTCGTCGTGGGTGTGCTCGAATTTATCGCAGATGAAGGTGACACCATCCTCATCAAAACAGCTGTCGTCGTGGGTGTGCTCTTCTTCCAGGCAGGTCAGCTCCTGCACTTCCTGGTAGCAGTCGTCGGTGTGCTCATGGGGCACAAAGATGTACTCCGGCTCTGCGGAATGGGCTGCAATGCCGGGATCATCCGCATCCACGCCGAACGCATCATCATCCATGTCGAATGTATCATCAAAAGACATGCCGTCGTCCGTCATGGTGGCGTTCCAGTCCTCCGGTTCGCCTTCCTCATAGCCGCACACCAGCTGCTTTTCATAGCAGGCAGCGGTGTGCTCGTGCTCCAACTCGCCGCACAGATATTCGGCCGTTTTGGCAATGCCCACGCCGTGCAGTTGCCAGTTCACGGACAGGCTGGTGGTAAGCGCCAGTGCCAGCAGCAGCGCAGTATAGCGTCTGGCGCGCTGGTGGTTCCGACGGAACTTTTTCTGATATTCTTTCACAATATCCCGCATGATTCCTAAACCTCCTTAGTGGATCAACGAGAAGTTGGACAAGGGCCATACCCGCAAAAAAACCTTGCCTACGATCTGACTTTTTTCCACACAGCCGATCACACTGCTGCGGCTGTCAATGGAGGTGGCCCGATGGTCACCCAGTACGAAATACCGGTTTTCCGGCACCTGATAGGGAAATTTGATGTCGCATTCGCCCAGAGCCAGTTCATCTACATAGGGCTCATCCAGCGTCTGGCCGTTCACAGTGACCACACCGTCCTCGTCCAGTTCGATCACATCACCGGGCAGGCCGATGATGCGCTTGAGCAGAAGCTTGTTCTGCCAGTAAAATCCGCAAAGGTCGCCGGTCTTCATGTCGCTGTCCTTGACCAGCAGAATGATGTCCCGGTCCTGCAGAGTGGGGTTCATGCTGTCGCCGGAGACCTGCAGCACCGGCAGAAACAGGGTGGCCAGCAGCACGGCAACGGCCGCGACCACCAGCAGCGTGTAGACCGTGCTGCGCAGCACCCGCATATAACGGCTGCGGTAGGCCAGACGTTCGCGCTCTGCTTCCACCTCTGCTGTGGATGGAATGGGCGTGAACCTGATCTTTTGCTCTTTCATTTGGCACGCTCCTCCGGCAGGAATTCCGTGCTGTGATAGCCGTCCAGCAGTTCGCTGGCCCGGCGGTCAAAAGCGGCCCGGCGCTGCTGGATCTCCTGCTGCGTCCGGGCAAGCATTGCCTTGCAGTCCGCTTCGGTCTGGGCGCGCTTGCGTGCGGCGGCTTCCGTTTCCGCGTCGCACTGCTGCTGGGTGCGGGCCTTCAGGTTCGCAGCCTCGGTCTGTGCTTGTGCAAGGATCTGCTGGGCTTCGGCTTCCGCCTGAGCGCGCAGAGCGCTGGCAGCGGCATCGGTGTTTTTGTTTGCTGCGAGCACCGATGCAACGTATTCATCAGCCGCAGCCTGCGCCGCTTCAAACACCTTGTTCAGCTCCAGTGCAGCCTGCGCAATGGAACCTGCGTTTTCAATATGGATCTGCCGTTCCTGCAGCTGGGCAGACAGGGCAGCGTTTTCTGCCCGGAGCTGGTCCTCGCTCTGCTTGAGCGCCAGAATGATCTCGACTAATTCGGTGCGGCGCATGTGCCGCAGTTCACGGTCTGGCATAATGATCGATTTCTCCCGCAAAAAGTGGTCGGATTGGGCGAACGAAAACCTTCGACAAATACGAAAATTTTCGCACCACAAAACCACATTTGATATATCAGTTTTCGGCGTGAAAGCGCCAGTTTGATGAATGACCTTCCACCTTATATGTTAGCACAGTATGCGTAACAAAAGCGTAACAAAAATGCCTTTTTCGTGCATTTTTTTGCCAAAGCCAAAGAAAAATTGTTTCTTTTGATGTAAACGATTAAAATGCGTTAAAAACAAAAAGAACTGTCCCCACAACGGAGACAGTTCTTGAAAAACAGATGAAAATAGAAGCCGGATCAGAAGCTCTTCAGCAGATCGCCCAGAGTCAGGAAGGACTGGTAGATCACGTTGACATTGTTGATGATGGAGCTTGCACCGGAGAAGATGCGGGCAATGGCGTTGAACACCTTACCGACATTCAGGAAGCTGTTGTAAGCGTCGCGGGCACCACCGTCCAGATAGACCATTTCCTCTTCGCTGATGGAGGCATAGTTTGCGGGCAGTTTCATAGTAGACATGGAGATTTTCCTTTCTATTGATAAAATTGATACAGTGTGTGAAAAGACTTAAATAAAGGCAGCCACGGCCAGCGTGGTGATCAGAGCACCGGCTACCGTCAGAACGCTCAGAATCGGGCCGTCATCGTATTCCTGCGCGGTCTGTTCCGGCTGAGCGGGCGTGGATGTGCTGGTGGAAGTGGTGGCATTTTTCACGGTCCAGTGTGCGTACACAGTGGTATCACCGGTAAACACCGTAGAGGTGCTGATTTTTGTGCCGCCCACCGGCTCGGTATACCAGCCGTCAAAGGTGTAGCCTTCCAGCGTAGGCTGCGCGGGCAGGGCACTGAGTTTGCCGCTCAGATTGGTGGTGACTGCCACAGTGGAGCTGCTGCCGCCCATGGCATCCAGACCAATGGTGTAGACCTGCGAATCCTTGTCTTCTGCGGCAAAGGCAGAGGGCAGTGCACAGCAGAGCAGTGCAGCGCTGAGCAGACCGAGGACCAGCATTTTCAAGATCTTTTTCATATGACTCCTCGCTTTCCTGACGAATTGGGATGTGGTGCATGCCGGGAACGGAAACACCAGAACAGACCTCGATGTCCCCGCCATGAGGCAGTAGACGAAAAAGCCGGGAAGAGGAGGTTTATTCAATCCTATATTTACCACATATAGTGTAACAAAAGCGCAACAAAATGGGCGTATTTTGTTGTTATGATGAAAAAAGTTGGTTTTTCACAAATTGCAGGCTGCAAAAGGCGGCACAGAGCCGCCGCAAAAGCGGAAAAGTGGAACCTTCCCCTTGTGGAAAAACAAAGAATATGATATAATATCTTGCACGATGCGCCATCGCCAAGCGGTAAGGCAGGGGACTTTGACTCCCCCATCGTAGGTTCGACTCCTGCTGGCGCAACCAAAAGCCCCGTCATCCTGAAAAGGCTGACGGGGCTTTTTGCATCACTTTTCCACAAAATGCGGCTGAACGGTGCAAAGCTCAGCGGCGGCGGATCTTTCTGGTGGGCTTGCGGCGGTTCCAGCCGTTCAGGAACGTCCACAAAAAGTAAATTGCGGCAGAGATAATACTCAGCGTTATCACAACTTTGAGGTACAGACTGCCCAGAAACTCCCGGAACCGGGCCACCGTGAACAGCAGCGGGTTCAGGCTGACATCCTGCCCGGCGATCAGGTCCACCACGCCGATGGTCTCACCGGCCAGCTTCAGTTCCACAGTGCCCACCACATCGCCCTGCTGGATGGGCGCACTGACCGCATCCGGCAGGTGAAAATATTTCTGGGTCACGCTGCCGTCGCCGGTGGAGGGCAGCAGGGTCATCATGCTGTCGGCGGGATACAGCTGCAGGGAGCTGGTATCGGAGGAATACTTCACCGGGATCTCGGCCAGCGTAAGGTCGGTGTCCAGCGCGGCCTGAATGGAAAAGCTGTCGAACACCCAGTCCATCAGCTTCACGGTCTCGCACAGGGCCGGGCGACGGTTGGCGTAGCCGAAATCGTCGCAGGTGTCCGGGCTTTGCATCACGCAGAAAATATAGGTGGCACCATCCTTATTGGCCCATGAAACATAGCTCTGATTGCCACTGTCGCTTTTGAATGCGGTCACATCGCACATGCCGCCCTGCATGGCGCTGCGGTAGTATTTGCCGCCGCTGGATTTGCTCAGCGCGGCGTTCTGGCTGACCAGAACAGACGAAGAACGGTGTTTTTCTTTGGCGGGCATGGTAAAGCTGGGCGCACCGGAAACCTCCACAAAGGCATCAAAGCTCATCAGATAGCGCAGGATCAGGTACATATCCACGGCACAGGTCACGTTGCCGCTGTCGATGCCGCAGGCATCCGTCCAGGTGCTGCCGGTGGTGCCGATGCGCTGGGACAGGGTGTTCATCTGGCTCACCCAGCCCGCGAGGTCGCCGCCGGAAAGGGCATAAGCAAGGCCCATGGCGGCTTCGTTGGCGTTGCGGGTCAGCATGGCGTACATGGCTTCGCGGTAGGTAAAGGTCTCGTTGGAGCGCATATCGGCGTTGTTGGTGTTATAAACGTAATCCGAGATGGCAAAGGGCATCTGGAAGGTGTCGTCCAGATGGTCGGCATAGTTGGTCAGCAGCAGGGCAATGGTCATGTACTTTGTCAGACCACCAGCGGATACCTGCTTTGTGCTGTCCTTATCATAGACGATGATATTGGTATCGGTGTTGACGATATAGGCACTCTGTGCCTGCACCTGATAGACCGGGGTGGGATCGAACATAGCCCCGGCGGGCAGCACAAGGCAGCTGAACAGGACAGCGAACGACAAAACCAGCGCAAAAATACGTTTCATGTGGACAATTCCTTTAAAAAGCGATAATATAAAACAACAGGCAGCACGGCACAAGCGCCGTGCGCCGGGTAAGAACGAGATCACAGCGGAAGGCTGTATTCTTTATAATAACAGGTTTGGCGGGGTGTGACAAGGCTTATTGTGCCGATTTCACATCCGGTCAGGGAGGACAGGAATGGTATATCTGACAGGGGACACCCACGGCGACATCGACCGCTTCAAGCACGGCAAGCTGCGCTGGCTGGGCAAACGGGATACCGTGGTGGTACTGGGCGACTTTGGCTTTGTGTGGGACGGCAGCAAGGAGGAACAGAAAAAGCTGGATTGGCTGCGCAAGCGCCCGTATACCCTGCTGTTTCTGGACGGCAGCCACGAAAACTACGACCTTTTGAAGCAGTATCCCACCGAGGAACGCTTTGGCGGCAAGGTGCAGGCACTGGGCGGCAATGTGTACCATGTGTGCCGCGGCAGCGTGCTGGAATTGGAGAACAAAAAATACCTGTGCTTTGGCGGTGCGGAAAGCCAGGATATGGAGGATCGGGAACCCGGCGTGAACTGGTGGAGGGAAGAAATGCCTTCGGAGGAGGAATACGCCTTTTGTGAGGAGAACCTTGCAGCGTGCGATTACAAAGTGGATTATGTGCTGACCCACGATGCGCCAAGCAGATTTTTGGACTTTACCGCCCTTGCCAGCGGCGAGACCAACCAGCTGCACAGCTTTCTGGATAAAATTTTGTTGAAGCTGACCTACGACAAGTGGTTTTTTGGCTGCTACCATAAGGATACCCAGCTTTCCACCAAAAGCCGCTGCGTGTTCTGCGATGTGATAAGCATGGGCGAACGGCACGCAAAGCGTTCCGTTCGATAACAGGGGCCGCTGCACCAGCCGTGCAGCGGCTTTTGCATTTGCTGTTGCTTGTGCGCAAAAAACCTCCGGATCAGTTCATGGCTCCGGCTTTCTCGAACATCTGCTGCACCTGCTGTTCCAGCAGTGCGTGCTCCGGCGCTTCCAGCAGCGGGTCGTCGGCCAGCATGGCAACGGCTTCCGCCTGCGCAGCGTGCAGGGTGCGGGTGTCGTTCATCAGGTCGGCGATCTGCAGGGTGGGCAGGCCGTGCTGGCGGCTGCCGAAAAAGTCGCCGGGGCCGCGGGTCTCCAGGTCGTACTGCGCCACCGCAAAGCCGTCCGTGGTGCTGCACAAAAATTTCAGCCGCTTTTGTACGTTTTCGCTTTGGTTGTCGCTGACAAGAAAGCACCAGCTCTCCGCTGCACCGCGTCCCACGCGGCCGCGCAGCTGGTGCAGGGCGCTCAGACCGTAGCGCTCTGCGTTTTCGATCACCATTACGCTGGCATTGGGCACATCCACACCCACCTCAATGACGGTGGTGGACACCAGTGCGTCCAGCCGTCCGGCTTTGAAGTCCTCCATCACGGCAGCTTTCTCCTTGGGTTTGAGCTTGCCGTGCATCAGGCCTACCCGGCGCTCCGGCAGCAGGGCTTTGGCAATGTCCTCGTAGTAGCTCTTAACGGCGTTCAGCCCGCCATCCGGTGTGTCCTCGATGGCGGGGCAGACCAGATACACCTGCCGCCCGCGCCCGATCTCCTGATCGAGAAAATGGTAGAGGTCGCGCCGCTTTTTGCCGGTGATGCAGCGGGTCTTGACCGGTGTGCGGCCCGGCGGCAGCTCGTCCAGAATGGAGATGTCCAAATCGCCGTAGATGAGCAGGCCCAGCGTGCGGGGAATGGGCGTTGCGCTCATCACCAGCAGGTGCGGATTCGCGGCCTTTTCGGCCAGCATTCCGCGCTGCCGTACCCCAAAGCGGTGCTGCTCGTCGGTTATGACAAGGGCAAGGTTTGAGTACTCAACATCATCGGAAAACAGCGCGTGGGTGCCGATTATAAGATCAAGCTCACCGGCTGCAAGCTCAGCCTTGACCTCGCGCTTCTGCTTTGCCGTCATTGAACCTGTGAGCTTTCCTATACGCAGGCCGAACAGCTTGAGAAAACCGCTGAGCGTTTCAAAATGCTGATTTGCAAGTATCTCCGTCGGGGCCATGAACGCCGAGGCATAGCCGTTTTTCCACGCATACCATATCAGTGCAGCGGCCACAAGCGTTTTACCGCTGCCGACGTCACCCTGTACGAGCCTGTTCATCGCTTTTCCCGACTGCATGTCGAGCACCGCGTCCGCAACGGCGCGCTTCTGCGCACCCGTCGGCACAAACGGCAGGCTTGAGAAAAACTTCTCTATATTCTGCTCACGCATGGGTATGCCGCTCTGCTTTGAGTGGCTGCCCTTCATTTTGCCCAGCGCGCAGGCCAGCAGGAACAGCTCCTCAAAAACGAGCCTGCGCCGCGCAAGCTCGAGATCCTCGAAGCTCGCCGGAAAATGAATATTTTCATACGCATATCCCGTCTGAGCAAGCTTGTATTTTTTCCGCAGGCTCTCGGGCAGCACCTCCGGCAGCTCAGAGGCGCAGGCATCAAGTGCCTGACGTACAGCGCTCATTATAAGCTTTTGCGAAAGCCCCGTTGTCAGTCTGTACACCGGAACTATGCGCCCCGTGACGCCGCCGACCGTACCCTCGCGCTCGATAACCGGGTTTGTCATCGTGCGCTTTCCGCCAACGCCGATGATCTTTCCGTATATATTCAGGCAGTCGCCGCGATGGATATTGTTTTTGATATACGGCTGGTTGAAAAATGTTATGTCAACCGAACCGCTCTCGTCAACGACGCGGAACTTTACAAGCTCAAGTCCCCTGCGTATGCGCACAAGGCGGGCATCCTCCGCCGCAAGAGCATTTATACACACGGTTTCCCCATCGCAGGTCAGCGCGATCGGCTTAAAGCTGCTGCGATCCTCATATTTCCTCGGAAA
>ERZ773108.3016-NODE-3016-length-13489-cov-2.472086_pt1 | contig 13489 bp, 8 predicted proteins | sample MGYA00580570_ERZ773108 | MGnify/ENA primary metagenome ERZ773108 (study PRJEB29015, sample SAMEA2737840) | human gut metagenome | biome: human gut; feature: human-associated habitat; material: faeces | place: China | collected 2012 ...
CAGCCTCTTCAAAGTTATTTCTTGACGGTCAACGTAAATTTAGCCTGAGTTGGTTTGCTGTCAGAGGCAGCATTGACTGGGATAATGTCCAGAATCACAGTGTAATTTCCGGGCTTTAGACCAGTGAAGGCTTTGGCGGGGAAGGCGATGGTAGCCCCACGGGATTGAAGTCCATCTGCTGTGTCCAGGGCACTGCGGAGTGCTGCGGAAGTTTTTGCGTTTAGCGTTACGTCCCCAATTTCTGCCGCGGCGGGGGCGGTGACGTGGAGTGTTTGCAGCAGCGGAGCGGCCTGGGAGGTGTAAACCGTCCGATTGGGAAGGAAGGCCAGTTTCAGAGCACTTTGCGTGACTTTAATGCTTAGAGCAGGGCCTTTCACCTGCTGATCGCAGATGGTTAGAAGCGGGACAATTTTGTAGGTGGCCTTGGTGGAATAGTTGTCGCCGGATTTCGCCAGGGTCAGGTGAATTGTGCCGTTTACCACCTCCGCGTCAAACAGGTCAGCGCTTGCACCGGTCAATTCTACATCCGTAGCTGTCCCAAGCGCATTGGTCAGCTTCGGGGTGTAGATGATCTCGCTGTCCGGGTTCAGCACGTCTAACTTACCTTTGGCGCTGAGCCGGAAACTGGGCACTTTGTCGTAAACCTGAACTGTCAGTTTTACAGCTGTGGGCAGGACTGCTTCTTCGCCTCCACGGCTGACAGTGGCATATAACGGGTAAGTTCCGCTTTGCTCAGGCAGGGTCACGGTCAGAATACCGTCTTCATACCACATGAAGTCGGGCAGGTTCTCAAAGCCCGTGACAGTATAGCCATTGCCGCCGGTGAGGGTGACTTTGACTGTAGCTTCCTCCCCGGTCAACCGCTTGTTCAGCTTCACAGTGGAGGCGGACAGCTTGGCTTTGGGCAGGGTGTTGGTAACGGATATCTTTACGGTGCCGCCGGAAATAGCTGTACCATCTTCCAGAGTGCCGACGCAAGTGAAGGAATAGGTCCCGTTTTTTATGGAGCTGTCCAGAATTTCCGCTACAATTTCTTCGGAATCCAAATCATAGGATACACTTAGTTTTTCGGATTCAGTGGCAGCCGCACCAGCCTTCGCTGTGGGGGTAAGCTCTACCGTGGACAGAGATAGATTGCCCTGAGACAGGATCAATCTGGTGGAGGCAGTTTCCGATGGGAAGTAGCTGTTCAATTTCAAAGTGCTGTTAACGGCCTTCAGGGTGGGCTTTTTGGTGGTGACAGAGACTTTGTGAGTCAGCTTCACCGGCTTCGCCCAACTGTCGGACTGAACATAGACATTTACGGTGACAGCCTTTGCCGCGGAGAGCCCAATGGTAAGTGTGCCATCATCCAAGTACACTTCCGCACCCGGCGTATCTGTCCAGACGGACAAATTGTCGTCATCGGTGCCCGCAAGCTGTGCCCGGACCTCCAGCGCCTCGGTCAATACGGTATTCAAAACAGAGGAAGCGGGAGAGAGTTTGAGCTTTGGAGAAGTATTTACTGTGACGATGGTGACAGACTTGGTCACGGGGGCATTGTAACCTGCAAAGAGGACGCTTAGGGTCACCTTCGTGCCGGGCTTGGCGGGGATATTTTCCGGGGCGGCATAGCGGGTGAACCACTGGTCATCTTCATTTTCCAGCGCAAAGTCACTGCTTCCGATGAACGCAGCGCTTTCTACTTCGCCGCCGGTAATGGTCAGAGTCGATTCGCTGTCCCGATAGAAAAGATCAAACTTGTTGGACTGCTTGACAGTGAGCTTGGGCAAGGCCTGGGTGACCTTTACGGTCAGAGGATAGGTGTAGGTTCCGCTGTCGGTGTCTGCCGTCAGAACTACTTTGCAGGTTCCTTTGGCGATAGCCTCTCTGGCGTATAAAGTCAGGACGTTGTCTTCGTACTCTACTCCAAGCCGGTCATCGTCCACACGGACGTTTTGAATTCTGTTGCCATAGGTTTCTACCAGGTCTACCTGCACTCCGGCGGTGGATACGCCATTCAGAGTCAGCGTAGAAGTACCCAGCCGGGGGCTGCGGTCGATATCATCACTGTCGGTACAGTGAAGGGTGGCGTTCAGCAGCGGTGCATTGTTCGCCCCAATAGAAATTTGATTCCACTGGGTTAAACTGCCAGCATAATATACATCCGCCAAACTGGCGCAGTCCTCAAAAGCACCTTCTCCGATGAGTTGTAGATCTGCCGGTATTTCCGCTTGCTCAATTCCTGCACAACCGGCAAACGCATACTCGTCTATTACTATGACGTTGCTCGGGACCACTAATTTTCCGGTAAAGCCGATGCAGTCCCGGAATGCCCAGTCGCCGATATACTGCACATTTTTAGGGATGGAGATGGTCCCCGTCAGCCCGCTACATCTGTTGAAAACAGCGCTTCCAATGTAAGAAATACCAGACGGAAGATTCAACGCCCCTGTCAGCCCCTCACATCCTGGAACGCGCACGCGCCAATTGCGATTATGCTTTCAGGAAGCTCCAATTCTCCATATAGTCCGTAGCATCCGGAAAATGCCGCGTCGCCGATCTCCTGTAAGGTGCTCGGCAAGCTCAGTGGGGCAAAGATGGTTCTGCAGTCCAGGAAAGCGCAATTACCAATTCTTGTGATGCCCTCATCCAATGCGATGTCTGTGATTTCCAGCCCTGCCCATGGCGCGCTGGAATAGACGGTGTCACCGTCTTGACACCATTCATAGTTCCACATTGCGCCGGTTCCGGTGATGGTTAGGGTGCCAGCGGTGTTGAAGCTCCAGGTCAGGTCGTCGCCGCAGGTGCCGCTCTGCAGGACGGTTTCTTCAATAAGGGTAAAATCAAATCCACGCTGCCTGGCATAGGATTGTGCTGTAGAATACGCAAAACCTTGAATTGTGAATCCGGGAATTTTTCCGTCGTCGTTGTATCCCAGGCTGCTGGAATAAATATCTGTTAATCTGCAAAGAATGGATGCCGTTTTCAGATTTGTGCAGTTCCTAAATGCGCTTGATCCAATGGATGTTACACTTTCTGGAATCCACAAGTCGTTTCCAAAGCCGGTGCAGCCATAAAAGGCAGACGCACCGATACTTGTCAGTTTTTCGGGCAGTATCAAATCATCAGTAAACCCGGTACAACCGTAGAAAGCAAACTCACCAATACGCAGCAATTCATTTGGAAGCGTTAACGCACCGGTAAAGCCGCTGCACCACGTAAACGCATATTCGCCAATATTAACGATACCATTCGGAAGAATAAGGCCTCCGCTAAAGCCTGTACACCGGCAAAACGCACTGTTGCCAATACTTGACATGCCGGATGGGAGAATCAGGCTGCCAGTGATACCGCTACAGGCTAGAAAGGCGCTATGACCAATGCTTTCCAAACTTTCCGGAAGTGTCAAACTTCCAGTTAGGCTATGACATTGGAAAAAAGCATAATCGCCGATTCTCGTAATACCGTTATTCAGTACCAACTTTTTGGGAGAATATGCAGCCCATGGGGCTGTTGATTGGGAGCCATCGGAGCTGTAGTCCGTCATTGGGCCACTACCGGAAATAGTCAGGACACCATTTCCATCCAGAATCCATGTCAGATTGTCGCCACATTTGCCACCGTGACTAGTGGTCTCAAACTCCAGCACAACCTCGGTGTTGTCCTTCAGTGTTCCGCTTATTGTCCCATCGTCATCTTCGAATCGGATAGATGTGTTTCCATCTTCATCTACGAAAGGCTTTTCGCCAATGTATTTATGACCGTCTGTCGCACGAATATCCTTGATAGAATATTTCGTCCCCACTGGATAAGCCCGATAGAAATCTGTGCAGTCATCGGCCACCTTCACATCATTGATATACACATCACAGGTGCCGAAATTTTCCAGAGAATCGGAATCTCTTCCGTCCAGGTAGCCTTTCAGGTCCAGATACACCTGCTGTACCGGTGGATGACACTGGGTGCAGCTGTCCACCGTTGTGGTTGCACCGGTGTAGTACCAGTCACCGCAGGAAGTGCATTTCATGTAGACTTTGTGGGGGTGAGCGGCTTCGAATTCCTGCTTATAAGAGTGGGTATGCGTTTTTTCATAGTTGCAGCTTACCCAATCCGACTTTCCCGCACTATTGACAGCTCTCACACGGAACGTCCAGGACGAATAATTTTTAAGTCCCGTCGATGTATATGAAGTGCCGGAGCTATAGCTCGTGTCCGTTTTCCATGCGTTGCTTCCAACGCTCCAATACTGAACCTCATAGGATGTCGCGCCAGAACTGGCGGACCAGGAGAGTTTTGCCCGCTCGTTGTCAACGTAGACGGCCTTGAAGTTTGTGGGGGCGGCAGGAGCGGTAATGCTGGATGTCCCTCCAGAATAATAGTATCCATTACTTTCTTTTTTACAGTTGTTCTGTATCCAAGTACCATATCTTGGACTATTAACCGCTAATTTTGTGGAAAACCCCATTCTGCTTGAAGATAGCAAGTCTGTATTGTTAATATAATAGTCAAACGACTGCCCTCTTATATCTTTCGATGGATACTGCGATGGTGTAATTTCTAAATGAAGGTGCGGGGCAGTAGAATTTCCAGAACTACCCATCTTTGCAATTTTTTCACCTGCTCCTACCGAGTCTCCAACCTTTACAACGATTGAATTTTGTGTCAAATGAGCATATCTAGAATAGTATGTTTGGCCATTTACAATATGTTTTAACTGTATGTTATTGCCCCAGCTTTGACCGCATGTATCGTTTGGGGCATTATTATGATGTGAACATCCATTATAGACAGACACTACAGTTCCATCATAAACTGCGAAAACATCCTGCGTAGGGTGTCCATCATTGATGATATCAATTCCACCATGTTTAGTGCCACCTGGGTAAGTATCCAGAGCACCAATATAATAGGATTGTTTCAGAGGCCACAATGGCGAAAAAACAGACGAAGTCGTTGCTTCAAAAGATTCCACATTTTCTGTTTCTAATTGCACAAGTGAAAAAACAGCCAACCCCTCCGCCATATCAGATGTGACCATACAAGCGAATGGGGCCTCCATCTCTATCATTGCTTCAGTTACATTGACCGTTAATTTCTCTGAACGTGCATCTTCGTTTTCTTCCAGAGAGATATCGATATAGGCATTCCTATCGATATCAAAGCGCATCCACTGGTATTGGAGAGGTTTTTCTCCATTGTATTCCAAGTCAGCACATAAAACCATAATATCACCAACATTGGCTTCAACCGTGTAATGATAAGTCTGGTCTTCTTCTTGGAAATCTGCATTCAAAAATACAAATGATTTATCTGCATTTTTCTCCTCAGTTGGAGAGGTTCCTATTGTCTCGGATATTCCGGTAGTGCTCTCCGGTATAGTTTCTGTTGGCTCTTCTGTAGCCTCAGAGGCAACCTCCGTTGCGTCTGTTGCCTTCGTCTCATCGGGCTCTACCCTGTCTGCAACAGTTCCCGCCTCGGGTTTTTCCACTTCATCCGCAGACACCGCCGATGCATCCTCGACCGTTGTCTCCTCTGCCACTGCATATGTCGGCACATAAGACACCAGCATTGCCAACACCAATAGGACTGAAAGAATTCGTTTCATAATTTTTCTCCCTTCTGTAAGTGAAACCGGTCCACCGGGCCGATTTCTGCTGTGCTCAGCGCCATAATAATACCCCCACCCGGGATGCCCGGGCGAGGGTATCACTTTTTCCTATTATAACTCTGTTTGTTCTTTCCTGCAACTATATGCGCACAGATTTAGGAGAGATATTCATCCACATATTTCTGGATATTGGAAGCATTCACAATCTTCTGCGCCTGGCCGTCCTCCACAACGAGAAGAGTCGGTGCCTGCATGATGCCGTATTTTCTTACAAGATCCTGATTTTCCTCTGCATCGATGATCTGATAATCTTCTCCTTTGAGAATCTCTTTTGCGATCTTGCAGTTCGGACAGGTCTTTGTCGTGAACAGGTATTTCACGCTCTCCACCGGCTTGATCTCAACATCTTCTTTGCGTACAGTCACAAGGCTGGTCTTGACTTTTTTCATACAGGAATGCTCTACATCATAAAGTTTACGGTTTTTGTACTCCTGTGTCTTGCCGTCATTCCAGTTCTGAACCGGACGGTAGTAACCGGTGATCCTGCTGTAAACTTCGGATTTCTTACCGCAGATCGGGCAGGTGAAATGCTCGCCTGCAAGGTAGCCGTGTTCTTTACAGACAGAGTAGGTCGGTGATAGTGTGTAGTACGGCAGGCTGTAATTCTCTGCGATCTTGCGTACCAGTGCTGCGGCGGCTTTCCAGTCCGGCAGCTTCTCACCTAAGAATGCATGGAATACCGTTCCGGAGGTATAAAGAGTCTGAAGTCCGTCCTGAATATCCAGTGCATCGAAAATGTCCGCCGTATAGCCAACCGGAAGATGGGAGCTGTTTGTGTAGTACGGTGTATCACCCGGCTCGCCGGCTGTGATGATATCCGGATACTGCTCTTTGTCGTGTTTTGCCAGACGGTAGGTCGTGGACTCTGCCGGTGTTGCCTCCAGGTTGTAGAGATCTCCGTACTCTTCCTGGTACATCACCAGTCTGTCACGCATATGGTTCAGCACTTCTTTTGCAAAATCCTGCGTCTCCACATGAGTAAGGTCTTTGCGAAGCCATTTTGCATTGAGTCCGACTTCGTTCATACCGATCATACCGATCGTGGAAAAATGATTTGCAAAAGTTCCGAGGTAACGTTTTGTATAAGGATACAGTCCTTCATCCAGCAGTTTGGAGATCACATCTCGTTTGATCTTCAGGGAACGGGCGGAAATATCCATCATACGATCCAGTCTCTTATAGAAATCCTCTTTTGTCTCGGACAGGTAAGCGATTCTCGGAAGGTTGATCGTCACAACGCCCACACTTCCGGTACTCTCTCCGGAACCGAAGAATCCGCCGGTTTTCTTTCGAAGCTCACGCAGATCCAGGCGGAGACGGCAGCACATGGAGCGCACGTCGCTTGGTTTCATATCGCTGTTGATGTAGTTGGAGAAGTACGGGGTACCGTATTTTGCAGTCATTTCGAACAGCAGACGGTTATTCTCCGTATCGGACCAGTCAAAATCGGATGTGATGGAGTAGGTCGGGATCGGGTACTGGAAGCCTCTTCCGTTGGCATCTCCCTCGATCATCGTCTCGATGAACGCTTTGTTGACCATATCCATCTCTTTTTTACAGTCTTTGTACTTGAAGTCCATCTCCTTGCCGCCGACGATCGCCGGAAGCTCCGCGAGGTCATCCGGTACGGTCCAGTCGAGTGTGATGTTGGAGAACGGTGCCTGGCTTCCCCAGCGGCTCGGTGTGTTGACGCCGTAGATAAACGCCTCGATGCACTTCTTCACTTCGCCGTAGCTTAAGTTGTCCACTTTGACGAACGGCGCCAGATACGTATCAAATGAAGAAAATGCCTGCGCACCTGCCCACTCGTTCTGCATAATGCCGAGGAAGTTGACCATCTGGTTGCACAGAACCGAAAGATGTCTTGCCGGAGAAGAAGTAATCTTTCCGTTGATGCCGCCAAGTCCTTCTTTGATGAGCTGTTTTAACGACCATCCTGCACAGTAGCCGGTCAGCATCGACAGGTCGTGGATGTGAATATCCGCGTTGCGGTGTGCCTCGGCGATCTCGTCATCATAAATCTCTGATAACCAGTAGTTGGCTGTGATCGCGCCGGAATTGCTTAAGATCAGACCGCCGACAGAATACGTTACGGTCGAGTTCTCTTTGACACGCCAGTCCTCTACTTTTACGTAGCTGTCCACGATCTCTTTGTAGTCTACGATCGTCGATTTCATGTTGCGGATTTTTTCCCTCTGCTTGCGGTACAGAATGTAAGCTTTTGCCACTTCTGCGTAGCCGCACTGGATCAGCACGTTCTCCACGCTGTCCTGAATTGCCTCCACTGAAATTTTTCCGTCTTTGATCTTGGACTGAAAGTCCGCTGTTACGCGCAGTGCCAGCATCTGAAGCATGTCATCGCTGAACTGCATATCTTTTGCGCCGAATGCTTTTCCAATCGCATCGGTAATCTTTTTCATCTGGAACTCTGCAATCGTTCCGTCTCTCTTTTCTACCTGAAACATGGAATCCCTCCTGTTAATTCAACCGTTTCTGCAAGGCCTTTTTAAGGTTCCACTCTTTGCAGTGTCTGAACCATATGATAGCAGAGCATGTTTCTCCCGTCAATAGTAAAAAGTACCATATCTAGTGTGAAATTTTCTAACATCACTAGATATGGTACTTTTACTTGTATTCTGTCCCTTCCATTTTTCGGCGCTGTACGGCGCTTAAAGGGATGTACTGCCGTTTTTAAGCCCGCTTGCCATACCTCTATACCCTCGGATAGATATCCTTCGGTACATAGGCTTTTACGCGGATGCCTTCCGGCAGATATTCTTCTTCGAGCAGAATTCCGTATCCGCGGATCAGTGAAATCGTTCCCGCCTTATCGTACGGATAGAGGCGCTCGATATAGATTTTTCCCTCCATCATCCACGAGGAGAGTAAATTTTTGAGGTCTTCGAGTCCCTGTCCTGTTTTGGCAGAGACCGCAAGGCTCGCGTCTGCCCGGAAATCTTTTACAACCATCGGGGCGAGAAGCTTATCCTGCTTGTTCAGCAGGGTGACGATCTTTTTGTCCTCAACTTTCAGTTCCCGCAGCGTATCGTACACGACCTGCATCTGCAGCTCCATCTGCGGATTTGACGTATCCACAACGTGGAGAATATAGTCGGCATACCGTGCTTCCTCCAGCGTACTGCGGAATGCATCGATCAGATGATGTGGCAGCTTATTGATAAATCCAACCGTATCGGTCAGCAGGATTTCCTGTCCATCCGGAAGGGTCAGTGACCGCGTCGTCGTATCCAGCGTGGAAAACAGCATTGCATCTGCCAGAATTTCCGATCCTGTCAGTGCATTTAAAAGACTGCTCTTTCCCGCTGACGTATAGCCTACGAGCGCCGCTACCGGGATTTTGGAACGTTTTCTGCCTTCACGAAGGAGCTCTCTGTGCTGGCGTACTTCCTCAAGCTCACGTTTTAACTGCGTAATACGCGTGCGGATCAGGCGCCGGTCGGTTTCCAGCTTTTTCTCTCCCGGTCCTCTCGTACCGATTCCGCCGCCGAGACGGGAAAGCGATGTGCCAAGGCCGGAAAGTCGGGACGCACGGTACTTTAACTGGGCCAGCTCAACCTGGATTTTACCCTCGCTGCTCACGGCGCGCGCCGCAAAGATATCCAGGATCAAAAGCGTACGGTCCATGATCTTGCATTCCAGTGCTTCCTCCAGCCCTTTTAACTGGATCGAGGAGAGCTCATCGTCGCAGATGATGCCCGTCGCATCGCAGGCGCGCACCAGAATTTTCAATTCCTCTAATTTTCCTTTTCCGATGTACGTTCCCGGATGAATGGCCTCCCGCACCTGCACCAGGCGGCCCTCCACCTTCGCACCGGCGGTGCTGGCCAGTTCCGCCAGCTCGTCGAGCGATTCTTCTGCGTTTGCGCCGCCGTTTTCCTGTACGCCGACCAGAATCACGCGCTCCTGTTCTTCTCTTAAATCAAACAATCCAACTTCCTCCGTCTGTTATCGGTTCTGGAGAAACGTATTTTCCCGCTGCGCCGCGGTGTTTTCCGGGTATGCTGCCAGAAAATCCGCCATCAGCGACTTCGCGGTATCAAAATCCGCCCGTTTTTCATAGGATACAATCTGGTTGAACAGCAGATTTTCCCGGTCGGAATCCTCTGCCGTTTTGAGTCCTTCCTCGATATACGAGAGTGCACTGTCCGTGTCGTTTTCCGCAAGTGCGCAGAGCGCCAGCCCGTTGTTTGCTGCCGCCGCAAAGCCATCTGTCGAAAGATACGAAGAAAACAGTGCTTTCGCCTCGTCGTTCTGACCATTGGAAAGGTAAACCTCGCCGAGCATTTCCATCGCCGCGCTGCTGCCGTCCTTCATTGCCTTCGAGAACGCTTTGACCGCCTCGTCCTGCTCCTCCAGATAGTAGTATGCGCAGCCGATGTTATAATAATCCTCGGTCGTTTTCGGCTCAATCTTCACTGCCGCTTCGAGGTAACGGTCTCCGTCCGCCTTCATGCTGCTCTCCTGATACAGCTCGTAAATGTCAAGGCAGAGCTGATAGCTCTCCTTCGTCTCCACTGCCGCATCAAAATCCACCTTCGCCTGCTCGTAATTCTTCTGCAGGAAGTACGCGCGTCCCCTAAGGAACAGCGCATCGGCATCGGCCTTTTCTTCCTGAATATTGGTGCAGATCTCAATGGCTCCATCCAGATCTCCGGCCTGTACGCAGGTTTCCGCCTCGTAATACATGACATCGCGCGAAAACTCCGCGTCTTTGTGCTTCATGCTCGAAAGACTGCTCTTGAAAGCCTCTTTTGCCTTGTCATACTCCTGGCTTTTCAGATAAGCGATGCCGAGCGACCGGTAGCTCTCCGCCAGTCGGTCGCCTGCCTTTACGGCTCCCTCCAGCATCGCAATCGACGTTACGTAGTCCTTCTGTTCGAGCGCCTCGATGCCCTTTTTATAAAGCTTTGAATTTTTATTTTCACAGCCGCCAAGCACCATTGCCGCCGCCAGAAAAAAGATTACCAGTCTTTTTTTCATTCTGTCACAAGTCCTTCTTTATGCATCACAGAAACAACCTGGTCTACGTATTTTGCACACGTTGCGTCGTCCGGTGCTTCCACCATGACACGGATCACCGGCTCGGTGCCGCTCTCTCTTACGAGGATGCGTCCGTCATCGCCCAGGGCCTCTGCTACGTCTTCTACTGCTTTCTGTACTGCCGGGTTGGCCTTTGCAGCTGCTTTGTTTGCCACGCGGACATTCTTTAAGAGCTGCGGGTAAATCACTACCTCGGCTGTCAGGGTGCTGAGCGGGAGTTTCTTATCTATCAGCACTTCCATCACCATCAGGGAGGTCAGGATTCCGTCACCGGTCGTCGCGTGCTTGCTGAAAATGATGTGGCCGGACTGCTCTCCGCCGAGAGAATAGCCGTTTGCCATCATGTTCTCGCACACGAATTTGTCGCCGACTGCCGTCTTCTCATACCGGATACCGGCGCGGTCACACGCTTTGTAAAGACCGAGGTTTGACATGATCGTGGTCACAATCGTATCTCCGTTTAACTGGCCTTTTTCTTTTAAGTATTTACCGCAGACATACATGATCAGGTCTCCGTCTACCACATTTCCCAGCTCATCGACAGCGATGCAGCGGTCTGCGTCTCCGTCGTAGGCAAATCCGACATCGAGGTGTTTCTCTCTTACGTATTTCTGAAGCTCTTCGATGTGGGTGGAACCACAGCCGCAGTTGATGTTTGTTCCGTCCGGCTCGTTGTGGATCACATATGTCTTGGCGCCGATGGCATCAAACACGCTCTTGGCTACGGAAGAGGCACTTCCGTTGGAGCAGTCGAGTCCGACTCTCATGTTTTTAAAGGATTTTGTCGGAATCGAGATCAGGTGTCCAATGTAGCGGTTCCTTCCGGCTGCAAAATCCACGGTACGTCCGATGTCTTCTCTCGTTGCGAACGGGATCTTCGGTGTTCCGTCGTCGATGTAGGCTTCGATCTGCGCTTCGATGTCGGCTTCCAGTTTCTGTCCCAGGCCGTTGATGACTTTGATTCCGTTGTCATAGAACGGGTTGTGGCTGGCGGAGATCATAATTCCGCAGTCAAAGTTTTCGGTACGGACAACATAGGAAACGCTCGGGGTGGTCGTTACGTGCAGCAGATAAGCGTCTGCTCCCGATGCGGTCAGTCCTGCTACCAGCGAATATTCGAACATGTAGCTGGAGCGTCTGGTGTCTTTTCCAATGACGATCTGTGCTTTGTGGTCTTTTCCGAAATACCATCCGAGGAATCTTCCCACTTTATATGCATGCTCAACCGTCAGATCAATGTTTGCTTCTCCGCGAAATCCATCTGTTCCAAAATATTTACCCATGGTATGCTCCTTTCCCCTTTCGGGCAGAAAGCGTGTCTGAAATTTTTTGCAATCATTCAAACACGCTTTTTCTGGTTATTCACTCAAATAACAAAATATCGTAATTAGTCGTACAGCTTCTCGCTGTATACGCCGTCCGCAATCAGTTTGCGGAATGCTTCTGTTACGGAAGCTTTGTCTTCCTGATACGTTACGCCGAACCACTCTGCGTCGGTCGGAAGAACTTTTACTTCTGCTTTTCCTGCGTGCAGCAGCTCGTCGATGTAGATCGGAAGGAGGTACTCGCCTTTTACATCTCCCTCTTTCTGTGCAGAAAGGAATTCAACAAAGCCTTTCTCCAGAAGATCAATGAACTCCGGCTGCAGTCCCCACATGTTCATGGAAACAAGGGAGTTTTTGTCGATCGGATCAACCGTTCCGTCTTCTTTTTCAACGCCTGCGCCCTCTGCGGTCTTTACGATGTTTTTCGTCTCGTTGACACCAGTCAGATTTCCGTTTTCATCAACGACGCAGACACCTCTTGTAACACCGCCGTTGTCACTTAAGGTGTTTCCAAGCACGAATCCTGCCATGGAGATCGGCATAACTTCATCCACATCATGCTCCTGTACGAGGTAGTCGTGCAGTTTTACGAACGGATCTTTTCCGTAATAGTCATCAGCATTGATAACAGCAAACGGCTCTTTTACAAGACCTTTGCAGGCAAGAACGGCCTGGCCGGTTCCCCACGGTTTGGTACGGCCTTCCGGTTTTGCAAAGCCTGCCGGCAGATCATCGAGCTCCTGGAATGCATATTCCACCTCTGTGATTTTGCTGATGCGGTTGCCGATGACTTCCTTGAAATCTTTCTCCAGATCCTTGCGGATGATGAAGACTACTTTGTTGAAGCCGGCTTCCAGTGCATCGTGGATGGAATAATCCATGATGATCTCCCCGTTTGGTCCTACTGGCTCAAGCTGTTTGATTCCCTTTCCAAATCTGCTGCCGATTCCGGCTGCCATGATCACAAGTGCTGTTTTCTTCATAGCGTTTTCCCTTTCTCTTTTCCCCTTTTTTCTCTTGTTTATTCTATCAGCAATCGATCCTGTAGACCAATCGTGATTCGCAGCGTTTATTATTATGCTTCTTCCTGCATGCTGCTCAGCTTTGCGGCCTGATCGGCTGCAATCAGACTGTCGATGATTTCATCCAGATCGCCGTTCATGATGGCGTCCAGTTTGTATAAGGTCAGTTTGATTCTGTGATCCGTCACACGTCCCTGCGGGAAGTTGTAGGTACGGATCTTCTCGGAGCGGTCTCCCGTTCCGACCTGGCTCTTTCGAAGCTCGGCCATCTCATCGTGCTGTTTCTGCTGCTCTAAGTCGTACAGACGGGCACGCAGAATCTTCAGTGCCTTGTCCTTATTCTTTAACTGTGATTTCTCATCCTGGCAGGAAATGACGATGCCGCTTCCGTCCGCCTCGTGTCTCTCGCGGCGGTAGTTTAAAGCCGTCTC
>ERZ773108.3030-NODE-3030-length-13438-cov-13.611970_pt1 | contig 13438 bp, 6 predicted proteins | sample MGYA00580570_ERZ773108 | MGnify/ENA primary metagenome ERZ773108 (study PRJEB29015, sample SAMEA2737840) | human gut metagenome | biome: human gut; feature: human-associated habitat; material: faeces | place: China | collected 2012 ...
TATTTTAATTCTGTTGAAAGCAGTTCAATACAAAGGAACGAAAAAAAGCGGATTTCAAGAAAGTTATCTGCTAATAAATTGTTAATGTTCCAATATGTCACTCACCTCTATAGGGAGAAAGCATTTATACAAAGACGGGAATAACTGTATAAAGAGTTTCGTAATAAAAAAGAAAAAGGACTGTCCTGCCGGTTAACTCCTTATGTTTTTAACTTACAGCCTGCAAATATTCAAAGAAATATCATGCAACAGGCTTGAGGTCGCTACTTTTCTACCCTCTAACGATGAGTTCACATCCTTTACTTATAAACTGTAAGCAACAATAAAGGGGCTGTCATTCACGACCAGCCCCTTTATTTATCTTCAAAATTTAAAACCTTATTTTGTTACTTCAGGCTCACCTTGCAGTTCAAATTTAGCATTTCCTAAACCTTTAAAAGTATAAGTATAAGTAAATGTTTCAAGCCCATTATACACTTTTGCAGAAATGACATAGAAACAATCAACCCCACTTACTTGCGCGCCGGCTGTAGGATACTCTGTTGCCAAGATCAATTCAATACCCTCCTGAACCATAGACAACAAATAAGCCTCAGCCTCTTTATCATCTGCCGGCACCACCCCATCGGGGTCATTCGAACGGCGTTTAGCCAACTGGATATTGAAGTTTACATAATAAGAGCTGCCACCGAACCAGTATTCCGAGTTTCCATATTTGGCATCCATATACCCAGCATCCTTATTCGCTTTCACCCAATTTTCCAAAATCAAATAATCTTCGGAAGCCAATGATTTCGTTACCGTCGGATCAAACAACCACTCGGTTCCATTATGTACAAAATTCACTTTTTCTTTCAGTTCAATATTGTTATTCAGAACCCATGTACCCTCCTTGAACAGATACTCGTCCACCTCAATCGTCGTTACCTTATTATAATATTTGTACATGACGGCTTTTGAATCCCCTTCCTGGGCATATGGAAATTTCTGAGCCAGGAACTGGGGCAGATAATTCTCCGGAGCATCCGAAGTGCTGAAGTTATCATGACTGCCCGGGCTTCCCATAGCGTCATAATCGGCAGGAGCCACTACAACCAATCTGCTATCTTCTTTAACCTTCCAAGCCGTTCCGTCAAACTGATACAATGCATTATAAGGCTTTTCATTCGTCGGAGCCAATACAGCCGATGAAATACTTACATTATCGAGCTGAACAGTCGTGGTTTTCGCCTTGGGCCCCTCGCCTACATAGCGGAACGCAACATAAACGCTTTTGCCATTGTATGCCTCCAGACCGGCTTTCCCTACATTCACAAAATTATCGTTGTAGCCGTTGGCAGGCCCTTCAGGGAAAGTAAACTGGTCTTTCACGCTAGTCCACTGTGCCATATCAATCGAACCATTTCCCGCATATGTATCGGAAACCAATACATCCAGACAATCCGCATTATAGTATCCGAACTTTATGTCGAAAGACAGTCCGGCATCTTTGCTCGTCACTGCTACTGCCGGAGAAACAAGCCAAGTATCCACCTCACCCTCAAAGCCATTGGCCGAGAATTGTGCGTAACCATTCAAACTACTATAGTTTTTTCCCTGCCATTTTCTATCGCCTTTCAGAGTCACCTGCTCCCAGCCTTCCAACACGATATCCTCATTGGTCGTAACCGACTCAAAGTCCTGAGAGTACAAGTCCTCCCCTGTAAATTCAGGATCAACATCGTCATATTTGTAATCTACCAGCACAAGATCACCTTTTGCCGCATCCTTATACTGACCGGCCAGCCACTCGGGCAATACGGTAGCCGGAGCATGTGCCGGAGCCAGGAACTTCACGGGAGAGCCTTCGCCCCACAGGGCCTCATAATCCTTATCACCCAAAGAAGTATTAGTCACTGTCCTATACTCCAGTACGTAATCGGAAGGAGTATTCTGATAGTTATAGGTCACTCCTACCGAAGAACCTTTCCCCCATGAAGGCAGCATCTTCGCGATGATGGAAGGAACATACTTCTCAGCCGATGCAAACTCGTTCAGAGCCTTATCCGTCTTGACGGCATTCGCCAAGGCTTTTTCAGCATCCGAAGTGGCAGCCTTCGCCGCTGCAGAGCTGATCGTTTCGTAATCGGCATCAGTCAGTACATATTCCGCCATCGTCTGGGTGTTCGTTGTACCTTCCGCATCGATTTCATTATAAATATCGTCCATGGGATCACATGCCGCAGCAAAGAATCCCAACAAAGACCATGCAATTAAATTATATTTTAACTTCATATTTATTGACTATTTTAGAGATTAAAAGATTACTTTAAAACCGGCAGACCATGTAGTACCGAAGCCATAATATACCAATGCAGTTTTCCAGTCATGGTTCGTACCGTCCTTAGCATCGGCTATATATTCCGTATTAGTCAAATTATATACATTACTGTATACGATGGCACGGATATCTTTGGTAATATTGAAACGATAGTTCATGCCCAAATCAATCGTACCATAATCTGGCAACTTCCAGGAGTCAATACCGGCATCCGCTTCATTCACCCGGTTCTGAGGATCGAAGTCTGCATAGTTCTTGCCGAAGAAGTTGTAGTCGGCCGAGATTTTAAATCCTTTGAACGGTTCCCAAGAAGCGCTCAATGCGGAAGTGAGCTGTGCGGAGTTACCCACATGGACATCTTTCAGATAAGCGTCGTATGTTCCGATAGGATTATTCGCTTCATCATACATAGTGAAGTGAATATCATCTTTCCATTTCCAATCGCCTAAAGAGAACATACCTTTCAATTCAAAGGACTTGACAGGACGGTAAGTCGCTTCCAGCTCCACACCCATGTGAACAGCGTCCAAGCCTGTAAGGTTGGCATATTCCTGACCGATCTTACGGCGCAAGGACTTATCCATCCATTGAGTGTAATAACCATTCAATGCAATATTGACCTGTTCCGTGCTAAATCCATAACCCAATTCAAACGTAGTAATTTTTTCGTAGGGTACATCCTTTTCGGGAGCTGCCGTATTGCTTGCAAAGACAGAGTTGAAGAAAGGCGCGCGGGTAAAATATCCTGCATTGACAAATACATTGTGGTTGTCATTGAACTTATAGTTAAAACCACCCTTCACGCTCCAAGGCAGGAAATTCTGAAGGCTGGACACTCTGTCCAGTTTATCCGCACCCGTGGCAGAGTATCTTGAATCCGTACCACCACGGTCATCATATCTATAAGCCTCTTCAGTCAATGATGCCGACAGGAATCCCGACCATTTGTCGGTATTATATTCAGCCTGTGCAAAAACACCACCCCAGAATATCTCTCCAATGCTATAGTAATTGAACTTGTCACCCACTTTCAGCAACTGGTTCTTGGTTTGGAATGCCAGCGGCGAGGTCTGCAGATAGAACTCACCACCCAGCAAATCATCAATTTCCTCTGTATGATACCCTTTATAGTAACGTAAGTCAACACCTCCCGTAAGAGTCAGGTTCTCAGTCAGATGATTCTTATAGGAACTCAGCATGCCATACCAGTCATGGTCATTGACAGCATTGGTAAAAATCACCTGCGACCCGTTTTGAGAAGCCGCATTGGCAGCCATAGCACGTTCGTAGTCGAACAAACCGTCCGGAGTCATCATGGCACCATCCTTGGGACGGCCGGTATTGTTATCAATAGTCAGCCAATTACTCATCGCGCCACGTGCACGGCGTCCGCCGCCTGTAGCCATTGAGCCGTATAGAGAAGTGGTCAGTGTCGATTTATCGTCGATAGTCCAGTAATGATTCAAAGAAACCTGAGGCTTATGATAATAATTATAGCCATAACCGCTACCTACCGCTTCACCGTTGATATAACCATATCCGTTATTGAAACGTCCGCCATCGGGACTATTCTTGTAATCCTCGATATAGTGCATGGTAGAGCGCTGGTTGTGCCACTGAGGAGCTCCAAAAGCTGTCAATGACAATTTATGATGATCGTTGATTACCTTCGAGATATTTCCAAAGTAAGTCCATCCTTCATAATTGGTACCTTTCACGTAACCATCTCCCGTATTCAGCGCCCCCATGAATGTAATAGCCCATCCGTTGTCCATCAGTCCGGTAGAGAAAGAAACCGAATACTTGCGGAAACCATCGTTACCAATACCGAAATAAGCTGATCCACCTTTTTGGGCTTCGGTACTTTTAGTAACCATATTCATGGTTCCTCCCACAGAAGAAATACCTAATGCTGACGCACCCAAACCACGCTGTACCTGAATAAACTGGCTCACATCAGACAAACCGGACCAGTTAGACCAATAAACCTTACCGTTTTCCATGCCGTTGATGGGCACACCATTGATCAGCACGCCTAGGTTGGACGAATCAAAACCACGCATATTGATACGGGAATCACCATAGCCACCACTTTCACGGGTTACATACACCGAAGGAACTGATTTCAGCAATTCGGGGAATTCCAAATTACCTATTTTCTCCTCTATCTTGGCCAGTTTCACGTTAGAAATAGGAATAGGAGTCTGACGGTCGCTCTTTATAATAGAGGCAATAACACTGACCTCACCCAAACCAATAGCATCTGGAGACATCTTGACCTCACCCAAGTCTATCGTATTGCTTCCTTTTACTTGATGCGTAATTTCGTTGTATCCCAAGTACTTGAATACAAGAGTAGCCTTAGAAGAGGTAAGTTTCAACACAAAGTTACCGTCAATATCCGTTACAGTACCCAGTGTCGTACCGCTAACCGATACAGTGGCCCCAATCAATGGCTCATTGTTCTCGGCATCTACTACTTTACCTTTTACTGTTCCTTGCGCAACAGCCGTAGCAGTGAAACAGATTGTCAGAACTGCCAACAGGAGGAAATGCTTTAGATGATTTCTCATAATTTTGTCTTTGATTTAAATTAATTAGTTAGTATTTCATTCCCAATAGGAAAGACAAAGATAAAAATTTAATTCATATAAATTGAATTTATATTAGATTATTTAAACGAAAAGGATACTTTTTAGGCGAAATATGACAATTATGTTAAGAAAAGAACAAAAAGCCGCCTCAAAAGAGGGGAAAACTGTCCGGAAATTCCAGAGCAACTGCCACATGATTACTGTAGAGAGAAGAGCAAATGGAAACCACCGGAATTATTTTCAGCATACCTTATTCCCAAAGCCGTATCCACTGATCCGGACAAATCCGGCCCGTCCCTACGACAAAACGACAGGTCATTTTCATTCAGACTCTCTCACTTTCAAAATGACAGAGCAAAAAGAAAACGAAAGAATGTGCATACAAAAAGAGGCGCACCTTCATGGGTACGCCTCTCTATCCTGTTCCTGTATTGTCTGATACAGGCTATTTCATTTAGTTAAAGATATAACGGACACTGAACTGTATGGAATACGTAGAATTGAAACTGTTCAGATTGGAATACGTATCAGTCAGTTTCTTTCCTCCGTTCTTCTGGAACTGGTAAGCGCCGCCCTTATAGCTCAACAAGGAAGTATTGTTCACCGTCTTATAAATTCCCCAGTCGCTATTCAGCAAGTTCAGGAAGTTCTTGATATCCACTCCGAACTGCAAGGTATTGCGCTTGCCCCCTACATTGAGGAAGAAATCCTGATTGAACTTCAAATCCAGCTGATGATGCCAAGGCATGATGGCTCCTCCGCGTTCGGCATACTTGCCTTTACGGCCTTTCAGATAACTGTCCTCATTAATGTAAGCCCAGAAATCATCGCGCTGCTCCTTGGCGGAATAAGTCACCTCACCCGTCTTGCTGTCAGTATAATCGGCAAAGTTCCACTTATCCAGCGCCTCACGGGATGCCGGAATGTACAGCAAGTTGTTTGAGCCGTAATCGCCTACAATATTTCCGGTGAATGTATAGGAATAACGGGCGGCGGAATATCCTCCGGCATAGCCCATGTTCATACCCTCATAAATCAAAGACAAGGAGGAAGCGAAATTCTTGGCGTATTTAATACGGTAAGCAGCGGAAGCCAGCACACGGTTGGGCGATACATACGTACCATAGCCGGTCTCCGTGTCATTATTTCCGTTGACAGAGTAACGGTTGTTGTAATAAGCCGAGTTCACCTGGTCGCCGATGCCGTCGCCATACGACTTGGCATAAGAACGGGTGTAGGAAGCGGAAAGATGCAGGCCGAAATCAAATGTCTTGGCCAGTGAGGCGGTGAGTGAGTAATAATAAGCGCTGTTTCCCGCATTGGTGATATAATAAGCATCCGTCTTGTTCGCATTGGAGTACTCAAACATTCTGCGGACATCACCCGGAGCTATCTCCTGCTCTCCTTTAAACTTACGTCCCAAATTAGTCACTGTAGCCGGATTGAACTCTTTGCTGAAAATACCTTCCAACGTAAAGTCAATGTCTCCGGGAAGTTTTGCATCAAAAGCCAATGATGACTTCCAGGTGGCATTCATCTTCAAGTCGCGGTCAATGATGGTGGCTCCGGAAGGTGCGGCAGGATCGGTAGCCGCCGGAAGGTTCAAGTTAGGATCTTTCAACATATCAGCCACGCTGGTGTGGAAACTCGGTTGTCCGTACTTAGCGTCCTTCTGCTCGTTATAATAATAGGTACTTTGTCCGCAATTGGCATTACCTACTGCCGAAACCAGCCATACGAACGGCAGACGGCCGATGAAGTAACCGCTACCGCCACGCAATACATACTTACGCTCGCCTGTAAGGTCCCAGTTGAAGCCGATACGGGGGGAGGCGGTCAGCTGGTAGGATGAAGGCAACTGGTCTGTGGCGTAATGATATCCGTCAAAGTCAATCTGTGCGAAATTCTTGTTATAGTTGTTCTTCAGCTCCGGATAAATGGGCAGTTCGAAACGCACCCCGGCAGTCAGTCTGAAGTTGTCTGTGATATTCATCTGGTCCTGCAGATAGAAAGAAAGCTGCTGGTACTTCATGTTCGCCAGGAACTGGGAACCGTCCCCGGTGTTGGAATAAGTGACACCGAAAGCAGCCGGAGCTCTGTTGTTCACAAAATCATCCCAAGAGGAATAGACATAATAACCGCTACCCGCCTGCATGAATCCGTTCACTGCCTTATTGGACTCAAACTGGATACCGCCCATAAAGTTATGGATACCGCTGGAGAAATTGAATTCATCGGTAATGACAAAGGTCTTCACCTGGCGCAAGTTCCCTTCTGTAAAGGGGTCCGGGCCGAATGAGGCATACAGGGAGCCTTGGTCAAGAATATCCACCGTAGGGAATGTTCCACCTTCGTAAGTACGAGGTTCGTTCTGATAAGAATAAGTAAAACGCAAGGCGTTATTGATTGCGCCCCACTTTGAATTCCATTCGGAAGCTATGGAAGTGAAGTTCTGCTCTTGCATGTAGCGTGAGCTTTCAAAATACATACCGGCATTCGCTGTACGTCCCGAACTGCTCTTGCCCGCACTGCCGTCTACTCCGCCCGGATAAATGATTGAATCCTTAAACGGAGTGGTGGAAGAGGAAGGGTTGGAGGAATACTTGGAATGGGTATGGGTGAAACGGAAATTAATCTTGTTGTTGTTGTTGATGTTCCAGTCCAGACGCCCCATGATCTTATAAGAAGGAGTTTCCAAAGAGTATCCTTGATAACGTCCCGGATTATAGTTGTATTTTTCCGACAGGTATTGGCTGATGTTGTTCATCCCCACAAAGGTACGGCCGCCTACCGTTGTGGTGTTCTCGAACGGACGGTGCACGATGCCGTTGGTGCTCCATTCGTCATTGGCGCCGCTACGCGCTATGCCCGACGGACCTGCCTGCACATTATCCTGATATTCGCCGTTCACGAAGAAGAATAACTTGTTTTTAATGATCGCACCTCCCAAAGAAGCTCCGTAGGTGGTACTGTGGTCACGGTTGCGGGTCAGCTCATAGTCCTCTACCTTATTACCGGTAAGGTGGGTATTGGAAGTATACATATAGGCTGTACCTTTGAACTCATTCGTACCACTCTTTGTCACGGCGTTGATGGCACCTCCTGTAAACCCGCTCTGACGGACATCAAAGGGAGTGGTGGAAACGGAAATCTGTTCCAACGCATCCAAAGAGATAGGCGAACCGCCTGCCGGCAAGTTCGAGCCGATACCGAAGGCATTATTGAAAGCGGCTCCGTCCACAGTGACATAAGACTGGCGGTAGTTACCTCCACCCACTGAGAAACCGCTACCGATATTGGCTCCCTGAGGGGTCAGACGCATGATATCATTCATGCTGCGGCTCACCGTAGGTACTTCCGACATTCTGGCCGCATCGACATTAGTCACCGCTCCGGCGCGGTCAGACTTCATATTACTGCTCTTGGAAGCGGTTATCACTACTTCATCCAGCAGTTCGGTAGACTCCTTCAAGTTCGCATCCAATACGTAATTCTCTCCCAACTGGAGATTGATGCTCTTGTAAACCACTGATTGATAACCTACATAAGAAACTTCTACTTTGTAAGGACCGCCGGCACGCATGCCCTGGATGGAATAACGGCCGTCCACATTGGTAATGGCCCCATAATGGGTGCCGGACGGCTCATGAATAGCCTGAATCGTCGCGCCGATAATGGCTTCATTGCTTTGATCGACCACCTTTCCACTCATTGACGAGGTAGTGACCTGAGCGTTAACAGTAGCAGCGATTACCAACATAACCACCGCAAAAAAAGATCGCATTCTTTTTACCATAAACTTTTTATTAATTAATATTATAATTAATGTCTTAAAAGACGTTGCAAAGATAGCTAATAGAAACGATATACAAACTACAAATCGGTTACAATTTACAGTGGCAGGTCTATAGAAAGAGAATTTATATTTATAGTGAACCACATTCATCCTGCCGGATGACCCCGGGACACGGGCCCGACGGGAATTCCATGCGGTGCGCGCATAATAAGATAGGTGTATAATAAAAAGGCTCTTAACCTCAAAAACGTCTTTATACTGAGGAAGTTGCCATACATTTCTGACGAGCCGTTGTGTGTATATGCAAACTTACCCAAGAATACGTTACTGTTCGTACACTTGGGTAAGATTTTATAGACAGGGCGTCATCAGTCTTCCATCAGCTTGCGGTAGCGCACCCGTTTCGGCTCCTCATTACCCAAACGCTTCATCTTGTTCTCTTCGTATTCCGAATAGGATCCTTCAAAGAAAAAGACCTCACTGTTTCCTTCGAAAGCCAAGATATGGGTACAGATACGGTCCAAGAACCAACGGTCGTGGCTGATCACCACCGCACAGCCCGCAAAATCGTCCAGACCTTCTTCCAATGCGCGCAGCGTGTTCACGTCAATATCATTGGTAGGCTCGTCCAGCAGCAGCACGTTGCCTTCTTCCTTCAGTGCCATAGCCAGATGCAGGCGGTTGCGCTCACCACCCGAAAGCATTCCACAAAGTTTCTCCTGATCGGCTCCCGAAAAATTGAAACGGCTGAGGTAGGCACGCGCGTTGATATCCCTGTTTCCCAGACGGATCAGTTCGTTTCCACCGCTGATCACCTGATAAACGGACTTGGCAGGGTCGATATCTTTATGTTGCTGGTCCACGTATGCCAGTTTCACGGTCTCTCCTACCTCGAAAGTACCTTTGTCTACGGTTTCCAGTCCCATAATCAAGCGGAACAAGGTAGTCTTGCCGGCACCGTTAGGACCGATTACACCGACAATGCCGTTAGGGGGCAGCATGAAATTCAGGTTATCGAACAACAGCTTGTCACCATAAGCTTTCGCCACTCCTTTGGCCTCAATCACCTTGTTTCCCAAACGGGGACCGTTCGGGATGAAGATTTCCAGTTTCTCTTCCTTTTCTTTCACATCCTCATTCAGCAGCTTGTCGTAAGAGTTCAGACGGGCCTTTCCTTTTGCCTGACGGGCTTTGGGAGCCATGCGCACCCAATCCAACTCGCGTTCCAAGGTCTTGCGGCGTTTGCTTGCCACCTTCTCTTCCATCTCCATGCGTTTGGTCTTCTGTTCCAGCCAGCTGGAGTAATTTCCTTTCCAGGGAATTCCTTCGCCACGGTCCAGTTCCAGAATCCATCCGGCTACATGGTCCAGGAAGTAACGGTCGTGGGTTACGGCAATCACCGTACCTTCATATTGCTGCAAATGCTGTTCCAGCCAGTCGATACTTTCCGCATCCAAATGGTTGGTAGGCTCGTCCAGTAACAGAATATCCGGCTTCTGCAACAGCAGACGGCACAATGCCACACGGCGACGCTCGCCTCCCGAGAGGTTCTTCACCGGCTGGTCTTCGGGCGGACAGCGCAACGCATCCATGGCGCGTTCCAGCTTGCTGTCCAGATTCCATGCGTCCGTAGCGTCAATGATGTCCTGCAACTCTGCCTGACGGGCAAAGAGCGCATCCATCTTTTCAGAATCCTCATAGTATTCGGGAAGCCCGAACTTATTGTTTATTTCTTCGTATTCCGCCAGTGTGTCCACGATGCTCTGCACTCCTTCCATCATCACCTCTTTCACTGTCTTTTCATCATCCAGATGCGGTTCCTGTGCCAGATAGCCTACAGAGTAGCCCGGCGAGAACACCACTTCTCCCTGATAACTTTTCTCCAGTCCGGCAATGATTTTCATCAGTGTTGATTTACCCGAACCGTTCAGACCGATGATACCGATCTTAGCACCGTAAAAAAAGGATAGGTAGATGTCCTTCAATACCTGTTTGTTCGCTTGGAAGGCTTTGCTTACGCCCACCATCGAAAAGATAATCTTTTTGTCGTCTGCCATATTCTTTATATTATTAATTTATGTAAGTTGCCATATTTCACTGTTTTTCCTCCATCTTTCTGTAATACCACGGATGTGTGAAGAACTCATACATCAGCAGCAGAACGACACAGATACCGATACATATCCAATAAATGGTATCGGGATGACCCTCAGTCCACATATTCTCAAACAGGAAACCAATCAGTACTCCTGCCTCCCACATCAGCTGATAGGTATTGTTTCCCGTTCCCCGCTCGCAATGCCTCGGCAGGCTGATCATTTTTATAAAGAAACGTGACACAGTGGTTCCGGTTCCCATCCCCAACAAAATGCCAGCTATATAACTGTTCATCAAGCTATTGGAAAAAGCGAGCAATAACAACCCTCCTATCATTGCCGCCTGCCCCAGCTCTACTTCCGAACGACCGGAAGCATGAGAAAGCACGTAACGCAAAAGCAGCAAAGACAGGACAAAGCCTATCAGGATACAAACAAAAAACAATTCATTGTAAATATGTGCCACCAATATCCCAAAGATAATGGCCACCATCATCATATTCATCCCCGGCCACAAAGTGCGCGGCAGCAAAAAACGGTCCAGCGAGAACCATGAAGTGCTGAGCGGAGCACGGAAAGGAACTTTCACCGCCGGAATCAGCACCAGCGCCAACGCTCCCAGAGCCATACTGGTATAAATGATATGGTGAAAATTCCAATAAGGATAAATATAGATCCCCAAGGCAAGACCCACCACCATTCCAAAACGACCCGCCCAGGCAAAAGCGATATTGGCGTCCGTGCGGCGGCGGGAAGCAGTGACATCAATCACCAATGTACTGCCCGTAGTCATGGTAATGACGCTGAACAGCCCTCCCTGGACAGCCCTGACCAAAGCTACGAACCCTACGGTCGCAACGTACGGATATAGCAGACTGGATGCCACAAACAGGAATATCGCTATAAAGCACACACTTTTACGTTTGAACGTATCAATAAGGTAGCTGTTGAATGTTCCCGGAAGGAACATGGCCAGCCCGAAAACAGCAATGGCTGCTCCTGCTTCCGCATAACTGCAATACCAGTGCCGCACCATCCATAAAGGCAGCACAGGAAGCATCATGTATAGTGATGCATAAAGCAAAAAATTGGAAAGGGATAACAAAAACATATTCCCAGTCCACAGTTTTGCCTTTTCATACGGAAAGAAGAAGTCATCATACATATCAGCAAAAACTTTTAATATTGTTCGTCTTCGTTAGGGAAATCCCCTTTTTTCACATCATCCACATACTGCTGTATGGCTCCCGTCATAACTGTATGCAGATCGGCATAACGACGGAGGAAACGAGGACTGAAACCGTTGGTCATCCCCAGCATATCCGATACGACCAGCACCTGCCCGTCTACCGCGCCACCGGCTCCGATACCGATAACGGGAATGGTCAGTTCCCTGGCCACACGCTCTGCCAGTGACGCAGGGATTTTCTCAAGTACCAGCGCAAAACACCCTGCCTCTTCCAGCAAATGTGCATCGCTCAACAACTTCTCGGCCTCTTCCTCGTCCTTGGCGCGTACAGTATAGGTTCCATATTTATTGATAGATTGCGGCATTAACCCCAAATGTCCCATGATGGGAATGCCGGCAGCAATGATTTTCTTTACCGCATCAATGATCTCCACACCCCCTTCCAGTTTCAAAGCATCAGCGTGCGTAATCTTCATTACTTTGATCGCATTGGTCACCGCTTCGTATTCGGAAGTCTGGTAAGTGCCAAAAGGCAGATCCACCACAACAAGCGCGCGTTTCACCCCACGGACCACAGACTTTCCATGATAAATCATCTGATCAAGGGTGATAGGAAGTGTGGTCACATTTCCTGCCATGACATTCGAAGCGGAGTCACCTACCAATATAACATCGATGCCTGCGCCATCTACAATCTGCGCTGTCGTGTAATCATAGGAGGTAAGCATAGAAATTTTCTCGCCTCTCTGCTTCATTTCCACCAAACGGTGGGTAGTTACTTTGCGTGTATCGCCCGAAATATATCCTGCCATATTTACTTTAATTTATAAAAAACGGCTGCAAAGGTAGATGTTTTAGTTGACATTACCTCATCATATTCTTCATTTTTTCGAAACTGAATCCATTAAAGTCCTGAATAACAGCATTTGCCTTGTCGCGTATTTGCTCTTCAGGATTGGTGGTAGCCAGTCCTATCACAGTCATTCCGGCACGGTTCCCCGCCTCAAGCCCATGAAACGAGTCCTCGAAAACCACACAGTTCTCCGGCACGGTGTCAAAAACTGTCGCACCTAACAGAAAGCATTCGGGGTCAGGCTTGGAATGAGTAAACATTTCAGCAGTGAGGATACGGTCCACACTTTGCTTCAATTCCGGGTGTGCTTTATATACGTTGCTCATCTTCATCTCATTTGAACTTGTGACTATAGCTATCTTTACCCCGTTTTCCCTCAATTCTTTCAGGAAAGCCTCTACGCCCGGGATATAATTATATAACATATTTTTTTCAAATTTGTTCAAATCTTCTGTAATTTCATGCTGTACCTCTTCCATTCCGGCAAAATAGTTGGCATAAATCTGTGTCAAGGTCTGTCCTTTTATCAACCGGCCGAATTCGGGAAGCTCCGGATGGTATTTCCGTCCTTGTTCATTCCAGAATATACT
>ERZ773108.3031-NODE-3031-length-13438-cov-5.295823_pt1 | contig 13438 bp, 12 predicted proteins | sample MGYA00580570_ERZ773108 | MGnify/ENA primary metagenome ERZ773108 (study PRJEB29015, sample SAMEA2737840) | human gut metagenome | biome: human gut; feature: human-associated habitat; material: faeces | place: China | collected 2012 ...
CACTGATTCTGACCTGCAAGCACCATGACGGCTTCTGCCTGTGGCCGAGCGCCTACACCGAGCACAGCGTCAAGAACAGCCCGTTTCAGGGCGACGTGGTGAAGCAGGCTTCCGACGCCTGCCGCCGCGCGGGGCTGAAATTCGGCGTGTATCTGTCGCCGTGGGACCGCAACAACCCCCTCTACGGCACGCCGGAATACAACGATTATTTCTGCCGTCAGCTCACCGAGCTTATGACAAACTATGGCGAGCTGTTCTGCGTGTGGTTTGACAACGCCTGCGGCGAAGGACCGAACGGCAAAAAGCAGGTCTATGATTTCCCGCGCTACATCGAGCTGATTCGAAAATATCAGCCCAACGCGGTGATCTTCAACGATTTCGGCCCGGATGTGCGCTGGTGCGGCAACGAGGCGGGCTCGCCCCGCCAGGCGGAATGGTCGGTCGTGCCCACCGAGATGTGCCCCAATTCCCCGGTGCAGACCGGCCCCGGCCCGCTGGCTGCCCACGGCGACATCACCGGCACGTTCAATACCGATCAGCTCACCGGGTCGCTGTCGCAGATCCTGTTCAGCCGCGGCCTGGTCTACGCGCCGTGCGAGATCAACATGTCGATCCGCCCCGGCTGGTTCTGGCACGAAAACGAGGATCCGCATCCGCTGGAGCGCCTGTTTTGCACCTACTTAAAGAGCGTGGGTGCGAACGCCTGCTTCCACCTGAACCTGCCGCCCAACCGCGACGGACTGATCGACGAGCGGGACGTGAAGCGCCTTGCCGAATTGGGGGAGATGATTCGCAGGGAGCTGGGCACGCCGATGGAGGCGAAGATTCGCCGCGCGGACGACGGCGCTTCCTGGCAGGGCGAATGGGAGATGGAGCTCCCCGCCGACGCGCCCGCGCCGCGCTATGTCGTGCTGGAAGAAGACCTCGATTTCGGCCAGCGCGTGGAGAGCTTCCGCATTTTCTCCGATACCAACGGCGGGGAGCATTTCCCGCTGTATCAGGGCACGACGGTCGGGCACCGCGCGATCTGCTGCCTGTGCGACCCCTTCGCCGGACAGAACCCGCTGACCGATGATTCCACCGGAAAAGCGCGCCTGCTGCGGCTGAAGATCACATCCTGCCGGTGCGAGCCGCATCTTGCCCGCATCGCGATTTACTGAAAAGCGTTTTATTCCTCATCATTTTTATCTATTTCGGGAGGTTTTTATCATGCTGGAATACCGTTATGACACGCAGCTGCTGATCGACGGCGAGGACCTGGACGAGGACGCGATCAACGACTACATCCGCACCAACATCCCCGGCGACTGCCTGCTGGCGGTGGGCGACGATATGCTCATCAAGCTCCATTACCATACCAACGTGCCGTGGCGCGTGCTGGAATACTGCGCGTCCCTGGGAGATATTTACGACATCGTGGTGGAAAACATGGATCGCCAGGCCGGCGGCCAGCACGGCTGATCGGGGGAAAGGCCGATTCCCCTTCCGAAAACCAAGCGTTTCGGGAGGGGAACTTTTTTTGATGGGAAAGTGCGCCTGTTCCTCGGGCGAACTTTATGGTATACTAAAATCGTGTATGAGCCGCCGCAGGGCTGCGGCGCAAATCCAATGAAATGCAAACCGGAAAGGGCGTGGATTACTTATGACGAAAACGCCGCAGCGCCGCGGGCGTTCCCACCTGCGCGGGGGTCAGAATAAGAATAAGGGCATCGGGGTGGAAAACATCCGTTGGTCGGCGGTCATCCTGACGGGTGTGGTGCTGCTGGCGCTGCTGTTCGGGCTGGTGTTCGGCATCCGCGCCTGCGCAGTGCGCAAGGGGAAGGACAATCCCGCTGTGCCGATGGCTACCCAGCCGCAGGAAAGCGCTGGGTTCGATGCCGTCGTATCGCAAAAGACGCCGCAGGAATCTGACGCGGCGGGGCAGCCGGGAAGCTCGATTGATAACCCCATCGATCTTTCCGACGGCATCATCGAGATTCAATCCAAGGAAAAGAGCATCAATACCCCGGATGTATTCGGGCACGAGATGGTCTATTCCGCGGGCACCGGCTCGCTGCTGGAACCGCTGCTCAAGACGCTGTATCTCTATGATCTGGAAACCGGCGAGGAAAACAAGGTCGCCAGCGTGCAGATCAAAAACGGTGAAATCTTTGAAACCGTGCTCAACGACAACTATATCGCCTGGCTGGATACCGACCAGAAGGGCTCCAACCGCATCTATGTGCTCAACCGCAGCGAGGACGCCAAGCCCCGGCTCATCAAGGAATGCGCCTATGCCGTGCCGCGGCTGCGCCTTTCGCAGGACTATCTGCTGTGGATCGAGCAGAACGAGGAAAAGGAAGAGAGGCTCTACGTCGTCGATCTGATCTCGGAGGAGAACGCTTCGATCCCCGGCTTTGCGGAGTCCATCGAGCGCGCGATGTCCACCTACGGCGTGTCTGCGCCCGGCATTTACGACACGCAGATCATCTGGGCGGCCTCCGACCCGAACCAGAGCGAGGAGGACAGCATCCGAAACGGCGAAAAGAGCGCCATCTACTATTGCGACCTGACGAAGTTTGCCGAGGACGATTACGAGCCTTCGGTCTTCTGCCCCGATATGTACGTCCACGATCCCATCACCAACGGCGAGGTCTGGGCCTGGATTGACAAGAACAAGGCGCCCGATTCCACGCTCTACCTCAAGGTGGGAGACGAGGTGCGCCGCATTGCGCAGGGCGTGATCACCTATGCGCTGGGCGATGATATGCTGATCTTTGGCCAGAACGGCAATATCTATGCCTATTTCTATGAAGACGGTACCTTTGCCCGCCTGAACCGCGAGGGCGAGCGCAGCATACTGCCCGTCGTCTCCGGCCGCCGCGTCGTCTGGTTCAACAAGACGACTTCCTCCGGCAACAAGGATCAGCTTGACTATCTCAGCGTGCCGTATACGGAGTAAAAAAGAGCCGAGGTGTATTTGCTGAAGCGAAGCGGACGAGGCAAAGCCTCCCCGTTCGGAGGGTGAGCGAAGCAAACCTGAAGGCCGAGCGTTTTGACTTCTTCACATGGGTGTACCGTAAAGCGAAACGATGCGGAGAAGTCAAATAAGCCGGCCGGAACACCGGCGCGCCGTAGGGCGTGACGGTGCGAAGATGGGAGGTGGAAGGGTGGGAGCGCTGAAGTGACGGAAAAGAGCAGGTTTCCGCGCGATGCAGATGCGGCGAAGCGCGCCAAAGAAGCACGGAAAAGAATGTCGCGCGGGGCGGATCATCTCTGGTATGACGATCTGCGGAAACGGTCCCTGCGCTTTCGGCGGATGGAGACCATCGGCAGGGTTTCGGTGGATTTCTTTTGCAGCAAAGCGCTGCTGGCCATCGACGTGCTCACGTTCGGCGTGGGCGTGTGACCGGCGCGTACGGAATCTATCGAACAGGAGAACCAGTCTATGCAGCCTACACTCTGCTCCCGCTGCAAGAAAAATGTAGCGGTGATTTTTATCACACGAATCGAAAACGGCGAGTCCCACAATGAGGGACTGTGCCTGCGCTGCGCGCGCGAGCTGCACATCAAGCCCGTCGATGAGATGATGGAAAAGCTCGGCATCTCGGACGCCGACCTCGACAACCTCACCGGCGACGTGGCGGAGATGCTCGGCAGCATGGGCATGCTCGGCGGCGACGTGGACACGGACTCCGACGCCCCCGACACCGACACGGACGAGGACGACGGCAAGACCGCGACGTTCCCGTTTCTCAACCGCCTCTTTAACCAGAACCCGCCCTCTGCGCCTGACGCGGAGACGCCGGAGCAGCCGCGGCAGGATGCCGCCGCTGCCGACAAGCGCGGCAGTGCCCCGCGCAAGCTGAAGTTCCTCACGAACTACTGCATCGATCTCACGCAGCGCGCCCGCGACGGCAAGCTCGATGCCATGATCGGCAGGGCGGAGGAGCTGGAGCGCGTCATCCAGATCCTCAACCGCCGCCAGAAGAACAACCCCTGTCTCATCGGCGAGCCCGGCGTCGGCAAGACGGCCATCGCCGAGGGGCTTGCCCAGCGCATCGCCGAGGGCAATGTGCCGTATAAGCTGCGCGACAAGCAGGTCTACCTGCTCGACCTCACGGCGCTCGTGGCGGGCACGCAGTTTCGCGGCCAGTTCGAGAGCCGCATGAAGGGCCTCATCGAGGAGATCCGCCGCGTCGGCAACATCATCCTCGTCATCGACGAGGTGCACAACATCGTCGGCGCGGGCGACGCCGAGGGCAGCATGAACGCTGCCAACATCCTCAAGCCGGCGCTCTCGCGCGGCGAGATCCAGGTCATCGGCGCGACGACGTTCGCCGAGTACCGCAAGCACATTGAAAAAGACGCGGCCCTCGAGCGCCGCTTCCAGCCCGTCACGGTGGCCGAGCCGAGCATCGACGACAGCGTCGAGATCCTCAAGGGCGTGCGCCGCTATTACGAGGACTTCCACGGCGTCGTCATCCCGGACGACATGTGCCGTCTGGCCGTCGTGCTCAGCGAGCGCTATATCACCGACCGCTTCCTGCCCGACAAGGCCATCGACCTCATTGACGAGGCCTGCTCGGACGTGAACCTGAAAAATCCCGACCTCATCCGCGCCGACGAGGTCGAAAAGGAGATCGGCGACTATGCGCGCGAGCGCGAGCTGCTGGCCTCCGCGCCGCCGAAGAGCGGCGACGCGTATGACGATCAGGAGCTCGAGCACCGCTATGCGCGCATCGCCGAGCTGCGCAGCCGCGAGATGCAGCTGCAGACCGAGCTTGACGCGCTGCGCGCCAAGGGCCGCCCGGAGCTCACGGCGGATAACCTCGCGCGCATCATCGAGCTCTGGACGAAGATCCCGGCCGCGAGCATCCGCGCAGATGAGTTTGAGCAGCTCGCCGGTCTCGGCGACCGCCTGCGCGCGCATATCGTCGGGCAGGACACGGCGATCGATACCGTCTGCGCCGCCATCCGCCGCAATCGCGTCGGCCTGCAGGCCAAGCGCAAGCCCGTGAGCTTCCTGTTCGTCGGCGGCACCGGCGTCGGCAAGACGGAGCTCGTCAAGCGCCTCGCCGACGAGCTCTTCCACGCGCCCGAGTCGCTCATCCGGCTGGATATGTCGGAGTTTATGGAGAAGTTTTCCGTCTCGCGCATGATCGGCTCGCCCCCGGGCTACGTCGGCTATGACGAGGCCGGCCAGCTCACGGAGAAGATCCGCCGCCGCCCGTACTCCGTCGTCCTCTTCGACGAGATCGAAAAGGCGCACCCGGACGTCATGAACCTGCTGCTGCAGATCCTCGACGACGGCCGCATCACGGACGCGCAGGGGCGCACCGTGAACTTTGAAAACACCGTCATCATCCTGACCACGAACGCCGGCAGCAACACGCGCACCGGCGCGCTCGGCTTCGGCCTGAGCACGGACGATCAGAGCCGCGAGCGCGCGCAGCGCGCCCTCAATGAGTTCCTGCGTCCGGAGTTTCTCAACCGCATCGACGAGATCGTCTACTTTAACCACCTCACGGAGGAAAACTTCCGCGCCATCGCCGCCCTCATGCTCGACGAAGTGCGCGCTGCCATGGCCGAGCGCGGCATGACCCTGCACTGGACGCCCGCCGTCATCGACTACCTCGTCCGTAAGGGCTACAGCGAGACCTACGGCGCGCGCAACCTGCGCCGCACCATCCAGAAGGAGCTGGAGGACGTCATCGCCACGCGCATCATCGACTCCTACGACCACCCCGTCACGCAGCTGCGCGCCGTGATGAAGGACGGCGCGATCGACCTTTTGAGCCTATAATAAAAAGAAAGAAAAAGGGGAGAGAGGACATGAGAAATCCGTTCCGCAAGGACATTGAGCCGCGCTGTGCCTACTGCGCCCACGGCTCTGCGGTGAACGAGCGCGAGGTCGCCTGCTCACGCAGGGGCGTGGTGGACGGCAGCGACCACTGCCGCCACTTCCGCTACGACCCTCTGCGCCGCGTGCCGCCGCGGCCCGCCTCGCTCGATCCCAAAGCGCACTCGCCGGAGGATTTTTCCCTCTGAGAGTTATATAAAAATGAAGAGAGAAGGACGCATCATGGAGATCAAAACCGTTTACGCCGTCTATTTCAGCGCTACCGGAAGGACCCGCAAGGTCGTCACCACCCTGGCAAACGCCATTGCGCAGACGCTGGAGCTGCCGCTCGAGACCGTCGACTTCACCCTGCCTGCCGCGCGGGAGGAGACCTATGCCTTCACGGACAAGGACCTCGTGATCTTCGGCACGCCGACCTACGCCGGCAAGGTGCCCAACAAGCTCCTGCCCTTTGTGCAGACCGGCTTTGCCGGAAACGGCGCGCTTGCCGTGCCGGTCGTGACCTTCGGCAACCGCAGCTTTGATAACTCCCTCGCCGAGCTGTGCGCGAGTCTGGAGAACGCGGGCTTCCACACCATCGCCGCCGGCGCGTTCGCCTGCCAGCACGCCTTTTCGGATACGCTGGCTGCGGGCCGTCCCGACCGCGAGGACATGACCGTGCTCGCGCAGCTCGGCGCGGCGGTCGTGACGAAGCTCGGCAAAATGACCGAGATCCCCGCGCCTGTTCAGGTCGACGGCGACGCGGACGCGCCCTACTACCGTCCCCTCGGACTGGACGGCGAGCCGAAAAACTTCCTCAAGGCCAAGCCGCAGACCGACCGGAGCAAATGCACCGGCTGCGGCGTGTGCGCGGCGCTCTGCCCGATGGGCAGCATCAGCCGCGAGGACCCCGCCGAGGTCACGGGCGTGTGCATCAAGTGCCATTCCTGCGTGCGGAACTGCCCGACGGGCGCGAAGTATTTCGACGACGAGGCGTTCCTCTCCCACAAGGCGATGCTCGAGCGCGACTACACCCGCCGCGCCGACGCGAAGATATTCCTGTAAAGCAGCAAAAAGGAGTCCCCTGTCCGTGCGGACAGGGGACTCCTTTTCTTCACAGGAAGTTGGCGAATACTGAGGCGCCGACCACGGTCAGCAGTCCGGCCACGACGATGGACAGGCCGCTCATCGCACCCTCCACCTCGCCGATCTCGATGGCCTTCGCCGTGCCGAGCGCGTGCGCGGCGGAGCCGATGGCTACGCCCTTGGCGATTGGCTCGGTGATGCGGAACACGCGGCAGACGGCGACGGCGATGACGTTGCCGAGGATGCCGGTAATGATGATCATGGCGACGGTCAGCGTCACATAGCCGCCGAGCTCCTCAGAGACGCCCATGCCGATGGCGGTCGTGATGGACTTCGGCAGGAGCGTGACGTACTCCTCATGCGAAAGGCGGAAGGCGAGGCTCAGCGCCAGCACGCTGCACAGCGTGGTGAGCACGCCCGAGAGGATACCGGCGAGAATGGCCCTCCAGCTGCTGCGCAGCAGCGCGAATTTCTCATAGAGCGGGACGGCGAGGCACACGGTCGCCGGCGTGAGCAGGTAGCTGAGGTACTTCGCCCCGGCGTAATACACCTCGTAATCGATGTGCGCGGTGACGAGCACAAGGATCGTGACGATGACAGAGAGGAGCAGGGGATTGAAGAGCGCCAGACGGAAGCGCTTTTGCAGCACCACGCCGAGCCCGTAGGCAAGCAGACTGAGCGAAACACCGAAAAAGACGGAGTGTTCAAAAAATTCCATGCTCATACCTCCTTGCCGCGGCCGCGGCGCAGGAAGAACTGCGTGACACGGCCCGAAACGACCATGACCAGCACGGTCGTGATAACGGCGATGGCGAGATAGGCGAAGAGCTTCGCGCGGATGATGCCCCATGAGGTCATCAGTCCGGTGGCCGCGGGAATGAACATCAGCGGCATGATCTCGATGAGAAAGAGCGCCGTATCGCGCACGTCCTCCAGACGGAAGACGCGCAGCTGCAGGCACAGGAACATCAGCACCAGCCCGTAGATGCTGGCGGGCACGGGGAGGGGGAGCAGGTAGTTGAGCGCTTCTCCGGCAAAGGAAATGAGGAGAATGATGCCGAATTGCTTGACGTATTTCATAGGCGGCCTCTTTCGGGAAAAATAGAACTTGATTATAGGCGCAGCGGGGAGGAATGTCAATGCGCCGCGCGGCTTTTCTCTCAAATGAAAAGAGACCGCCCTGCGGGGCGGCCTCTTCCTGTTGATTCCGTATAGCTCACACGCCGCTTGCGCCGTAGTTGGAGAGCACGCGGGCGGAGGGGTCCTTGACGTCGCAGCCCTCCCAGTCCTTGTTCGGCATCCAGAAGTCCTTGACCATCTCGGCCTGCCCGGGGTAATACTTCTCGAACAGCTCGCGGTAGAGCAGGCTTTCCTTCGTGAACGGCGTCGCAAAGGAATACTGCTTCCGCTTTTCCTCGTACTCCTCGTCGGTGTACAGGCTCTCGGCGTATTCCTTGAGATCGTCCACCATCGAGTGACCGACGGCGTCGGAGAAGGCGGCCTTCTGCCGCCAGAGGATGTCCTCGGGCAGGATGCGGTCGGCGGCGAACGCCTCGCGCAGCAGGTACTTGCCCATGTGGTAGCTGTTGACCTTGAGCTTGGGATCAATGCTCATGACGTACTTGACGAAATCGAGGTCGCCGAACGGCACGCGCGCCTCGATGGAGTTGACCGCGATGCAGCGGTCGGCGCGGAGCACGTCGTACATATACAGCTCGTCCACGCGCTTTTTCGCCTCCTGCTGGAAGGCTTCGGGCGAGGGCGCGAAGTCCGTATACTTGTAGCCGAAGAGCTCGTCGGAGATCTCGCCCGTCATAAGCACGCGCACGTCGGTCTGCTCGTGGATGGCCTTGCAGCACAGGTACATGCCCATGCTCGCGCGGATGGTGGTGATGTCGTAGGTGCCGAGCATGGCAACGACCTCTTCGAGCGAGGCGAGCACCTGCTCGCGCGTCATGATGACCTCGGTGTGCTCGGCGCCGATGAAGTCGGCGACCTCACGGGCGTACTTGAGGTCGATGGGGTCAAGGTCCATGCCGATGGCAAAGGTGCGGATTTTCTTGCCGAGGAGCTTGGCGGAGATGGCGCAGACAAGGCTGGAATCCAGTCCGCCGGAGAGCAGGAAGCCGAGCGGCGCGTCGGCGTCGAGCCGCTTTTCCACGCCCGCGATGAGCTTCTCACGGATCTTTTTGCATACAGTGTCCAGATCGTCCCTGGAGTATTCCGTCACCGTGGTGAGGTCGGCGTAGCGGACGAATTTGCCGTCGGCGTAGTAGTGACCCGGCGGGAAGGGCATAATGCGCTCGCACAGACCGACGAGGTTCTTCGCCTCGCTGGCGAAGAGGATGCCGCCGTCGGCGAGATAGCCGTAGAAGAGCGGACGGATGCCGATGGGGTCGCGCGCGGCGACGAGACGGTCGGCCTTGGCGTCATAAATGATCATGGCAAACTCGGCATCGAGCTTGGCGAACATCTCCACGCCGTACTCGCGGTAGAGGGGGAGAATGAGCTCGCAGTCGGACTCGGACGCGAAGGTGTAGCCCTTGGCCTCCAGCTCCTTTTTGAGCGGACGGAAGCCGTACAGCTCGCCGTTGCAAACCGCCATGTCGCCGCCGAGGTGGAAGGGCTGCATCCCCTCCTCGTGCAGGCCCATGATGGCAAGACGGTGGAAGCCGAGCATACCGCGGCCGGCCTTTTCCATCCGGCTCATGTCGGGACCGCGGGAAATGGTGCGGTCAAAGTAAGGACGGATCTCCTGCTCCGTCAGGGTGGGGGAATCAAAACCGATGATAGCGCACATAAAAAGCACCTCCAGATAAAATAAAGCAGCGACGTCCTGTAAATTTTAGGACGAATCGCTGCGTATCCGTGGTGCCACCTAATTTGCCGATCCAAGGACCGGCCCCTTTGCGGGGTTCCAACAAACCCCTGTGCCTTAACGCCGCACGCCGCGTCTTTCCTACCGGGCCGAAGCCGTTCAGATCGCTGCTCCCGAGTGTTATTCGCATGGCCTCTGTGTATCGGGCTCCCACTGTCCCCGACTCGCTGTGACCGAATGGCGCATGGTACTTGTCTCGATCGTTGCATTTCGCTTTATTGGATTGAATGAGTGAATTATAGTCTTGCGGGAGCAAATCGTCAATATTGCAGATACCCAACGTTTTGCACAAAATTTTTACAAATTTTCGGCTGTTTGCATAAAAAGGGCGGCCTGCCTTGGCAGACCGCCCGAGAGAGCCTTTTTACTTGTGCAGCAGGGGGGAGAGCGGCTTGTAGATCAAAAAGCACAGCGCCACGTCGAGCAGGCCCTTGAAAAATGTGAAGGGCATATTGAACACGAGCAGACATTCGAGCAGACCGTCGACCGAGGGACGGATGGCCTGATACATCCCGATGATGGTCTCGAGCGGCAGGTGATAGCACACGACGTAGGCGGGGTAGACCACGAAGTAGTTCAGCGGAACGGAGAGCACCGCCATGAGCAGCGTGCCGATGACCGCGCCGAGCAGCGCGCCCCGGCGGGACTTGTTGCGCTGATAGACAAAGCCGGCGGAGAAGGCGAACACCGACCCCATGAGGAAGTTGAACAGCTCGCCGACGTAGGCGGACGAGGTGCCGTGCAGCACGGCGAAGAGCAGGTTCTTCAGAAAGGCCACCACCACGCCGTAGACGGGGCCGAGCGAAAACGCGGCGAGCAGCTCGGGAAGGTCGGAGATGTCGAGCTTGACGAAGGCGGGGATGAGCGCGGGGATGGGAAATTCGATGAACATGAGCACAAAGGCGACGGCCGAGAGCATGGCGGTGACCGTTACCTTATGCGTGCGGCTGCGGCCCGCGGCGCGGGCGGAGGGGATGGCGTTGACGTTGGGTTCGGACATGAAAAAACACTCCTTTTGTTCATTTTCCTTGAAAGAACGAGTCTTCCAAGGTGCATGACGCAAAAAGAGCGAGGGAATTGCGTGGTAACAGCGCACAGCACATCTTCTCTCATCCGGACTGTGACCGTCGGTTCCGGAATCGCACCGGATCGTGCGGCAAAAAATGCCGCTTGCGGACTATACCGCCGGTGTGGAATTTCACCACGCCTCGAAGACCTGTATTTCAAGTTTGACTAAAGCATAGCACAGCGTTGGAAAAAATGCAAGAGGAAAAACAACACTTTACAAATAAAAACGAATGTTCTATAATAAAGGATAAACGACGAGGGGAGGAATGCGTGTGCGCGGAAAACCGGTGAGCTGCTGCTTCACGGGCCACCGCCCGGCGAAGCTGCCGTGGGGGACGGACGAGGGCGACGAACGCTGCCTGCGGCTCAAGGCGCGGCTGCGTGAGGTGATCGCCCGGGCTGTGGAGGACGGCTATACGCACTTTATCTGCGGCATGGCGGAGGGCTGCGACCTCTACTGCGCCGAGGCGGTGCTGGCGCTGCGCGAGCGCCACAGCGAGGTGACGCTCGAGGCGGCGATCCCCTGCCCGACGCAGGCGGACGGCTGGAGCGCGGCGCAGCGCGAGCGCTACCGCCGTATTCTGGAGCAGTGCGACTATGAGACGATGGTGCAGGAACGCTATACGCGCGAGTGTATGCAGCGGCGCAACCGCTACATGGTCGACCATTCCGACCTGCTCATCGCTGTGCACGACGGCCTGCCCGGCGGCACGCGCTACACCATCGAATACGCCCTGCGCCGCGGTGTGAATATCATCGACGTGCCCATCGAGGAATAAAAAAAGGACGGCGCAAGGCCGTCCTTTTCTGTTTTCTTTATAAGTCGAACACGCCCATGATGGCGATGCCGATGATCACGAGAGCGATCATCGCGTAGTGCTTCCACGAGAGCTTTTCCTTGAGGAACAGACGGCTCCACAGCACGCTCGCCGCGCAGTAGGAGCTGATGATGGGCGCGGACATGGCAAGGTGCTCGGTGTCCGCGATGGCGTAGATGTAGGCGAACTGACCGGCGGTCTCGCAGAACGCGCCGAGGTACTTCGGCGCCTCCCTTTTGGGAATAAGGCGGTCCCTGCGGATCAGCACGACGTAGACGAAGCACACCACGGCGGCAAAGAGGAAGGTCAGCTCATAGGCACAGTTGGCGGAGGCTGCCACTTGCTTGGTGCATTCGTCCAGTGTGGCAAACCTGCCGCTGTCAAAGGCCTGCGCGGTCAGCGTTTCGATCACGCGGTTGTCCGCAAAGGTGCCCGCCGCGTCGAGCAGGCAGTAGGCCACCGGCAGCGCGAGGGCAAGAAAGCTCTTGGCGTACTTGCGGTTGCCCTCGGCCTGACGCGCCGCGCGCAGCTCGGGGTCCTCGGTCGCGTCCACCACGCCGAGACCGATGGCGCCTGCGCACACGAGCAGCACGGCGAAGATGGCAAGCGGGGAATAATCCTCGCCGCCGAGGAACACAAGCGTCATCACGGCGACGAGCGCGCCGGAGGAATTGCAGATGGGCGACGAGACGGACAGCTCAATGTACCGCAGCCCCAGATAGCCGAGCGTCATCGAGCCGATGTAGAGCAGCGACACGGGCAGGTAGGTGAGGATGATAGAAAAGCTGATCTCCGTCCCGCCGACGAAGATCTCAAACGCCGCGTGCAGGCCCATGACGACGCCGACTGCCATGACCATCTTGAGATGGCTGAGACGGTCGTCCTCGTCGCGGCAGCCGATTTTGGAAAAGAGGTCGCTGCCGCTCCAGCAGAGCAGCGCGATGAGAGAAAGCCAGAACCACATATAGAATTGTCAAACTCCTTTATATCTGTCAGTATTTTGAGATCAAAAAACGGACAGTCTCCGGCGGGGGTCTGCGCCGGAAATGACGGTTGGTGAGGGGAGTCCTTCGGATCAGCATAGCAAGACCCTCCTGACAATATAGAGTCAGGGCAGTGTGACCAGCCCTGCGTCAAGCATTTTTTGCAGCGAGAGCAGCACGCCGAGCTTGGCGTGGTACCAGGTCAGGCCACCCTGGTAGTAAACCGCGTAGGGCGGACGGATGGGGCCGTCGGCGGACAGCTCGATGGAGCTGCCCTGCACGAACGCACCCGCCGCCATGATGACCTGCGAATCGTAGCCGGGCATATCGCCGGGGACGGGGTCCACATAGCTGTCCACCGGTGCGGCGGACTGGATGCCCTTGCAGAAGGCGAGCATCCCCTCGGGGCTTTTCAGCTCGACGCATTGGATGATGTCGTGCCGCTCCTCGGCGCCGCCGGGCACGACCCGGAAGCCCAGGGCCTCATAGACGCTCGCGGCGAAGATGGCGCCTTTGAGCGCCCCGGCCACCACCGTGGGTGCCAGGAAGAAGCCCTGATAGAAGTCCTTCATCACACCGAAGTTGGCGCCTACTTCCTGACCCAGGCCCGGAGCGGACAGCCGGTAAGCGCAGCGCTCCACCAGGTCTGCATTGCCGCAGATATAGCCGCCGCTGGTAGCCAGACCGCCGCCGGGGTTCTTGATGAGAGAACCCACCACCAGGTCCGCTCCCACGTCGGAAGGCTCGATGGTCTCCACAAATTCGCCGTAGCAGTTATCCACCA
>ERZ773108.3033-NODE-3033-length-13436-cov-5.590912_pt1 | contig 13436 bp, 15 predicted proteins | sample MGYA00580570_ERZ773108 | MGnify/ENA primary metagenome ERZ773108 (study PRJEB29015, sample SAMEA2737840) | human gut metagenome | biome: human gut; feature: human-associated habitat; material: faeces | place: China | collected 2012 ...
TTGTATCGGACAGCTGGGCTGCCTGGCAGAACGAGGACCAATATCCGATGAATGTAAGTCAGCTTTTAAAGGAAATCGGCGGCGGTGACCTTGACATACATATCAACTCGGGCGGCGGTGACGTATTTGCGGGGGTTGCCATATGCAATATGCTGCGTTCTTGCAGCGGGCATAAAACAGTTTACGTAGACGGTCTTGCCGCCTCTGTTGCTTCTGTCATCGCTATGGCGGGCGATGAAATTATTATCCCGTCAAATGCATTTATGATGATTCATAAAGCGTGGACAACGGCAATGGGAAACGCAAACGATATGCGAAGCCTTGCGGATACACTTGAAAAGCTTGACAGCGGAATAATCGCTACATATATGACCCGTGCCGCAGATGGAATAACAGAGGATAAAATATCCGAGCTTATGGCCGCCGAAACGTGGCTGACAGGCAATGAAGCGGCAAAGATTTTTTCCAACATCAAGACCACGGAAGCGGTCACGGCGGCGGCTTCGGCAAACAGTAAGTTTATGGAAAGGTACAATGTGCCCGCGGGGTATACAAGCATTTTGTCGCATCACAAGCCCGATTCGGCGAAAGTTCCGCCGGAATTGATGAAATACGCGGCGTATTCGGCAGCGGCAAGGAAAAGAATTGAATAATTCAGAATGCGGAATGCGTAATGCGAAATTATGCCCGACCCCGTTGCACAAGGGCAAACAGAATCAAAATAATTTTTACAATGCCGCCGCGGTAGGCAGGGCGGAACAGGGGACAGCAATTAATTTAATAAAATTATTTTGATTTTAAAAAGCAAAAAAATTAAAATTTATATAAAGAAAGAGGTATTTTAGTATGAGTATCAGAATGAGCAACGAAATGAGAGAGCTTAGAAACAAATTGGGCGCCGCGCTTGACAATATTGACAAGGCGGTTGCAAACGGCGATGTTGAAGCGGCAGAGAGCGCAAAAGCAGAAGCCGACAAGTACAGAAACCTGCTTACAATAGCTGAAAACGCATTTGAAGCACGCAAGGGTATGGAAGCAGACCCCGATGACGGAAACGAGCCGCAGAGCAGCGAGGAAAAATATAACTCCAGGCTTTTCTATAAGGCCATATCGGGTCAGAAGCTGACCGATATTGAGAATAAAATTGTTGCCGACGCGGTAAAAGAGTATAAAGACAAGTACAGCGAGGGCAGCAAGAAGGACGGCGGCTATACCGTTCCCGATGATTTATCGCAGACAATCTATGAAAGCATAAAATCAAATGAATCTGTACGTAACCTTGTATCGGTAGAAAATGTTTCCTCTGCCACGGGCACAAGAATCTGGCGCAAGGGTGAAGCGAACAGGCTTTACAACACCGAGGAATACGCCGAAATCAAAGAGATGAACAACGCAGAGTATGAACCCAAGACCTATAAGCAGCACAAATTTGCGGGTCTTATGACCGTATCGAGCGAGCTTTTGGAAGACAGCTTTGAAAACTTTGAATCAGAGATTACAAGGTGGCTTTCGGACGCGGCAAGATTTACTGAAAATCACGAGATATTATACGGCGTCGGCGGCGAAAAGCATTGTCAGGGACTTATCTCGACATCGGGTGCATATACCGAGGTAAGTGCTCCGCAGACGCTTTCGATTGATTTCTTCCGCGCTGTGTATTTAAGCTTGCAGAGCGGCTATCGCGCAAACGCAAAGTGGGTTATGAACTCTCTTGCCTTTGCAAAGATTGCCGAGGTCAAAGACGGAGACGGCAGAAGCGTGCTTCAGCCCGACCCGAGGCAGGCAGACAGTTATGTTCTTCTCGGCTTCCCCGTACAGGTTATGGATATTATTCTTACCGATGAAGAGAACAAAACCGTTGTTATGTTCGGCAACTTTAATGCGGCATACAGAATGTTCCCCAGAAGAGACTTTGGTATTACCTTTACCGACATCGGCGCGGGGGCTTTTGAAACCGATAGTGTAAAAGCAAAGGGCGTTGAGCGCTTTGACGGACGTATATTTGATTCGGAGGCGCTTATTATAATCCGCGGTTTTGCGGTATCTCCGCTGACAATTACCGCTGCAAGCGACAGCTTATCCGATGATATTTCGGAGGCAACCCTCAAAAACCTCACAAAGGCGCAGCTGCTTGAACTTTGTGACGAACTTGAAGTAAGCGGGGTTACCGCCGAAAGCACAAAAACGGCGATAGTTACCGCAATTCTTGCAAAGATTAATCCGACATCGCCGACAACACCGTCCGGAAATGAAAGTCAGAGCGGTGATTAATGATGAAGTTTGGTGATATGCGCGACAGAATCGTATTGCTTGCCCCCGGATATACATATACAAACGATTTAAACGAGACGGTGCCCGCTTGGGCACCGTTTCGTCCGTACGGGAAGAACAATCCGCAGGAACTGCCCAAGCTATCTGTGACCGAGGGCGAATGTTCGCCGCGATATTTGGGTGCGGCAACCGAGCGCGATGTAATGCAATACGCCGTATGGGCGCAGGTTTTGCCGCTTTCCGGCAGAGAATATGAAGAATCGCAGAAGCTGAGAGCCGAGACAACCTACAGTATAAAAATCAGGTATGCGGAAAAAATCCGCAGCGATTTTAAGGTGTTATATAAAAATAAACTGTTTGAGATTATCTCGGTTTTGAATCTTAGCTCACGAAACCGTGAGTTAAAGCTTGTATGCTCGGAGGTTGACGCTTATGGCAAGGAAGAGTAAAGACGTCTTTGGCTTTGCTGAGCTTGCAAAGATGTTTGACAAGATGAAGGACCGCTATGATGATGAAGCCGTGGCTCTGCTTGCGGCGGAAATAAGGCAGGTTAAAAAAAGAGTTAAGCAGCAAACGCCGAAACTTACGGGCAATCTCAGAAAGGGCTGGAAAGAGAAAAAGCCCAAGGAATACCAAAACGGGAAATACAGAGTAGGCTTAGTGTACAATGACGCTCCGCACGGACACTTATACGAACGTCCGCACAAAATAATCTCGCACGGGAAGCAAGCGGGAATTGCCGAAGGGCACGACAAGCTTGGCAAAACATTAAAAGAGCTTGAGAGCAAAGTTCTTAAGGATGCCGAAAAACTTATGGATAAAATCACAAAGGATGTGCAGATATGATTGAATGCGAAGATATACAAAGAGCAGTCGGCGGACTTCTACGCGATAACGGCTTTTCGGTGATTGCTCTTGAAGCACAGAGCGGCGCGAAAAAGCCGTTTTGCTGTGTTGAGGTCTTTCCGTCCGAGTGGGAACGCACGGGACAATTTATACAAGAGGACACATTTTCTGTCAGCATAACTTATTATCCGAGGGCTGAAACCAATGAGGAACTGCTCAAAACCGCAAAAACGCTTAAAAATATTCTTGCGCACACTCCGTTTGATATTGAAGACCGCTGCGTTGAGACTTTTGACATAAAGCTTAACCGTGCGGACACGGTTTTGACCGCGGTGGCGGATTATACAGTTGAGCAGTTTTACGAAACGCCCTATGAGACGGACGGCGAGATGGCAGAACTTGAATTTAGGATTTATCAAGAATCAAAATAATTTTTACTATGCCGCCTTGGCAGGCAGGGCGGAACAGGGGACGGCAATTAATTTAATAAAATTATTTTGATTTTACAAAAAATAATTTTGAAAGGATGATTTATTATGGGAATGCCCGAATTATTAATTGAAATAAAGACGGCGGCAAAAACAGCGGTTGAACGCTCGGGGCGCGGCGTTGTAGCCCTGATTTTAAAAGACGATACATCGCAGACGGACACATTTGCATATGCAAAGATGACCTCGGTCACAAAAAGTCATTGGACCGCCGCGAACCTCGACTATATTCAAAAGACTTTTGACGGTTCGCCGGCAAGGGTAATTGTCGAGAGGATAAGCGCGGAAAACGGCGACCTGACCGAGGCGCTGGCACGGCTTAAAGCGAAGAAATGGAACTATCTTGCCGTACCGGGCGCAACATCCGAAGAGGTAACCGAAATTGAAACGTGGATAAAGAATAACCGCGCGGCACACAAGACCTTTAAGGCGGTTCTTCCGAACACGGCGGCGGATAGCGAAGGAATAATAAACTTTGCCACCGATGATATAGCCGTCGGCAAAAAGACATACACAACGGCGGAATACTGCTGCCGCATTGCGGGAATCCTTGCCGGCACGGATTTGGACAACAGCGCTACATATACGGTTCTGTCCGAAGTCTCGGGCATATCCGAGAGTACAGACCCCGACGCGGACGTTGACAGCGGAAAGCTTATACTTATAAATGACGGCGAAAACATAAAGCTCGGCAGAGCCGTAAACTCGCTTAAGACAATCGGCGTAAACAAGACCGATGATATGAAAAAGATTAAGATTATGGACGGTCTTGACCTTATGTGTGACGATATCCGCAAAAGCTTTGAAGAGAACTATATAGGCGAGGGTAACAGCTATGACAACAAATTATTGTTTGTCAATGCGGTAAACGTTTATCTGTCGGGGCTTGAGCGCGACGGCGTGTTATATGATGAGTATGACAACACCGCGTTTATAGATGTTGACGCTCAGCGCGCATATTTGGAGGGAATAGACCCGTCATATGCAGAGTACAGCGATGATGATATTAAAAAAGCGAATACAGGAAGCCGTGTATATATAGGCTGCAGAGTTAAAATGCAGGACGCAATCGAGGACTTACATTTCAATATTTATATTTAAGACACACCGATAAATTCAGATAAAAGTTAACGGAAAGGATGATTTATTATGGCAGTAAAACCCACCGCGCCGCGCGTTATGAGCGGCACACACGGATATGTATTTTGGGATAACCAAATTGTTTTTGAGACGGTATCCGGAAAGGCAACGCTTAAGACCGACCGCGAGGACATAACTTTTGCGGGCGATATGTGGAAGGACAGTAAGCTGATAGGCACAGGCGGAGAGTTCAGCATAAAAATAAAGAAGATTTACTCAAGAGCAAAGGACCTTGCAAATGCATTTGCGCAGGGAAAAGACCCGAGGTCTGAACTTATCTTAAAGCTTGACGACCCCGACGCATACGGCGCGGAGCGCGTTGCCCTTCATAATTGCTGGTTTAACGATTTATCGTTAATAGATTTTGAAAACGGAAAAACGTCTGAAGATGAATTTTCGGGCGGGTTTACATCGTTCGACTATTTAGACAGTGTAGATGTAAGATAAAAGAAAAGAAAGGAAAATTGAATTATGTCAAAAGAAAGTATAAAAAAGATAACGCTTGCGGATTTTATCGCACGCAAAGAACAGTCGCAGCGCGACAAGCGCACACCGAAAACGGACGAGCTTTATATTGAATCCCTCGGCGGAACGATTACCGTGGAAGAACCCAATATGTCACTTATTGAGGATACGACAACGTTCACCTCCGGTGAAGGGATAAGCGAAAACGAAGCCGACGCATACCTTGTTTATCAAAGCGTCCGCGAACCGAGCTTGAAAACACCCGAACTTTCGACAAACGACGCACCGCACAAAATCGTTTTTGATTTATTTAAGCCCGGCGAAATTCAAGGTATTGCGAAGCACCTGATGAAAATGGCGGGATATTCAAACGAAAGCGTCAGAACGGTAGATAAGATAAAAAACTGATAAAGGCGGACGGCGAACTGTATATGCTTCACTATTACTTAGAGTGCGGCATTACCGCCGAGCATATACTTTCGCTCTCTCCGCTTGAAAGAGAGTTTTACATAGCCTCTATGGAACTTACCGCTGACGAAATTGAAGAGGCGACAGAAAATAACGGAAAGGCGGCGACATAATGGCGGGAAAAAGAATCGGCGCCACCCTCGTTTTAAGCGAGGGTAATTTTTTTGCAAACTTAAAAAAGGCCTCATCGGGAATTAAAGACCTTGACAACAATTTCAAAAAAAGCTCATCGAGTATGAAGTCTCATAACTCGGGGCTTGCTTCTGTGGGAAGCGGTTTAACATCGCTTGCCAAAAAAGCCACAGGCGTTGTCGCGGCATATGCAAGTATAAGTAAAGTAACAGGCTTTATGAAGGACTGTGTAAGTGCGGCAGATGTACAGGCTGCTGCAGAAAAGCGCCTTGAAACAACTATAATGAATGTAAAAGGAGCAACACTTGAAGGCGTTGCTTCAATTAAAAAGTATGCTTCCGAACTCCAGGGAATAACAACCGTCGGTGATGAAGTTACAATTCAAGGTGCGTCACAGCTTGCTACTTTCCAATTACAGTCAGATACAATTAAGACCCTTTTGCCATCCTTGCAGGACTTAGCCGTTGCTCAGTACGGAACAGCTGTAAGCGGTGACCAAATGCAGCAAATGGCAAATCTGATGGGTAAAGTTATGGCGGGTAATGTAAGTTCATTGTCGCGTTACGGCGTTATAATGAACGAAACTCAAAAAAACATATTAAAAACAGGAAACGAAAGTCAAAAGGCTTCTATGCTTGTTGAAGTATTGGGTCAAAACTTCGGCGGCTTGGCGCAGTCTATGGCAAACACCCCCGCGGGGCGTGTTCAGCAGATGAAAAATGCGTGGGGTGATATGCAAGAGGTTATCGGGGCTAAATTATATCCTGTTATAACAAATGTTCTTACATATATTACCGATAAAATTCCGACTATTCAAACCGCGCTTGAAGGGGCTGTAAACAGCGCTGTACCGTATATGCAATCTGCCGTTGAAGGCATAAAAACAGCGCTTGACAAAACAGGTCAAGCTATTTCGTGGGTAAAAGACAACTGGTCGTGGCTTAGTCCGATAATTAAAGTCGCAATAGGTCAAATTTTAGCATTTAAAGGGGCTGCAGCGTTTCTCAGCAAGACAAAAGATATCTCAAACATCTTAGTAAAAGCAAAAGCAGGTATAGGTGCATTTAAAGCTTGGTCTATTGTAATAGGCGGTTTTAAAAACAAGTACGGTGTATTTAAAACCCTCGGAAAGGTTATTGCAATGGCGTTTAATGCAAATCCTGTTGGCTTAATTGTCTTAGCTATCGGCGCTCTTATCACCGTCGGCATACTTGTTTATAAAAACTGGGGCAAAATCTCGGCGTGGTTTGTGAATATATGGAACAAAATCAAAGACGGCGCGAGGTTGTGCTGGGAGGGAATCAAAGGATTCTTTTCAGCCGCGGGCGTATGGTTTACGAATCTTTGGAACGGTATAAAGGACACAGCCGTTTCTCTGTGGGACGGAATAAAAAATGTCTTTTCAACGGTCGGAGAATGGTTCGGCGGTGTGTTTAATTCCGCAAAGGACGCTATTTGTAAGGCGTTTTCTGCCGTCGGTAACTTCGTTAAATCCGTATGGGACGGTATAGTCAACACCGTAAAAGGCGCAATAAACCTTGTTATCAAGGGTATGAACTCTATGATAAGCGGCGCTGTGAGCGGCATTAACCTGCTTATTAACGGCATTAACAAGGTAACGGGCGTGGTCGGCATTTCGGCAATACCCAATTTGACAGCTCCGCAGATACCTATGCTTGCAAGCGGCGGCATTATACGCCGTTCGGGCAATGTAATTGTCGGCGAGCGCGGTCCCGAAATGCTGTCTTTGCCGAGAGGTGCCAGGGTTACCCCTCTGCCCGCAGGTGCTGCTTCGGGCGGCGGAACATATTACAATACATTCTATGTAAACGTAAACGCCGATGACCGAAACGCGGCAGAACAGTTTATTAAAAAAGTAAAAGAAATTTTAGACAATATGTAGGTGACTGTATGCTAAGAATTTTTTTATCCGTAAATAACCGCGAAGAGGTAATGGAGCTTCCGGTTGTTCCGCCCGAGTTTTCGGTTTCCAAGCCGCAGGGCGATGATACATTTGAAACCGTGACAGGTGAAGAGCTGAGCTTTATTGATACACCCGGGCTTAAATCCATATCGTGGGAAAGCTTCTTTCCGTCAAAAGATTATCCGTTTTTGCGCTGCTTAAGACTTGATGATGTATGGCAGTACGGCTACAAAATAGATATATGGATAAAGCGCAAGCTTCCCATTCGGCTGATTATATCCGGAACGCCGATAAATATGGCGGTTAAGGTAACACAGTTTGATTATAAACTCGGGATGACAGGCGATATTGAGTACAGTATTGCTTTTAAAGAGATTCCATTAATCGATACCGAAAGTGAGGATTTAACATTGGCACAATACGAAGAACTAAACGGAAGAATAAACGAACTTTCCGCAAAGATTGATTCACTTACGGGCGGAAAGCTTATAGAGACAATAGAAGACGCAAAGCCGTTTTACGACCAAGCTATATCCGAATTACAGGAGGCGGGGTATATAAACGGAACAGGTGACGGTCTTGACTTTACCGAGGATATGGCAAGGGTTGTAACCATATTCTATCGCGTTTTAAAGGCAAAAGGCGTACTATAGGAGGGGTAGAATATGGCTACGGCAAAGCAATTTGTAGAAGCCTGTGCCGCAGAAGTCGGCAACGGTCCCGAAAAGTATAACACGGGCGGTCTGCCTTGGTGCGCCATATGGGTAAATAACCGTTTAAAAGCCGTAGGCGACAGCCGCCAAGGTACTGCCGCCGCCTGCAGCTTTGCAAAGATGGGAACGCTTCACAAATCGGGCGACGGATACACTCCCAAGCCCGGTGACCTGCTTATAGTAAACCTTAAAGCGGACAAATCCTGGGCTGACCACGTTGCCGTAGTGGAAAGCTTTTCGGACGGAACTATTTCTTCTTTAAACGGTAATGGCACGGGCAACAAGGTTACGCGTTCGGCGCGCACATACGGAAGCAGCATAACCATAGTTGAAATGACGTGGGACGGTGATTCTGCGTCATACTCCTCTGCCAAATCCGTTCCGAAGATATTCTTAAACCCCGGACACGGCAAACAGCAAAACGGGGTATATGATTCGGGCGCGTGCGGCAACGGATATATTGAAGCCGAACTTTCACGCGAGGTTATACGCGCGGTAGAATCAAACCTTGTCGGCTATGCCGATGTAACCGTGTGGGATTATGAACGCGACTTGTTCAGCTATATAAACTCTCTTAATATCAAATGGAGTGATTACAACTGTTTTCTGTCCGTTCACTTTGACGCGGGCGGCGGCAGCGGTACAACCGTATACCGCGCCAAGAACCGAAAGGCAAGCGCTCTTGAAACTTCTCTTGCCTCTGCGGTCTCATCTGCCGCAGGTTTTAAAAACAACGGCGTAAAAGAACACCCAAGCAATCTGAAAGTTCTGAGCTGCTCTGACAAGGCTCAAAACGGAGGCACTTCCTCTTCTCTGCTTGAAGTTTGCTTTATAGATTCCGCTTCCGATATGAATAAGTATGCGGAAAAGAAAGCTGATATTGCCAAAGCCATATCAAACACTCTTATAAAAGAGCTTAATCTCACCTACGGCGGAGGCGGCGGCTGGGTTGCCGACTGGCGCGAGATGGCTCTGCCGAACAATGCGCGGGCGCTTAAAGCCAAAACATATGAGAGATACTTCAAGATAACCGACGCAAGCACCAAGAACTATCAGATTTCCCGCGGTGAAAACGCGTCAACTCATCGGACTAAGCTTCGGTTGTGGAAAAACAGCTTTTTAATTATCGCTCTCGGTTCATTTTATGGTCCTTGCGGAACGTTTGTAAAAATTAAGTTTGACAACGGAACCGAAATTGTGTGTATAAAGGGTGATGAAAAGGATGACCGCGAAACCAACACGGATTACCCCGCGCACTCGTATCACACGGACGGCCCCGGATACGTTGAAGACAAATCTGTTTCGTGCAATCTTCTTGAAATCGAAGCGGATATTGAGAGCAGCGACTGGCAGAGCGGCTTTGCCGCGGCGCTTAACGAATACACGGGAACAAAAACATACGAAGCAGCCATAACAAACATATGGATATCCGATGTAGAACCCGCGTGGCGCGGCGGTGGTGCGGGAAGTATAGCAAATTTTGTTGATTCAAATGAGAAGCTTCCCATACACAACACCATCTTCCGTATGCCCGATGTTATCCCCGATGATGAAATCAGCGTATACGCCGAGCTTCGGAATATAACCGCGTCCGTCGGAGCTGTTTCCTGGTCTAATACGGAAAAAGAGCTTGCAACAACTATGACATTTACCTCCGCAAAGTCGGACACAAGATACCAAGATGTCTACATACCCACAAAAGGCGAGATTATACGTCTGTTTACCCGAAGCAAAGCAGATATCCGTGAAGTGTTCCGCGGGATAGTAATATCCGACGATACAGGCAACAGGCACGAAAGTTCGTATACGGCGGCAGATGTCGGGTGGTATCTCAACAAAACAACCGACACATATCAGTTTAAGGGGATTCCCGCAATTGAAGCCGTAGAAAAAATTCTGTCAGATTTGTCAATCCCCATTGCATACTTAGATCCCGTGACATTTGAGGGCTGTTATGTGACCGAAATTTATATTGATAAACCCATATCCGAGGTTATATGGGATATTCTTGAAAACAAGGTCGGCGGCAGCTGGAACTTTGATTTTGTTCCGACCGGAATACGCATATACAAAATAGGTGCATTTGAAGTTATGCCTAAGTTCCGTATGTCAGACAATACAGAACTTAAAGGCAGCGTAAAGCACAGAGGAGCCGAATCCGTCACATCTTCCATTGAGGATATGAAGACAGCGGTAAAAGTAATATCGGACAAAACTGTTCTTGCGGTCGCACGCAATACCGATTCGGTGAACCGATACGGCTTTCTGCAAGAGGTAATAAAGCTTGAAGACGAAAGCGTAAACCCGAATGATTTTGCGCAAACAAAGCTTTGGGAGCTTAACCGCGAAAAGGCAACAAGAGGGTTTATTATGCAGGTTGAACTGACAGATTATACCCGTGCGGGTGATGTTATCACGGTTGACGATACCAAGTATAAAATAACTTCCGCTCAGCACGAAATCAAAAAAGCCCGTCACAGCGTGACGGTTGAGCTTGAAAGGATTGAAATTCAATGAACGCACCGTATGAAATGGCAAAACTTTTAAAATCGCGTGATAATACCCCTGTATATTCGCCCGTATCGGGCATTGTTGAACAGCTTCCCGATATTAAAATACGATTATCGGAAAACGTTGTTTTGGAAACAGAGCATATTGCAAGTGTTATTGACCTGAAAAAGCAAGACGAAAAAGGAAGTTATATCTATCTGAAATCACGCGTGTATATGCTTCCGCTTACAAATATGCATAAACAATATTTAGTGATTGGAGTCGATGCATTGTGAAGTATGACATATCTTTTGATTTTGATAAAAATGAAGTTGAGACAACACGCGGCGGAAACATAATGCTTATCACCGGCAAAACCGCACTTATAAACCGTATCCGCAAAAGTATGCATACTGCCGCAAATCGCTATAAAGTGTATTTTGACAGCGGTTACGGCAATAAATTTGAGGAATGTCTTGTCGGAAAAACTCTTCCTTCTGCCTTACTTTTATCAGAGATAGAGCGTGCCGTAAAAGAATGTATAGGCAATATTGAAGGTGTAACCGACATCAACAATTTCTCGGCTGAACGCGACGGCAGTGCCGTTATTATAGAGTTTAAAGCTGAAACTATATACGGAAGCGAAGATATAAAGGAGGCGGTATAATTGGCTATAGACAAAACGGCTTCGGGAGTTCTGACACGGCTTAAAGCGGAAATTCCGAGCAAATATAATACTGATGAGGGCAGCGTGCTTTACGATATATTGGCTGCTGCGGCAATAGAATTTGAATCGGCGTATTCAAACATTGATTCGCAAATAAGTAAAAATTTAATCAGCGAAGCAAGCGGAGATGACCTCGACAGACTTCTTGCGCAAATGGGCTACACAAGAAAGCAAGCCACATATGCCGACGGAAATGTTACCGTAACAGGCACAGATGGCGCGGTTGTTCCCGTCGGCACTCTTGTTGCACGCGGCAGGGTTCTGTATGAAACAACAACAGAAATGACAGTCTCTTCCGGAAGCGCGGTTGTGCCGATTAGAGCAAAGTATCCCGGTGAATCGGGCAACGCTCCTGCGGAAACGGTAAACTACTTTCCCGTTATGCCGGAGAACCTATTGTCTGTAATAAACTTAAATCCGATTTCGGGCGGAACAGATGAAGAGACAGATAATGACTTCAGAGAGCGCTACATCTACTTTCTGAACCACCCCGTAACCTCGGGCAACGTGTATGAGTTTGAGCAATGGGCGCTTGAAGTTGACGGCGTGGGTGCAGCGAAATGTTATGGCATATGGAACGGTCCCGGAACAGTTAAGGTCGTAATAGCCACCTCTGCTATGGAACCCGCAAGTGACGAACTTGTCGCGGCAGTCGCTGCTCATATAGAACAACAGCGGCTTATAGGCCCTGAGGTTACCGTTGTCTCAGCCGAAAGTGTATCTGTTAATGTTTCGGCGAAACTGATTGTGGACGGCTCATTCAGCTTATCCGCCGCAAAAGACGCTTTTACGGAAGAGCTGACAGCCTATATTAAAAATGTGGGGTTCAGCGGCGGTCTGATTCCGTATACAATGGTTGGATCGATACTTCAGAGCCTTCCCGGAGTAAGTTATTACACAAACTATACTTTAAACGGCAAAACGGAAAACATCTCCGTAAATGAAGGACAAATCGCGGTAATCGGAACAATCTCGCTTACAGGGGGTGACTGATGTGACAAATCTGTCTGAATATCAGCCGGTCTATTATAAGAAATCCGAGGTAATGAGCGCCGTCAACGATGCGTTAAATGCAGAGTTTGAACGGCTGAAAGCCGAAATCTCCAAAATAAGCGATGAATCAAATATTCTTACCGCAACAGAATGGATTGACAAGTGGGAAACATCGGTCGGACTTGAAAGCAACACAAATCTAACGCTTGAGCAGCGGCGCAGCCGTGTACTTTCAAGATATCGGCAAATCGGCGCAACAACAAAAGAACGCGTAAAAGCAATTGTAGAAGCCTACACACGCGGCGAAGTTGTAATCGTTGAGGATTCGGCTAACTACAAAATTTATATTAAGTTTACAAACATTATCGGCAAGCCCGATAATATGGACGGTATTATTATTCAGCTTAAGCTGATTATGCCGGCACACCTTGCTGTTGAATTTGAGTATAAATACCGAACCTGGCGAGATGTATTAAACAGCGGAAAGACGTGGCGAGACCTGCTTGAATCCGGGTATACGTGGAACGATATTTTAAATAAGGAGGCATTATAATGGCTGACAAAACTACAAATTACGGGTTTTCAACCCCCGGGCTTGACGGCGCGGCAAACATAACCGTACAAGACGAAAACTGGACCGAACTTGATAAAAAGCTTAAAGAAGAGCTCGACAACCTCGATACAAACTTAAACAACAAAGTGGACAAGGTCAGCGGGAAAGGGCTATCCGCCAATGATTTCACATCTGCTTACAAGACAAAGCTTGATAATTTGGATAC